>Ga0316208_1000715_pt1 | contig 37114 bp, 27 predicted proteins | sample 3monopyrite_MG_FD_204944 | JGI IMG/M metagenome (GOLD analysis project Ga0316208, IMG submission 204944) | Microbial mat bacterial communities from mineral coupon in-situ incubated in ocean water Damariscotta River, Maine, United States -... | ecosystem: Environmental > Aquatic > Marine >...
GGTCGAACGAAGCTACCAAGCGACTCCGAAATCGCCCCTCGCCGTGATGCGTCGATCGTGAGTTTTGCGGGAGGAAATCGTCGAGTTTTTCAGATCGGCGATTTCTGATCGGATTACATAGTCGTCTGGCGAAACTCACCTTCGCTCTTTCAGTCTTCTCCCTCGATAGGCGCCGCTCAGCATGCCCAGGCCGACGAGCAGGGAGACCCCGAGACCGGGCTCCGGAACCGTGATCGCCGAAGTGGCTTCTCCGTCGTACATGCCGTACGCGGTCGACGTCACCGTGTAGTCGCCCTGAGGCACGTCATCAAAGTTGCAATGGAGTTCGTAGATCTCGTCGTAGCTTGCGCCCGTGAGCTCCGAGTGATTGACGGCGAAGCACGACGTTGGGTACTGGGTCGTTCCCGGACCGACGGGCTGAAACGTCATGATACCGTAGGCGTATTGGAGATTGCCGGGTTGCGCCGGACCGCCACCCGGAACATCCGGGAGGGTCTCCTTGAAGAAGCCCATGAGCGAGAAGGGCGGACTGTTGTTGTCCACCGGATCCGCTGCGATCTGCGCCAGATTGCCCGCATCGAACCAGACGTCGGCGTCTTCGGGCTGGAGTGCGATTGCAGCCGAGGCCGAACTTCCCAGATAGATGCACTCCTCCGCGAACGAGACCTGGACGGTCGAGTTCTGGAGGACCGGCACGAGCAGAAGCGGTTGGGGTAAGAGAGCGACGCCGCTCGCATCCGTGATCGAAGACTCGCTCTGACCATTGGCCGTAAACACCAGGGACTTGCCCGCGAGCGGGTTGCCCGTCGCCGAGTCGGTCAGCGTGACCTGCAGCGGAACGACATCGGAGAACTGCCCGGAACCCGCGACCGCGGTCAGCGTCGTCGCTCGCTTATAGACCTCGACGTTTGCACTGCACCCGGCGGTGTTCCCGCTTACGTCCGTCGCCCAGAGCTGAACGAAATTCGATCCCGCGTTGGCGCAGGTGTAGTCCGTCTGGGTCAGCGTGAGGGACGTTAGGCAGGCATCTCCGGAGGCCAGGTTGATGTCGGCGGGCGTGATGCTCGCTGTACCGGCCTGGCTCAGCGTGACCGAATGGTTCTGACAGGTCGCCACAGGGTTGACGGTGTCGTAGACGATGATCGAGCCGCCGCATTGCGAGGAGAGCCCGCTTCCATCCGTGACAGTGAGCGTCAGAGCGTTGGTTCCCACGTTCGCGCAGCTGAAGTGGGTGATATTCGTATCGACGGTGACACCGCTACAGACATCGCCACTGCCGGCGTCGATCAGGTTCTCGGGAATGACGAGATTGCCGCTCGCATCGAGGTAGGTGTCTACATTTGCTAGGCACGATGCCGTCGGTGGAGTGGTGTCTACGACATTGACCGCCGATGCACATTGACTCTGATTGCCCGCACCGTCCGTCGCCGTACACATGATCGGCGAAGAGCCGAGGGGGTAGTTGCCGGAGGGGCAACTTGCGGTCGGGGAGGCCGTGCAGTTGTCGTTGGCGGTGGGTGCGGCGATCGCGACATTGGTCGTAGCGCCCGTACATTCGACCGTGGTCGTGCCGGGGCAGGTGATGCCAGGCGGGGTGTTGTCGACGACGGTCACTGTCGCGGCACAGCCCGACGTGCTCCCGCTCCCGCAGGCATCCACAGCCACGAGCTCCGTGTACGTCGATCCCAGGCCGAAAGTCGTTCCCGGAGTCTGGGTGACGTTGAGGCGCGGGTCCGACTGCGGCGAGATCGAGACGTTCGTTGCCTGACACGAAGCATCGGCCGAGACCGTGACGTTGTTGCAGGTGGGCTCTAGCGGCGGGGCGTAGGTCCCCGCTGCGGTGTCCCACATATCAACGTAGGCCTGAGCACCGCGGAAGAGCGGGTCGAGATCGGCCTCGTCGAGTCCGACCTTCAAGAGGTCGGCGATCATGTCGGGAAGAAGTCCGATGTGCGCGAGGCCATCGACGTTGTAGTCGTACGTCTTGAGACCGGTGGTCTGTTTGTAGAACGTTCCGAATTCGGGAATGGTGAAGGGGTAGGTCAGCGGCGGCTCGTAGCGCGCCTCGATGCTGCGCTGAGTCGGCGCGATCACGCCATCTCGACCGCATGCGCTGCTTCCGTAGCGCGGTGCGATGTGGCCGGCGATCCCGTTGAAGTCCGTTCCAATCGCAACCGGTCCCTGCATCTGATCGACAGAGTATTGATACATCTGCGCGAAGACGCGGGAGGAATGCAGGCAGGTATCGTCCGCATCGCCGTAGGGGATGCTGAACTGCTGGCCGCGGCGGCCGGAATCGATCACGTCATCCTTGGCCATGGTGGCGATCATGCCGCCGAGATCGCGGATCCGAGCGAGGTCCTGGTTCGTGCGCATTCGCTCGTGTCGGTTACCGCCCGGACCGTCGGTGTTGAGCTCGGTGAACTGGACGTGACTCGCGACGATGCCTGCGTAATCGCGACTCTCCGCGATCTCGAGCGTGTCTTCGAGAGCGAACTGGGACATGTGATCGATGTCGATGATCATGCCGCGGTCCATCATGCTGTTGATGAGATGCTCTCCGAGGGGAAAGAGGCCGAACTCGTTGCAGTCGGATTCGTGGTTCTGATTGCCTCGAAGGATTCCGTAGGGGATGAGCTCAGCGAAGGGAATGTCGAACTTGAGGATGGTGAGCAGCGTTTGAGACAATCCCTCGAGTTTGAAGGCGTGCTCGCTCGTTCCGCAGTCGCGGGTCTTCCACCAATGACCTTCGATGTCTCGATTGCCGGCCTCGATTCCGTCCTGCCACGTGGCGGTTCCGCCGAAGGAGTTGTCGAAGTTGTGAATCGGAAAGACGTGTCGGACGCCCATCCCGTAGTAGAGGTCGAGCTGTTGGTCGACATAGGTCGGAGAGCACACGGTCTGCATCAAAGCCGGATCGCAGGACGTGATATGTCCGTCGACCTTGGTGCAGGCAGCTTCGGGGAATTTGCAGTTGAAGAGGTGGTCGACTTCGATGCCGAGGACGACGGCGAGTTTGCCGTCCGCGATGACCTGGCGTGCTTCCTGCGGCGTTAGGACGATGCGGAACCAACCCTGCCCGGCGCCGCCCGACTGCTGATCGAGCCAGGCCTGAAATGCCCAGGCGTCGCTGATCTGGAGATCGATGGTCGACATGATGTTTGAGCAGTCGGTCCCGCGGACGCGGTTCGAGACGTTACACAGGGACGTGTTGGAGACGGCGAGCATCGTCGTCAACCGCAGTCCGCCCTGCCAAGCTCGCTCGAGCCACTTGTAGTAGGCCTGTTGGTGATTCGTGGTCGTGTACTTCGGCCAGCCACCAAAACTCGGGGCGCCCAAGTAGCCACCACTTACGTGGAGTGGGCCGGTCGCTCCATCGCGCGTGGCGAGCTCCGAACCCAGTGAGTCTTCCAGAAGGAGGTGATTTTGGTGAAAGGGCTTTGCGCCACAATTCGGATCGCCGGGCGGGCACGAGACGATCGGGAGTTCGGTTCCATCATGTTTGATGAGATCGAGGGAGGTGCTGAAGTCAGGGGCGAGCGCGCCATTCACACCCCCAACCGGGTCGTAGTACTTGCCGCCGAGCACGCCGCCGCCATGGGCGAGGTGTCCTCCAAGATGCAGGTGCATATCCATGTAGCCGCGCTGGCTGCAGACCGGGCCGTTTCCATCGACGGCAACGTTCGTGCTGGGCTCGTTGATCAACTGACCGTTTGCGGGGGTGCAGGTGCCAGCAGAAACACCGCCGACTTCGCACGTGCAGTCGCCGCTACAGCCGCCGACTTCGACGAGGCCTGCTTCGCAGGCGGTGCTGTTCTCAGCCGCGCAGCATGCTCGTTGACCGGGTCCACCACACGCGGTGACCGCATAACAGGTGCTCGTCGCCGGCAACCCGTTGGAGCAGGTGCAGAACCCTTCCGGCCCGCATCCCAACACCTCAGCCAGACCCGGCTGACATTGGTAACTGGCTTCGCCGATACAACACGCGCGTTGGTTCGGACCGCCGCAGCCGGTGGCGGCTTGGCAGCTGCTGGTTGCGGAAATGTTGGCGGGGTTCGAGCCACCGCAGAGGCAGCCCGCACCTGAACAACCGAGAACCTCGATCGCTCCGTTGTCGCAGGCGAGGTGGGCTTCGCCGGTCACACTGCAGCACGCGCGTTGTCCGGGGCCACCGCAGCCCAGGAGGTCGTCGGGATGCTTGGGGATCAAGCACGTCGTCGTGGCGTTGATGCCGCCGTCGCATTGGCAGGAGCCCACGACCGCGGGGTCGCAGCCGATGAATTCGCTCACATTCGTGTCGCATCCACCGCCGAAGGTCTCGGTGATGCAGCAGCCGCGCTGGCCGTCACCGCCGCAGAAACCCAGATCGTCTGCGGAGGCAGAGGCGGTATTGGGGGACATCGCCGCGAGCCAGACCAGAGAGGTCAGCAGAAGTAAGAAGAGCGACGAGAGGGCTCCCGAATTCGATCGATCGTAACGAGTTGCTTGCGACACTGCGGCGTTCCCCTTTGGGTGAGCGAAGGCAAATCCACACCCGAACGGCGGGTCGACGAACACCGCGCTTCGGGTCAAGATTGACGCTTCACCTTAAATCCGGAACGCCCGGCAGCTTTGTTAGCGGAGCGTTAAATATTCGGAATTTCAGCGTTTTCTCGGATCTCCGATCGGCCGAAAGAGCGTTCAGCGCTCCGCGCCAACGAATCCGCACTCACCAGGACCCTCGATGATCTTCCGTTTCGCCAAGTTCTCGCTTGATTCCGCAGCGCGTGAGCTTTCACGAGACGGGAAGGCGGTTCCGCTCCAGGCGAAGAGCTTCGATGCCCTCGCGTTTCTTCTGCAGGAACGCCATCGGGTCGTCTCTCGAGACGAATTCTTTGCGGAGCTCTGGCCTGGTGCCTCTGTGAGTCCGACGGCGCTGAATGTCTGCATCAACGCGGTCCGCAAAGCGATCGATGACACGGGTGACGGGCAGAATCTGATTCGGACCTACCGCGGACGCGGCTATCGCTTTGTCGGGGATGTTCAGGTCGAAGGTGCGCCCCCAGCCCGACGAGCAACGCCTTTTTCGAGCGGTCGAACCTGCGTCGCGCGCGAGTTTCCGCTCTCACAGCTCGCGAGTCGCCTTGAGACGAGCGTCGCGGCGCGCCGCGGTCGTCTGGTCTTGATCGAAGGCGACGCGGGGATCGGCAAGACGCGACTTGTCGACGAATTTATTGCGACGATCGCGAAGCGTGGCGTGAATGCGCTCGTGGGTCGATGTATCGACGGGTCCGGTGCGCCTCCCTTTCTGCCCTGGGCCCAGATCATCGAAGCCTACGCCGGGCTCGCGACACCGACGGATCTTCGGAGTGCGTTAGGCGTAGGGGCCCCCTCTCTCGCCCAGCTCGCGCCCGTCGTCCGCGAACACCTGCCCGATATCGGACGCGATCGGCCCGAGAGCGAACACGCGAGGCTGCGCCTCTTCGGCGCGATGGGCCGGTTCCTCGAAAGCGCGGCGGATCACCGCGGACTCGTCGTCGTGATCGACGACCTTCACTGGGCGGATGAGTCGAGTCTTTCCCTGCTCGAGTCGGTTCTGCATAGCCTGAACACGGCACCCGTTCTGATCATCTGCACGATGCGAGGGGACGAGATCGAGCCGACGGACCCGCGGCACGCGGTGTTAGGGACGCTTCAGCGTGACGAGTTCTGCACCCGGATCCCCCTCGGCGGGCTCGATACGGAGGCGGTTCGGCTGCTGCTATCTGATGTCGGCGCGGGGGATGCGCCGGATGACTTCGTGACCGATTTGACGTCGGGAACCGGCGGCAACCCCTTCTTCATTCTCGAGACCCTTCGTCATCTTCTCGAACGGAATGAGCATGGCGAGGTCGGAGAGGGCCTCTGGTCAGAAACCGTTTCGACCGAGTCGATCGTGGAGGTGGAAGGCGTGCGCGCGCTGGTCAGCCGCCGTTTACGCCGCTTTCCCGAGCCGACGCTTTCGTTACTCGGCGGCGCAGCGGTCCTCGGCAGCACCCTCGACTTTCACCTCCTCCAGGCAATGCTTCGTGACGGGGCGGACGAATCGGGCGACCTCGCGATCGAGCATGCGCTCCTCGCACTCGAGGCAGGGATTCTCGTGGAGGCCCCCGAAGCGAAGGGGCAATTCCGATTCAGCCATCCGCTCATCCGAGAAGTTCTCTACTCGGACATCGCATCCTTGCGCCGCGCGCAGCTCCATCTTCGAGCCGCCACCGCGCTGGAGTCCATGAGTCGCGATGGCGCAAGCCAGTCCCAGATCGCTGAGCACCTGATTTGCTCAACGGAGATCATTGCGGATCCCGCAACGATCGACCGTGCGATCGAAGCGAGTACCCTTGCGGGTCGGAACGCGGGCCGGAGCCTTGCCTTCGAAGATGCCGCGATGCATTTTGGGCGCGCGCTTGAACTCGTCACGACGCATCGCCCCGAACAAGCGAGCGAACGCTGCGACCTTCTGCTCGAATCGATGGCAGCGTATAGCGCGAGCGGGGATTCCGATCGCGCGGAGGCCGCGGCCCGTGAAGCCTCTACCCTGGCGCGCGAGCTGGGTTCGGTCGAGCGGCTGGGGAGGGCAGCGCTCGGCGGTTCGGGGTCGATGGTTCAGCGCCTCGCGACGGCCCAGGAGCAGATCGATTCTCTCGAAGAAGCACTCGACGCGGTCGGCGACGAACACCCGCAACTTCGAGCGCTCTTGTTGGCGCGTGTTGCCCTAGCTCTGTCCTACCTCGACCCGGATCAGTACGAACGCCGCTGCCAACTCTCGCAGGAGGCCGAAGAGGTCGCGAATCGAATCGGCGATCGCGAGGCGCTCTACTGGGCATGGGTGGCGAAATACTTCACGCTCTCCGGGCCGAACACGGCGAGCGAACAACTCGAACTGGTCTCGCGCCTCGAAGCGCTCGCGAACGAATTCGACGAGAGCGTGTTGCTCGTGCGCGCCCAAGCGTATCGGGTGGGCTCGCTCTTCCAGAGTGGAGACGCACGCGAAGCCGCCCGGGCGACCCAAGAGATGGAGGCATCGGCCGAGCGGGCATGCAGTCCTCTCTTCTCTTGGACGGCGCTCTGCTTCCGCGCGAATCAGGCGCAATGCGAGGGGAGGCTTGCCGACGCCGAAGCGCTGAATCTGGCGGCGCAACAAGCGGGGAAGGCAGCGGGGCAAGGGAGTGCCGACCTGGTTTTCACCTGTCAGTTAGGCGCGCAGCGTCTCTCGCAATGGCGTCTGCCCGAACTCGAAAGCGCGATGGTTGGCCTCGCGGAAGAACATCCCTTCGTGCTGATTCCGGCAACGCTTACGCTCGCGGCGGCCCAACGGGGCGACATGAAGACCGTCGCGGACCGATTGGGCTCCACGCGATTCGACCTCATTCCCCAGAACAACATGAGACTCGGAACGATCGCGATCCTCGCAAGCGCCGCCGCCCAATGCGCCGATCTCGAGCGTGCCGAACGATTCTACGAGGAGCTCATTCTGTACGGCGACGGCCTTGTCGTGGTCGGAAATGCGACGGCGTGCCTGGGTTCGATCGGTCGCCCGATGGGAGAGCTCGCCGCCGTTCTTGGTCGGCCGGAGGAAGCGCGCGAGCATTTCGAGCGCGCATTGGCCGACGAGCACCGTAACGGGATGCCCCTGTGGGCTGCGCATACTGCATTTGCCTATGCGAAGTGTTTGATGAAGAGTGGGTCGGAGCCGGACCTGGTTGAGGCGCGCGGGCAGTTTGCCGCGGCGCACGAAACGGCGAAGCAGTTCGGGGTTCACGAGTTCGCCGCTGCGATCGATCAGCCCCAGCGCAGAACCGTCGAGCCCCAGGTGAAGCCCGACCCAAATGCGGTCAGCGAGACGAGCTGACCCGACTGCAAGGTGCCATCCCGGGACGCCTCGGCGAGCAGGATCGGAAGCGCGGCAGCGGAGCAGTTGCCATATTTCTGGATGTTGTTGCGGACCTTGTCTTCCGGGATCTTGAGCTTCTGCCCGACGAATTCGTTGATGCGCAGGTTGGCCTGATGGAAGAGGAAGAGGTCGACGTCCTCGATCTTGACGCTGGCGGCACCGAGGGTCTCGAGTAGGACTTCGGGCATGCGCGTGACGGCATGCTTGAAGACGAAGCGGCCGTCCATGTAGGGGTAGTGGAGCCGGTTCTCGAGGGCGGCCTGGTCGATGCGCGGTGACAGCGCGGAGCCGGGGCCCTCGGTCCAGAGCTTTCGGGCGTGCTTGCCCTGGGCGTGGAGACGCGTCTCGATGAGCCCCGGGCCGGATCCGTCGTGCTCGGTCGCTTCGAGGAGTAGAGCGCCCGAGCCGTCGCCGAAGATGACGGTGACGTCGCGGCCTTCGGTGCTGATGTCGAGGCCCGTCGAATGCACTTCGGCGCCGACGACGAGAACCCGTTCGTGGCAGCCGGCGACGATCAGCGCGTCGGCCATCTGCATCGCGTAGAGGAAGCCGCTGCATTGGGCGCGGAGGTCGATGCAGGGGATGTCGCCGGCATCGATCGCCTCATGCAGAAAGAAGGACGTGCCGGGGAAATCGTGTTCGCCGGAAAGGGTGGCGAGCAGGATGCAGTCGATGTCCGAGACATCGAGCTCCGCTTGCTCGAGTGCGGCGAGGGTCGCTTCCTTGGCGAGGGTCGAGGGGCGCTGGGTGTCATCGACCCAGCGGCGTTCCTGGATTCCCGTGCGCTGTTCAATCCACTCTTCCGTCGTGTCCATCCACTGTGTCATGTCCGCATTGGTGACAACGCGGTTGCCCAGCGACATTCCGGTTCCGGCGATGCGGGATCGAATCGGCATGAGACTCTCCTGTTAGGCGCACAGCTTCATGAGTGTGCATTCGGATCAATCGATCAGTGAAAAATCAGTGTCCCGACGAGGCGGCCAGGTCAGCGAAGCGTTCTTCTTCGCCGGGCCGTCGGTCGTCATCGGCCCAGAGGATTTCCTCGGCCTCGGTCAAGAGCTCGCGAAGTCCCTCGCCCTTGAGGGCGGAGATGGGGATCGCGTTGTATCGCTTGGCGAGCGCGACCGCTTCGTCATCCGGGAGACGGTCGATCTGATTGAAGACCAACAGCTCCGGCTTCTGATCGAGGCCGAGTTCGCCCAACACATCGTGAACGGCGCGGATGCGCCGGTCGATGTCCGGGCTCGCGGCGTCGACAACGTGGAAGAGCAGCGATGCATCCCGCAGTTCTTCGAGGGTCGCGTGGAACGCGGCGACGAGATCCGGCGGGAGGTCGCGAATGAAGCCGACCGTGTCGGTGATGATGACTTCGCGTTCGCGCGGGAAGCGCAGGCGTCGCGAAACGGGGTCGAGGGTCGCGAACATCTTGTCTTCGACATGGACGTCGCTCTGGGTAAGTCCCCGAAGCAGCGTGCTTTTCCCGGCGTTCGTGTAGCCCACGATCGACAGGACCGGCACGCGACGTCGGTCGCGCTTACGGCGGCGTCCTTCGCGCTGCTTCGTAAGGCGCTTGGTTTCGCGCTCGAGGCGGGTGATGCGATCGCGCACCCGGCGTCGGTCGCTCTCGAGCTTCGTTTCGCCGGGACCGCGGCCGCCGATGCCGCCCGCGAGTCGAGACAGGGAGAGGTCCGCACGTTGGGCGAGACGCGGCATGCGGTACTTGAGCTGAGCGAGTTCGACCTGGAGCTTGCCGTCTCCGGTCGTGGCTCTTTGCGCAAAGATGTCCAAGATCAGCTGGGTGCGGTCGATGACGCGCAGCTCCATCCGTTCGGAGAGATTGCGGGCCTGGGCCGGCGTCATGTCCTGGTCGAAGATCACGAGGTCGATGTCGCTCTGGAAGCATCGAATAACAAGGTCCGACAATTTGCCGGCGCCGATCACCGTCCGCGGATCGACCTTCGGTCGCGACTGCGTCACGACGTCGACGACCTTCACGCCGGCGGCGCGAGCGAGTTCGCGCAACTCGTCGACGTGCATCTCGAGGGTTTCGCGGTCGCGCCCGGCGGTCACCGAGACGAGGATGGCGCGCTCGCCGGACTCGACGTCCTGAGCTTCCGTTGCTCGGGCGAGTTCGTTCTCGAGGTCTCGGATGAAGACGCTGAAATCGAAGTCGAAGTCGGCCGGATGGCAGGGATCGAGCTTTTCCGTCGCGCGTCCGTCTTCGTTTGCGGGAGCGAGCGAGGCGGCGTGGGCGAGACCGGGGAGCCCGTCGTCCTTGACCGCGATCGTGACGACCGCGTCCAGGCGCAGCAGCGCGAGGTCGGTTTCGTCATCCCGGGACAAGCCTTCGTTCGCGAGATGGGTATGAATGAGGCGCAGGCCGCGCAGGCGACCGCGGCCGGCGCGCAAGCGGCCCCAGTCGGGGAGCTCGATGCCGGAGCCGTGGCCGATCATGACGTGTTGGACGCTGCCGGTTCGATCGAGGAGGACACCGACCTGGCGGCGGACGTCGTTCGAGATCTCGGTCAGTTCGCGGGCCAGCTCGTTCGTGACGATCCGGTCTTCGGAGAGACGGCGGCGGCCGAGACGTTCGAGGGCTTTGACCTGGTTTGCCTTGAGGCCGGTGGTATTGCCGTGGACTTGGATGGGGTGGCTCCTGGCGCCGATCGGGATCGATCCGGCGTGGGGTCTCGGCCGGGCGAAAAGCGCGGCGGATGACACACGGGCAGGGTAGGGAAGCGATCGGACCGAAAACAGAGCCGAGTCGGAATCGTCGTGGTGCGCGCGGTCCGCTTGCGAACCCCCGAAGGAAAGGGTCCCGGCAGCCTGCAATCCTGCGCTGAGAACCCAATCTGTGGGGAGCTGGCTCCGGGCCGCCCGCTCGCTTCCGCCATACCCTTTGCCGACTTCGGACGGGTCGGATGGTCGGCGGTGAAGGTGTCCAACTCGATTGTGCGACCGGTTTGCCGCCTGGGCGCACGCTCCGGGGGACTGCGATGCGGTATCGAGCGGGTGTCTCGGTCCGCCGATGTAAAGGGCAGCAATTCCTGGGAGATTCGCCGCGCCTTTCCGCTGCGTGCGGGGCACTTACCTGGGCGCCGGGATTCACTCGCTCGCCGAGTGTGTCTCGCCGAATCGGATCATGCATGAGAAAGGGAGAATTGAGTTGAGCGAGACGTCGGTCATCGTGTTGGCGGCGGGGCAAGGGACCCGCATGAAATCGCGTCGCGCGAAGGTGCTCCACGAATTATGTGGTGTTCCCATGCTCGGTCACGTCCTCCGCAACGCGAAGCGACTCGACCCGGATCGACTGATCGTGGTCGTGGGTAAGGACGCCGACGAAGTGAAGGAACGCTTCGCGGGCGAAGCCGAATTTGTGTTGCAGGCCGAGCAGAACGGAACGGGACACGCCGTCCTCGTTGCCCAGCCCGCGTTAGGCGAAGTCGATGGAGACGTACTCGTCCTCTACGGCGACACACCTCTGCTCTCGCCTGAAACCCTCGAACACATGAGTAAGGTCAAGCGCGAGCGGAATGCCGACCTCGCGGTCTTGACCGCCCGCACGAAGAATATTCCCGGCCGCGTCGCGCGCGACGAAAACGGCCGAGTCTCTCGGATCATCGAGGCACAGGACGCCACCCCCGAAGAACTCGAACTGGAAGAGCGCAACACCGGCGTCTACCTGTTCAGCGCTGACCTGCTCCGGGACGGCCTCGCGTCGCTTACCCCCGACAACGCTCAAGGCGAACTCTACATCACGGATATCGTCGGCTTCGCGGTTGAGCGGGGCCTGCGCGTCGAAGCGGTTGAGATCGATGACCCCGATGAATGTATGGGCATCAATACCCGCGTCGAGCTCGCGGATGCGACCGCCTACTTGCGCCGCCGCATTGCGCGGGAGCACATGGCGGCGGGCGTTACTTTCATCGATCCGAGTAGCGTCTATATCGATGCCGACGTTGAGATCGGTCGTGACTCGATCATCGAACCCGGCGTCGTGATCACAGGGCCGACGCGAATTGGCGAAGGCGTCCACGTGAAGTCGGGCTGCGTCCTCGAAGACAGCCAGCTGGGCGACGGCGTCGTGATTGGCCCGTCGGCGCATCTGCGTCCGGGAAGTCATCTCGGTGCGGGCGTGAAAATCGGCAACTATGTCGAGGTCAAGAACTCCACGTTAGGCGCCGGATCGAAAGCGGCGCATCTCGGCTATATCGGCGACGCGGATGTCGGCGAAGGCGTGAACTTCTCCTGTGGCGCGATCATCGTGAACTACGACGGCTACAAGAAGACCCGCAGCACGATCGGCGACGGCGCCTTCATCGGCTGCAACGCCAACATCGTCTCGCCCGTCGAAGTCGAACCCCACGGCTTCGTCGCCGCCGGCTCAACGATCACGAAGAACGTCCCCGAAGACGCCCTCGCTGTCGCCCGCGACCGCCAGCGCAACATCGAAGGCTGGGTCGCCCGCCGAGAGGGGCGCAAACCCACCCGAAAGCCCACTGGCAAGCCCTCGGGAACTGACGCCGCCTCAGCAGTGTCAGCCCCTAGTCCCAAAAAACCGGCTCGAAAGAGGCCGGCGAAGAAGACCACCAAGAAGAAAGCTGGAAAGAAGGCAGCCAAGAAAGAGGCCGCCAAGAAGAAGTCCCCAAAGAAGGCAGCTAAAAAGAAGGCCCCCAAAAAGGCCACCAAGAAACAAGCGTCGCGAAAGCGCCGCTAAGGAACATTTTCCACCCAACGCGCAGGCCGTGAGTGTTGGGGCCAATCAAGGCGCAAAGCGGAGGCGTGCTCCCGCACGTCGAGCATTTGCAACGCCGAGTGGCGCCATCAATCGCGGCCGGGAGCTATCAATATGTGTGGGATTGTTGGATATGTTGGGCTTGAGCATAAGGCGGTTGATGTGCTTGTTGATGGCCTTCGCCGTCTCGAGTATCGCGGCTATGACTCCGCCGGTGTTGCCATCCTCGAGGGCGGCGTTCTCGAAGTTCGCCGCGCGAAGGGCAAGCTGATCAACCTCGAAGGCACGCTGCGCGAGAAGCCCTTGCAGGGACATCTCGGTATCGGCCACACCCGTTGGGCAACCCACGGTAAGCCCTCTGAGCGAAATGCCCATCCCCATCGCGCGGGTGGCGTCGTGATCGTGCATAACGGGATCATCGAGAACTACCGCGAGCTTCGGGCCGCCCTCGAAGGCCGTGGTGCCGAGATCAAGTCGGATACGGATACCGAGCTGATCGCGCATCTGATCGACGAACGCGTCCAGAAGGGCGCCGATCTGCTGACCGCGGTACGCGAAGCGTGCGGCGAACTTGTCGGCTCCTACGCGCTCGCCGCAATTTGCGATCAGGAAGCCGACCTCCTCGTGACGGCCAAGAACGGTGGCAGCCCGATCATCGTCGGCCAGGGCGACAAGCAGTCCTTCCTGGCGAGCGACATTCCCGCTGTCCTCCCCTACACCCGCGACATCATCTCTCTCCACGACGGCGACTTCGCCGTTCTGTCGGAAGAGGGTGTCCAGGTCTGCGACATCAAGGGCCGCCCGATCGACCGCGAGTTCATGGTTGTGCAGTGGGATCCGGTCTCGGCAGAAAAGGGTGGCTACGACCACTTCATGCAGAAGGAGATCTTCGAGCAGCCCCGCGCGATCACAGACACAATCGGGACGCGCGTCAACGAGGCGGATCTCGATGTGGATCTCGACGGGATCGAGTTCGGCAAGAAGGAACTCGACGACCTGCAGGGTGTGACCCTCGTCGCCTGCGGCACCTCGTACTATGCGTCGCTGCTCGGCAAGTATATGATCGAACAGATCGCAGGGATCCCTGTTGAGGTCGATCTCGCGAGCGAGTTTCGGTACCGCAAACCGATCGTGGGTTCGCGTCGACTCGTGATTCCCGTTTCGCAGTCCGGTGAGACGGCGGATACGCTGGCTGCGCTCGAAGAAGCGAAAAGTCAGGGCGCCCGCGTTCTCTCGATCTGCAACGTTCGCGAGTCAACGATCGCCCGCGCGAGTGACGACGTTCTTTATACCCAGGCGGGGCCGGAGATCGGTGTCGCTTCGACGAAGGCTTTTACGACCCAGGCTGTCGCGCTCTATCTGATCGCGCTCAAGCTGGGCATCGTTCGGGAACTTCTGACGAAGGACGAGATTCGCGATCGGCTGCACGATGCGATGCGCCTGCCGCGGATGGTCGAGACCGTCCTCGAGCTCGACAAGCGCGCGCTCGAAATCGCCCGCAACTACTTCAAGGCGCAGGACTTCCTCTTCCTGGGACGCGGAATCATGTTTCCGATCGCCATGGAAGGCGCCCTCAAGCTCAAGGAAATTTCGTATATCCACGCCGAGGGCTACGCCGCAGGCGAGATGAAGCACGGCCCAATCGCGCTGATCGACGAGAATATGCCGGTCGTCGTGATCGCCACGAAGGGCGAGCTGCACGACAAGCTGGTCTCGAACCTTGAACAGGTGCGCGCCCGGGACGGGCAGGTCATCGCGATCGCCTCCGTCGGCGACGATGAGATCGCCGAGAAGGCGAATGAGGTCATGTACGTCGAAGATCTGGGCGAGTTTCTGACTTCGATCCTGACCGTCGTCCCGCTCCAGCTCCTCGCGTACCACATCGCCACCCTGAAGGGCACGGACGTGGATCAGCCAAGGAACCTCGCGAAGAGCGTGACCGTCGAGTAGATTCGGGTCCAGCCCAGCGAGCGGTTTCCCCCAGAACGGCTCGCGCGGACGCTCATCCTTCCAAACTGCGGAAGAGAGCAGGACCCCCTTGTGAACCGCGACTTTGATGCCGATTTCGACGGAGACCTGGACGATCTTTTTGATCCGCCGGCCCCGCCCGCTGCCCCTGCCCCTTCTCCTGCGCGTTCGGACGCTCCGGAGGCAAGCTCGCTTGCCGAATCGATCTTCACCGGCCTGAACCCGGCCCAGCGTGAAGCCGTCGAGACGACGGAGGGGCCGCTGCTCGTTCTGGCCGGCGCCGGTTCGGGCAAGACGCGCGTGCTGACATCCCGCATCGCCTACTTGATTGGCGTGTGCGGCATTCCCGCGGATCAGATTCTGGCGGTGACCTTTACGAACAAGGCCGCTGGTGAAATGAAGGAGCGCGTCGAAAAGCTGCTCGGCCCGGTCGCCAAAGATGTTTCGATCGGCACCTTCCATTCGATCGGCGTTCGCATTCTGCGCCGAGACATCGGTCATCTCGCTCGCAGCCGCGGCTTCGTGATCTACGACGATGGTGACACTCTCGGCGTGATCAAAGACGTGCTCAAGGCGGAGGGACTCGATCCCAAGGTCCATGATCCGCGGCGCATCCGCTGGCAGATCGACCAGTGGAAGAACGCGGGCCTGCTACCGCCGGCGGCGGCTGAACGAGCGAAGGATCTCGATGAAGAGATGATCTCGGGGCTCTACGCCAAGTACCAGCGCAAGCTCGCGGACGCGGAAGCACTCGACTTTGGTGACCTGCTCTTGCTGACGGCGGAACTCTTCCGAAGCCATCCGCGCGTTCTCGACTACTACCGCGACAAGTACAGCTACGTCCTCGTCGACGAGTATCAGGATACGAATGGCGTCCAGTACGGGCTGATCGGACAGCTCGCCGCGACTCATCGTAACCTCTGCGTGGTCGGGGACCCGGACCAGTCGATCTACGCATGGCGTGGCGCGGATATCCGGAACATCCTCGACTTCGAGCAGGACTACACCGACGCCAAGGTCATCAAGCTCGAGCAGAACTATCGCTCGACCCAGCCGATCCTGTCTGGTGCCGCGGCGGTGATCGCGAACAACTTCGATCGCAAGGACAAGGATCTCTTCACCGACAAGGAAGGCGGATCCCCGATCCGCTTCTACGAAGCCGAAGACGATCGCGAAGAAGCGCAGTTCGTCGTTCGTAACTTGCTTGCGGCGAATCGCGCCGAGGAAGTGCCGTTCGGGCATATCGCCATCCTCTACCGAACGAACGCGCAGTCCAGAGCCTTCGAAGAAGAGCTGCTGAAATACGATGTGCCCTACACCATTGTGGGCGGCCAGCGCTTCTATGATCGAGCCGAGATCAAGGACATCCTGGCCTATATGCGACTCCTCGTGAATCCACGGGACGATCAGGCTCTTCGGCGAATTGTGAACAAGCCCGTTCGAGGCATCGGCAAGGCCAGCTTCGAAAAGGTCGAAGGCCTCGCGATTCAACGCGGTCTTCCTTTGTTGGCCGCCATGCGAGAAGCGGTCGAGACGAAACTGGCCGGACGAACGACGGCCAAGATGGCTGCTTTCCTCGACATGATGGACGCCTTCGCTTCCTCGCCCGAGGGCGGTCTTGCGCTTGGCGGCACGCTTGATGGGTTGCCTCTTGACGACATGATCGCGCGGGTGATGGACGGCACGGGCTATATCCGCGCGCTCGAAAAGGAGGACACACCCGAAGCGGAGGCGCGGCTCGATAACTTGCGCGAACTCCTCAACTCGGCCCGGGACTTCCACGTCGTGAACGAGGATGAGCTCGCGGAGGAAGAGCGCAGCGAACTCGAGCTCTATCTGGATCAGGTCGCCTTGATCTCGGATCTCGACAATTACGAAGACCGCGAGGATCGCGTCTCCTTGATGACGGTTCACTCCGCCAAGGGCCTCGAGTTTCCGATCGTCTTCCTCGTCGGCATGGAAGAGCGAATCTTCCCCCACGCTTCCTCGAGTCGTGACGAAGCGGGGCTCGAGGAGGAACGACGACTTTGTTATGTCGCGATGACCCGGGCGATGGAACATCTTTTCGTGACGTGTGCGGCGGAACGATTCCGCTACGGGGATCGGACCTATCAGTCCCCGAGTCGCTTCTTGCAAGAGATCCCCGAGGAGTTGATCGAAACGCTCGGAACCGCCAGCCGGGGCGCGCGTGCACGTGCCGGCGCGTCTTCGGGGCGGAGCGGGGGGGGCGAGAGCTCGCGCTTTGACTACTCATATGCCCAGGACGAAGCGGGCGAAGGCGAAGGTGTCGCGATCGGGACCCTCGTCCGACATCCGGTCTTCGGGCGCGGCGAAGTCCTCGCCGTCATGGGCAGCGACCTGAATCAGAAGCTGCGCATCAAGTTTGAACGTGCAGGCGTGAAGACCGTCATGGTTCGGTACGCGAATCTCGAACTCGCCTAACGCGGATCGAGCTCAAAACGTACGAACAAACGGCGCTCAAGAGAGGTCCCCTCATGAAGCTGCGCACCGAAGCACTCGACGAAATTTTCGTCGTGACGATCAATCGACCCGAGGTCCGCAACTGTGTCGACCGCGAGACCGCCGATGCACTGGCGGATGCGTTTCGTCGCTTCGACGAAGACGATGCGCTCAAGGTTGCGATTCTTCGTGGCGAGGGCGGCTACTTCTGTGCGGGCGCGGACCTGAAGGAAGCGAGCAGCGGCAGCCAAAATGCGAACAAGGTGAAGCTCGAGGGCGATGGGCCGATGGGGCCGACGCGTATGCTTCTTTCGAAGCCGGTGATCGCGGCGGTCGAAGGGTTCGCCGTTGCGGGGGGACTCGAACTCGCCGTCTGGTGTGATCTGCGGGTGGCGGCGAGCGACGCGACGTTCGGTGTCTATTGTCGGCGTTGGGGTGTGCCGCTCGTGGATGGCGGGACGATTCGGTTGCCGCGTTTGGTTGGCCAGAGTCATGCGATGGATATGATTCTTACGGGTCGCGGAGTGACCGGAGAGGAAGCGGTCTCGATGGGACTGGCGAATCGCTCGGTTGAGCCGGGCCACGCCTTTGACGCGGCACTCACGATGGCGCGTGAGATCGCGGCCTTTCCACAGATGTGCATGCGCAACGATCGGCTTTCGGCGATCACGCAATGGGGGCGGGATCTCGATTCCGCGCTCGAAGAGGAAACTCGCCTGGGGATCGAGGTCATTCGGTCGGGGGAGACGCGCGAGGGCGCAACGCGCTTCGCGAAGGGGGCCGGTCGGCACGGAGATTTCGGGCGCTAGATCGTTCGCTCCGCTCCATTGATTCGACAGGGGCCAACGCGCTCGATAGCGTTCGCTTCGTGAGCGACCGCGCTTGCCGCGCGAAGGGAGCCCTTTTGAAGAAGCCGAGAGGCGTGCTTGTGACCGGTGCGACCGGTCTGATCGGTCAGCGCCTACTGCCGAAGCTTGTGGATCGATTCGCCTGGGTTCGTACGCTTTCGCGAACGGGCCGCGCGCCGCTCGCTGGGGTTGAAGCGCGGACCTGGGATGGAACGGATCCCGGTCCGACGGGCCTCGATGGCGTCGACACGATTGTTCATCTGGCAGGGGAACCCATTTTCGGCGGACTGCCGACGGCCTCACGTCTCGAACGGATTCGGCGAAGTCGTTTGGATTCGACGAACGCGATTGTCGATCGCATTCTGGAACGGGGCGAAGACTCGCGTCCGAAGAGCTTGATCTGCGCCTCTGCGGTGGGCATCTACGCGGAGTCGGAGAACGCTCCCCTCGACGAAGCAGCGGAAGTCGGCGACGGCTTTCTCTCGAAACTCTGTGTCGACTGGGAGGCGGCGGCTGCGCGCGCAGTGGAGGCGGGTGTTCGTGTGGCGCACATGCGGACCGGTGTCGTCTTGGCACGAGAAGGGGGCGCACTCGCGCTGATGAAACTTCCTTTCTCGATGGGGGCCGGGGGGCGGCTGGGCGATGGGAAGCAATATTTCCCCTGGATTCACGGGGACGATCTCGTTCGTGCTCTGCTTTTCTGCGTAGACGAGCCGATCGTGGGAGCCGTGAATGGGGTCGCACCGGGATCGGTTCGGAACATCGAGTTCACGAAAACCCTCGGCGACGTTCTTTCGCGGCCGACGATCCTGCCGGTTCCTGCGTTCGCGATTCGCGCGGCGTTAGGCGAAATTTCAGGGGAGCTGCTCGGAAGCCGTCGAGTCGTTCCGGCTCGGCTCGAAGACGCGGGCTTTAAGTTCGATCATCCCATGCTGCGAAGCGCGCTCGAAGCAGAGCTTCGTTAGCGGCAGGTTCCGTTAGGCCATAGCCTTGCGTCGCCGATCGAGATACGCGCAGGCGAACTCCTCTCGAATTGCAGCGGGCAAGGGAACAGCCTCGCCGAGAACTCGCGCACCCCAGATGATCTTCGCAGCACGCTCGACCAGCTTCGTGAGCTGAAGCGCTTCGGCGGGCGTTGCCCCGACGACGACGAGCCCATGGTTCGCGAGGAGGGCAGCGGCGCGGTCGGAGAGGAGCGCGGCGACCGCATCGCCGAGAGCTGCCGTTCCAGTTCGGTGGTAGGGCGCGACCTGTACATCGCCGCCCACGTAGTACTCGAACTCCTCGAGCACGCAGGGGATGCTCTGGCCGGCGATGGCGAACATCGATGCGTGGACTGAGTGGGTATGGACGACCGCAGCGATGTCTGGATGTTTGCGGAGGCAAGCGAGATGGAGGTCGAGTTCGGTCGTGGGTTGGCGCGTTCCCTCAAGCACGTTTCCGGCCAAGTCTGTGACGACGAGGTCGGTGAGGCACATGTCGGCGTAGGCGAGGGCGGTGGGGGAAAGGACGACGCGGCCGTTTCGGGTTCGCGCGGAGACGTTGCCCGCGGTTCCTTCTGTCAGCCCTTCTTGGTCCATGGTCTGGACTGCGTCGAGGACCCTCTGCTTGACCTCTGCGAGCTCGGTGTCGTGGCTCACGAGGGGCGCTGCCCGTCGAGACCATGGGTCGCCGGGCCCTTCAGTTCGACCGTGTTGCCATCGGGATCGGACAGGTAGATCGAGGGGCCGAAGCCGCCGGCGCCGTAGCGTTCGCCGGCGTCGCCGGCCTCGATGCCCTGTTCGTCGAGATGACTTCGAATCGCGCCCTCGTCCCAGTTCGCGAGTTCGAGGGCGAAATGATCCATGTTGCGTGCGCTTGGCGCCGGAGAGTCGCCGCCGGCTTGCCCGAGCGGAGAGGCGACGTCGACGAGATCGATGAGGGCGCTTCCGGCTCGAAGCTGAATCAAGCCGAGCGCGTCAAGCCTCCGCTCGACATGGCATCCGAGTGCATCACAATAAAAGGCGATCGCGCGATCGACGTCCGACACGCGAAGCACGACATGGTCGAGGCCGCGTAGTTCGATCGCCGCCACGTTAGGCGTCGCCTGAACTGGAGGGAGCGGCGGTCTCGAGTTTGCTTCGGAAGGCATGGCGCTCCAGGGCGAGCTCAATCAATCGATCGAGGAGCTTCGGGTAGGGCAGCCCTGTCGCTTCCCAGAGCTTGGGATACATGGAGCCACTGGTGAAGCCCGGGAGGCTGTTCAGTTCGTTGATATAGATTCGGTTCGTGGCGCGATCGACCAGGAAGTCGACGCGGGCCAGGCCTTCGGCACCGAGCGCCTGATAGGCCGCGACCGCGAGCATTCGAATCGGATCCGAAAGCTCTGGCTCAAGGTCCGCGGGAATTGCGAGCTCGGTCGCATCGTCGTGGTATTTCGCCGCGTAGTCGTAGAACGCCTGCGTCGCCTTGATCTCGCCCACGACCGAGGCCTGGGGCTCATCATTGCCGAGTACGGCGACCTCGACTTCGAGGGCATCGACCGAGGCTTCAATGAGAACCTTGCGATCGTATCGCCGCGCGTCATCGATGGCGGCGATCAGCTCGGGGATCGTCGTCGCACACGCGATCCCGATCGAGGAACCCGAGTTGGCCGGCTTCACATAGGCGGGCAAGCCGATTTCGGTTTCGGCGCGTTCCGCGGCGGCGGGGAGTCCGTCCCTTTCGAGGTCGGCACTCGAAAACGTCACCCAGGGCGTCACGGGAAGACCGGCCTGCGCGAGCAACCGCTTCGCGAAGTCCTTATCCATCTGGACCGCCGAGCTCAACACGCCCGATCCGACGTACGGCATCTCGGCGGATTCGAGCAGGCCTTGCAGGGCGCCGTCCTCGCCGCCCCGGCCGTGAATGATCGGGAAGATGACGTCGAGGCGATGGGCTTCCGCGGGAAGCTCGCTGGCCCTGGCGGGCTGAAGCGCGGTCGTCTTGGATGTCGCGGGGAGGAAGACTTCGGGCTCCGCGAGGACCTGGCCCAGGCTGGTGTCAGATCGGGCAGCAAGGGCGTCGGCATCGATGGCGTGCCATCCGCCGTCCCCGTCTACGCCGATCAGCAAGACGTCGTAGCGCTCCCGATCGAGCGCGCCCAGGATCGATGTCGCTGAGACGATCGACACGTCGTGTTCAACGGAACGTCCACCGAAAAGGAGGCCTACTCTCAGCTTTTCCATCATCCCCCCAGCCATTTTCGACCGGCCCTCCTGGGGCACCGGTCGGTGCCCGCGGGTTCGCAAAGCCTGATGATACGCGCACAGCCGCGGCCTCGCCCGATCTCGGACGCTTTGAGTTGAAATGCGCTTTCCCCCTCCGTAAGCTCGCCGCGTGACTGCCCCTGCCGATCCAAATTCGACTGCCGACTCCATGGAGCCCACGGACGCCACGCCACGAAATGGCGTGAGCCCCGCCGTACAGGCGAAAGAAAACGAGCTTCTCGAACGCTTGCGTGGGGAGGGCCGGGTGATGGTCGCTTTCTCCGGGGGCGTCGACTCGAGCTACCTCGCCTGGGCCGCGGACAAGGCGCTGGGCCCAGACAGCCTCGCGGTGACCGCGGTTTCTCCGTCCTATCCCGCGAGCCATCGCGAGATGGCGGAAGAGATCGTCGCCGAATTCGGTTTCGCCCATCGCTTCATCGAAACCCACGAGATGGAGAGCGACGCCTATCGTGCGAACGCTTCCGACCGTTGTTATCACTGCAAGTCCGAGCTCTTCGAGACCATGGACGGACTCCTCACGGAACTCGGATTCGATCGCGTTTCCTACGGCGTGAACACGGACGACACAGGCGACTTCCGACCGGGCCATCGCGCCGCCGATGAGCATAAGGTGATGTCTCCCTTCCTCGACGTCGGTCTCTCGAAGCAAGAAATCCGTGATCTCTCGCGGGCGGCCGGACTTCCCACCGCGGATCTGCCTGCGTCGGCGTGTCTCTCCTCGCGGCTTCCTTACGGAACCGAAGTGACGATCGAGCGTCTTGGTCAGGTGGAGCAGGGCGAAGAAGCGCTGCGGAAGTTGGGTTTTGAGCAGGTCCGGCTTCGCCATCACGGCGAACTCGCCCGCGTCGAAATCGATCCGAGCGAACTCGCGAAGGCCCTCGACCCCCAAATGGCGGCGCGGATCGTCGAGGTCATCAAGCCTCTCGGATTTCGCTATGTCTCCCTCGACCTCGAGGGGTACCGCACAGGCTCATTGAACGAAGTCCTGCAGATTTCGACCCTGCCGATTCGTTAGGCGAACCCCTTCTTTCCCCTCATCCTTTCATCCCTCAAGACCGAGCCGCTTCGTGGCCGCGTACGAGGGTCCCGGACCCCCCCCTATTATGTTGACCTCAATCGAATGCGCGGGACACCCGCGCGATATGGGCCTCGCTCAGGGCATCGCATCCCGCGCGGCCATCACGCGCGAAGCAATCCGGCTCGGCCTTCCTTGCTCGCGATCACGAATCCCGTCGCTGCGTGCGCTCGCGGTCGGATCGGTTCGCGGAGCGGGTGCGGGGCGCGAGATGTTCAGGCACTTCGCTCATCTGTCGGAGCGCCTCGAGGGGCTCTCGCGAAACGCAGATCTTCCTGTGGATTCGCTGCTCGAAATGCATTTGCGGATTCGGGCGGGTGGAGAACAAGCGGGATTGCTCGCACGCAGGGCGTCCGTCGCTGCCCATCTTGAAGAGTCCGCGCGAGATTCGAAGAGTTGGTCCCTCGATCGGACTCTGCCCGTTGTACTGAATGGTGAGGCCGGCTGGATTCTGCGTGAGAGTCGTCCGGAGGTCGGATTCCGTTCGGTCGAAGTGACGCTGCCTTGGCTCGTGTCAGCCGTCGCAGGCGTGAATGAAGCCGGGCTCGCCGTCGTTTCCGGCCCCCTGCTTTGGGGGGCGCCGGGCTACGAGGGCTACCCGACATCGCTACTACTCGTACAAGAGTGCTTGCAGAGGTTTCCCGATCTCGACGGTGCGCTTGATTGGTGTGGGAAACGGCCCGTCGAAGGGGATCAATCCTTCGTTCTCGCCGATGCATCCGGCGGCCTCGCGACGGTCGTGTTTACTGGACGGGAATGTCGCGTCTCTGTGGGTGAAGGTGAGCTTCACCTTGAGAGTGGCGAGCTGCCCGGTGACGGGGATTCAGCCGCTGGGGCTGACGCGATCGAGGAGCCGCTTGACTCGAAGGGGGCTCGTCGAGATCGCGACGAGGATCGTGTGTCGCTCGATCCGCTCTCGCGCAGTCTGACCCTCCGGATCGGTGGTGTCTCTCTCGGAGCGCAGCTCGATCCAATGCTCGATGAAGGTGCTGCGGCGTCAGGCTAGCTGCGGGATGTTCCGGCGGCTTTTCGCTCGCTTCGCGGGTCAGCCAAGAACGGCTGTATAGATCGTCAGCCTACCAGAACCGCAGTCATCGAGTTCGATGTTCAGGTCTATTCGTTGGCAGGGCTCCTCGAGAATGGTCTTGTCGCCTTCCGTTAGGCGCGCGGTCGACGTTTCGAGGTCGGTCCAGCGGACATGGGGCGTGGCATCGTCGCAGAGCAGACCCGCCAGGATGTTCGCGACCTCGGAATAGGCGTCAATCAAGTTCTCGTCGAGGGAGTTCTGCTTGATCGCATCCTCCGCGACGGCGGCAGGCATCATGGCGAGGGCCGCACCGAGATGGGCGGCGAGAGGCAAGTCGACCTGAAGAAGCGCCGCGAGACGATTATCTCGCGTCAGGTACCGCGCCGTATGGACCGTTTCGTCATACGTGTGTGGCGTATCGGCGTCGCGGACGCGCGCGGTCCTTCCGACGAGGCTGCTTAGGCTCGTGCCGAGCTCAAGCGGTTCGGGCACGTGAATCTTGACCATCATGTTAGTTCAGTCTTGTGATGAGTAGGAAGATCTATCGTGCCGCTTGATTCTGGTTTCGCCATGAATACGGCGCACCGGTTGAACTCTTAACCGAGCAGCTTACCGAGCGCAGACTCCATGGTCTCAGGGGTGAACGGCTTGGTCAGAAATGCGACGGCGCCCGCTTCGTTCGCGGCATCTCGCATTTCTGTCGTGCATTCGGAAGTGATGAATGCGAAGGGGATGCCGAGGTCCTTCTCGTTCATCGCGCGTGCGAGCTCGATGCCTGTCATCTCGGGCATGTTCCAATCGGTGAGGACGACATCCGGTGCATCCGCATCGATCTTTGCCAGCGCGTCGACTCCGTTTTCGGCCTCTTCGATGTCGTGTCCGCCGAAGCCGGCCTGGCGAAGGGTTCGGGTCACAATCTTTCGCATGATGCTGCTGTCATCAACGACGAGAATTTTCATGGTCTGTCGGTCTCCTTGGCGCGAGCGTCGAAGTCGTCGCACCCCAACGATTGAAGTGCTGACGGAATCGGTGAAGCGGTGCTGAATCTGAAGGGAAATGTCTCGGGTTCGAGCGACCGGGCTTTGCCGAATGGAGGAGCGATCAAGACCCCAGAAAATCCCAGATCGTCCTGCTTGCACGCGGGAGACGATGCGCAGGTTCGGGGCTACTGCGCATTGATCTACGCAGGATTCCGAAGACTTGCTGCGGATCTTCAGTCGCTTCCATCTGGCGGCAAGCCGCACACGTCGCCCCATGGGACGGAGAGAGGCCGGATGGCCCGCCTAGCGGCCAATCTGCGACGCACTCGGGATAGGCGCTGCGGCGAGCAGCTCGTCGATGTCCAGAATCTGAATCACGCGGGGGTCATTCGGCGTCTTGACCACCAGGCTGACCAGTTCCTGCCCCTCGGTCGTGACGAGGGTACCGAGAGGCGCTCTCTCGATCTGATCGTCGCCGAAGCTCACGACGGAGTGAACGCGATCGACCTGGATGCAGGAACTCGCATCGTCGACGGAGACGACGATGACCATCGGGCGGGTTCCGTCCTTGAGTTGTCGCCCGAGATCGTCGACTTCGGAGCGAAATCGCTGAAGCGCCGTTTCGATTGCCTCTTGAGATGCCTCGTTGGAGACGTCCCCGCTCTCCACGGCTTCGTGAAGCGCCTTATGAGAGCAACGTGCACGATCGGCGAGCTGCCGAAGCCTGGGGATCTCTTCGAAGATCCGATGCTTGAAGAGGTCTTCATGACAGGCCTGGCCGAGCGTCGCATCGTGACCCATTTTCCGCGTGGTGGCGCACCCGAAATTGTCGAGGTGCCATGCACGGCTCAGATTGAGTGCGTCGGTGATATCGGTGCGCTCGGACTCAAGGCGCGGCAGGCCGAGTCGAATTCGTAAGTCAACGACCGGAAGGATCTGTTCCCGGATGCGAATAACACCGGCGATCCAGGGCGGGGCTCCGGCGATCTCGTCAAGGTGTCCGAGAGAAGTCATCTCGCGGACCCGGTCGACGCGGATTCCATAGCGAGCGGAGGCGACGCCGAAGACGACGATCTGGTTCGCCAGGTTGGGGTCTTCCCGATTCATTTCCATATCGTTCATGGGATCGCTTTCCGAGGCTGCCGGTTTCCGGCCATGGCAGCAAGACGTTGTTTTCGCCCGTCCTATCGCATGACGCCATCGGCGGCGCGATGACTGGACTCCATAGGGGGTTCGGTTGAGAAATTGGGCTGGGGAATATCGGAGGCCAGCCATGGCCCAGTCGTCGCCGTTTCGAGCCAATACAGTCCACACGTTTTCGTTCAAGCACAGCGGAACGCAGTCCGATCGGATCTGAGTGGCGATACAGCCAGACTGACCGAACAAGTAACGCGCGCCCATGAGCGATGATTGGGACGACAACGAAGAACTCTGCGGGGAATTCTGCTCCGAATGCCGGGATATGCTCGCGGAAGTCGAGCCGGTTCTCGTCGAACTCGAATCCTCCGCTGAAGCGGCCGGAGCCGTCGACTCAAGCGAGATCGACAGCATCTTCCGCGCCTTCCACTCGATGAAGGGGAGTGCAGGATTTCTTGGATTGAACACGGTCGTATCCGTCACGCACTCCGCGGAGTCGATGCTCGACGTCTTCCGCGAGGACCCGGCGCTGCTTCGACCGGAACACATCACGTTGTTGTGTCGGACGATGGACTTCGTCAACCAGCTGCTCAATCAAGTCGAAGCGGAATTTCACGACCGGGGTCATGAGGGCACGGGCGAGCAGTTCGTTTCGGAGCTCGACGCGATGACGCTCGCGACGAAGGCGGGCGACCACGCGAGTGGCGGCGACTGCGAGAATGACGCTGATCCAGCGGGGTCGGAATCACCGGTCACCGAAGATGAAACCCCGTGGGTTGCTGATGCGGAAGCCGCGTCAGTACCAGTCGCAGCCGAAGAGCCGCCATCTGACGAATCCTCGCCTCCTGGTTCCGCATCGGATGCCGGCGGCGCGGCCACGGGCGGATCTCCCTCTGCCGAAAAATCCGATGAGGGGGAGAAGCGCGCAAGCAACGCCAATCAGCCAAAGCCTTCAAAGGGAACGGTCCGTGTCGACCTGGAGCGACTGGACACGCTGATGGACTTGGTCGGAGAGTTGATTCTCGCCGAAACAATGGTGACGCACAGCCCGGACGTGGAGGGTCTGAGTCTCCCGCGATTCGACAAGGCGGCGATCCACCTCAATCGAATCACGCGAAGCCTACAAGATGTTGCGATGTCGACTCGGATGATTCCGGTCGGGGCGACGTTCCGAAAGATGCTCCGCGTCGTGCGAGATCTCGCGCGCAAGCAGGGCAAGGATGTTGAACTCGAGCTCGCCGGGGAAGACACGGAAATCGACAAGACTGTGATCGAGGCGATTGGCGATCCGCTCGTCCATATCGTTCGAAACTCGGTCGACCACGGGATCGAAGATGCCGACGAGCGCGAAGCGGCTGGGAAATCTCGAGTTGGCCACGTGCGACTCGAAGCAAGGCATCAAGGTGGTGAGATCTGGATCATCATCCAGGATGACGGGAAGGGGCTCGACCGCGAGGTCATTCTCGAAAAGGCACTCAGCCGTGGATTGCTTCAGCAAGACACAGCGCTTGAACTCCGCGATAGCGACATCTTTGAGGCAGGCTTCTCAACGGCAGAAGCGGTGACCGACGTCTCCGGTCGCGGAGTTGGGATGGACGTCGTTCGTCGGAATATCGAGAGTCTGGGCGGCCGCGTGGAAATCGCGAGCGAGCTCGGCTCCGGTACGACGATCACGATTCGACTCCCCCTGACCCTGGCAATCATCGAAGGGATGCTCGTCCGAGTTGGCGACCTGACATATACGCTCCCCCTGCTCTCGATCAGAGAGTCGATTCCAATCAAGCAGGACGATGTCACGCGCCTAACGGATGACGGAGAGATGGTTCGCGTGCGCGGCGGGCTGATTCCGATGGTCCGTCTACACGAGTACCACGAGATCGAGCCGGCGGCGAAGTCACTCGAAGAGGGTATCGCGATCGTCGTTCAGGATGTCGAGCGCTTCTGCATCTTCGTGGACGAAGTGATTGGCCAGCGTCAGACGGTGATCAAGAGTCTGCCGAGTTATCTGGGCTCGGTTCGGGGTGTTTCCGGTTGTTCGATTCTGTCGGACGGCGACATCAGTCTGATTCTCGACGTGAGTTCCATCGAGAGCGATCGATCCGTTCGGCAGGTACGGCTCGACGGAGAAGGTTCGCGCGCGCGCGCAGGAGGCGAGGCATGAACGAAGAGACCGATCAGGTCGAGGGTGAGGTTGACCCGTCGGACGCGGAGCTCGATGGCGTCGCGGGCATGGATCATCGCTACATGACATTCGAACTCGATCATCAGTTCTACGGCATTGAGCTCGCGAGCGTGCAGGAGATCGTCCGCGCACAGCGAGCGACGCAAGTGCCGGATGTCCCGAGTTTCGTGCGCGGCGTGATCAACCTTCGAGGAACGGTCGTGCCGGTGGTGGATGTTCGCCGGCGTATGGGAATGGAGCCGATCGATACGGACGAGCGCACCTGCGTCATCGTCTGCTCGTTCCGCGGTGAGGGCATCGGTCTCGTTGTCGACTCGGTCTGCGATGTCGTGCAGGTCACCGAGGAGGAGATCATCGAGAGCTCTTCCGGTCACACGGAAGGCGGTGGCAACGACGAGATGATTCGTGGTCTCGTTCGCCAGGACGATGGCGTCAAAATTCTACTCAATCTCGATGAGGTCCTCGCGGATCTCGGAGAGTTGGAAAGTGCGACGGCGGCATGATGAATCAAACCGATGTCGATGATGATTCCCGGATTCGAGCGAGCCGGCTCGGGGGGCTAAGTCGGACCTTCGGATCGAGCATCCAGGCGAGACTCACGTTCCTGTTGGTCGCGGTGGCGCTGATCGGCTCCGGCGTGAACGCGTGGTTCGGGGGCACGTCGATGGCCGACGCTCTGGCGGATGGAGCCCACGCGGAGCTTCGATCGCGTGCCGCGGGCGACGCAGGACATCTCAACGTTGCATTCGCGGATACACGAGCGGACGCGGCGCTCGTTACATCGATGTCGGCGGCCGCGGGGCTTCTGCGCGCCATTGAAAATAGTGGGGTCGATCCCGAGGATGGAAGTACCGCTGAGCAATGGCGTTCCCGCGGCGAATCGCTGCTTCTTCAGCTGATGAAACTGAAGCCCTACTACTCCGCGGTTCGGGTTCTCGACGGAGGTGGTCGGGAGCGACTCGCCATCGAGCGGAGCAGCGGGAGCTTGCGCGTCGCGAGCGGTGACCCGATCTCCGGCTCGGGAGTCTCCCGTTCATCGTCGGCCTATTTCGCCAAAGCATTGCGTGCAGTCCCCGGCCACGTGCATGTCAACACGAGCGGTATGAAGGGGGCGGGGGTGATCCACGTGGCCGCTTCCTTGCGCGATTCCTCTGGGACGACGGGAATCGCGGTCATCGAAGTCTCGTTCGCGCGCCTCGCGGAAGAAGTGCTCGATATGGATGCGACGAGCGCTGGATTCGTCGTCGATGGAGCGGGTATCCCCTTCGCGGAGCGCCTGGGTGACGAAGTCGCTGGGGAACGTGCGGACGTTCTCGATGGAATGGCGGTACTTGCCTCACACGCGTCGGCGCAAGCCGAAGGAACTCTCGAGGAAGCCGGCTGGGTCTATTCGCATGTCCCCCTCTCGCTTTCGGGTCGCGAAGATGAATCGGAATGGTTTGCCGTTCGGGCTGCTCCGACGTCAATTCTGTTTGCGGACGTCGCCGACTATCAATGGACGGTTGCGATTCTCTTGTGCTGTGTGCTTGGAGCGCTGATCGTCGCGTCCATGTGGATGCTGCGGAGACTGGTTGTTGCGCCCATCGAGACATGTCTCGCAACCATCGAACAGGTTGCATCGGGAGACCTGACCGGGACCGTGAACGTTCAGGGTGACGACGAGATCGCGCGAATCGGCCACGCGGTCACGCGCCTGGTCGAGCATTTCTCCGGCACGCTCGGGATGGTCTCTTCGACCGCTGGTCAAGTGGCCTCGGGAAGCCATGACGTCGCGAACTCGAGCCGCGCGTTGGCGGACAACGCCGCTCAATCTGCCGCGTCGCTTGAAGAGATGAGCGCGACGATGGAACAGATCGCGAGCCAAACGCGACAGAACGCGGATCACGCAAAAGAGGCGGTTCAGCTGGCGTCGGGTGCGCGCGACAACGCCGAGGCCGGTGATGAGCAGATGCAGTCGATGGTCGAGTCGATGCGCGAGATTGAGGATGCCAGCCAGAATATCTCTCGCATCATCAAGGTCATCGATGAAATCGCCTTCCAGACGAACCTACTTGCCTTGAACGCAGCGGTGGAAGCCGCTCGCGCGGGGACGCACGGCAAGGGCTTCGCGGTCGTTGCGGAAGAGGTTCGCAGCCTCGCGGAGCGGAGCGCGCAAGCGGCACGAGAGACGACGGAGCTGATCGAAGGCTCCGGTGTCAAAGTCGAGCAGGGCCGAAACATCGCCGAGAAGATGGCGGAGTCTCTGAGTTCGATCGTGGAGTCCGTATCGCAGGCAGCGGATCTTGTTTCCGAGATCGCCGCGGCGAGTAGCGAGCAGGCAGAAGGGATCAGCCAGGTCAATGCTGGATTGATCCAGGTCGATCGCGTGACGCAGAAGAACACGAGCGCGTCAGATGATATGTCCCGGGCAGCGGCAGAGCTTGAAGATCAGGCACAGAGCGTGCGCGCTTCGCTGGGTGGGTTCCAGCTTCCCTTCGAGAATCAGTTTGGAATCGCGCAGCAGGGCCCGACCTCTCCGCCCAATACCTCTTCGTCGGGATGGTCCAGTTCCGATGCAGCGGCACCGTCCACGGCCATCCCGGCAGCCAGTCCTGTGATTGACGATGACGATTGGGGTGGGATGAGCGCGATCGACGATTCGGATGATGAGGAGGACGGCTGGGGAGTCCGTGCGACGGGTGTCGATACGCCGCAAGAGGTCCTCGCTGATGAGGGATGGGGTGGCTCCGGCTCAAGCGAGAGCACTTCATTCGACGACTCAGGGGATGAGGGCGGCTGGGGTGAACCCGCCGACTCGGCGCGGTCGGATTCTCCCTCTGCGGACGGACTCGATGATTCCGATTTCGGTCGATATTAGGCCGGAACAGACGAGAGCCCATCACAGGAATTGAACAGGCCGTCGGGCTGATGCGGATCCTGGATCGAGAATTCCCAACGTAGAGCGAGTGGACGAGGCAGAACGAAGCATGAAGACCGAGTCGTACGCAGGGATCCGAGCTTTCATCCATAGGGAGCTTGGGATCGCGTTGCCGGAAGAGAAGGCCTCTCTTTTGACAAGCCGCCTTCGACGCATCCTCGATGAGCGTGGGCTCTCCGGAATGGAAGACTACGTTTCATGGTTGGAATCGCAGAGTTCTCCGGATGCACTTGCTGAACTCGCGGATGCGATCTCGACGAATCACACCTTCTTCTATCGTGAGCCGGCCCACTTCGATCTGCTTGAGAATAAGGTCCTTCCGGAGATCGTCGATCGATTGAATCGCAAGGGTCGATACGACGTACGGATGTGGTGTGCGGCCGCCTCGACGGGCCAGGAACCCTATACGCTAGCGATGATTCTCCGCCGCTACCTGGATGAGCGGAACCTTCGTTGGAAGGCGGGGCTCCTCGCAACGGACGTGTCGAACGAAGCACTCGAGACCGCGCGTGCAGGTGTCTACCCGGAATTGTCCGTCCACGCGCTCCCAGTTACCTGGGTGAGTCGCTTTTTCGAGAAGGCCGGGCCTGAAGAGATGCAGGTCGATCCCATGCTCAAGAAGGAGGTCGTGTTCCGTCGCTTGAACTTGATCGGGCGTGCCTATCCCTTCAAGGAGCCCTTCGAAATCGTCTTCTGCCGAAACGTGATGATCTATTTCGACGAGTCGACCCGGCACGCGGTCGGCCAGCGGATCTTCGACGTGATGTCACCCGGTGGATACTTGTTTCTCGGCTTGTCCGAGACCTTGCGCCGCGGCGCTACGCAATTCGAATACGTGGAGCCCGGGGTTTTCCGTAAGCCACTCGACGAGAAGGCGGGAAACTGAAATGGGACAACCGATTCGCGTATTGATTGTCGACGACTCAGGCTTCGTTCGAAAGCGGCTCCATCGAGGGCTCAGCCGAGACCCCGATATCGAAGTCGTGGGTATGGCCGTCGACGCCTTTGATGCAAAGGACAAGCTCGCCGAGTTGAATCCCGACGTGATGACCCTCGACGTCGAGATGCCCAAGTTGAACGGCCTCGACTTCTTGCGGCAGATCATGCCGGTCAAACCGATGCCCGTGATCATGGTGAGTTCGCTTACTAAAGAAGGTGCGAGCGTCACGCTTTCAGCGCTTGCAGCGGGTGCGGTTGATTTTGTGGCGAAACCCTCGGGCCCGAGCGACTCGGAAGCGGACTTCATGGCGGTGCTCTGTTCGAAGGTCCACGCCGCGAGTCGCGCGAATGTTTCCGCTTTGTCTCGAAAGCGAAACGTCGAGACTGCCCCCATCCAGACGGTCGGCGACAGCAATCGCGTCATCTGTATTGGATCATCGACCGGCGGACCCGAGGCGCTCGTCGAGTTGCTCTCGGCATTCCCCGCGGACGCGCCGCCGACGGTCATCGTTCAGCATATGCCCGCGCGCTACACGCCGCAGCTTGCGAAGCAGCTCGATCGAGCGTCGCCCATGAGGGTGACCGAGGCCGCGAATGGGGATCGGCTCGAAAGTGGGCACGTCTACGTCGCTCCTGGAGGCATGCACGCGAAGCTGCAGAGTGTGGGCAATCACCTGGAGATCGCGTGTTACCCCGGCGAGAAGAAGAACGGCCATATCCCCAGCGTCGACGTGCTCTTTGAGAGTGCGGCGGAGGTGTTGGGGCGGCGATGTGTCGCGACGATTCTCACGGGCATGGGGGACGATGGAGCGGTGGGACTCGGCAAGGTTCGCGATGCGGGAGGGCGGACGCTCGCGGAAGACGAATCAACCTGTGTTGTCTTTGGGATGCCGAAGGCGGCGCAGGCGGCAGGTTCGGTCGAAAAGGTGGTGCCCTTGCCGAAGATGGCCCGAGCTGTTCTCGAGCTGGTCAGTGGCAAGCGGTTCGCCTGATGCCGACGACGGTATTAGGCGTGGGCGAATACGGGCTTGTCCGTGACCCCGAAGATGCGATCAAGACCTATGCGCTGGGCTCTTGCATCGCAATCGTCATTCTCGACAAAGAGACGCGGACGATCGGGATGGTGCATATCGCTCTTGCGACTTCGAGTACGAATCCGGAACGCGCAAAGACGCACCCGGGTTACTTCGCCGATACCGGAATCGACGCGCTGCTCGATCGATTAGCCGACGCCGGAGTGCGGGCTGATAGCAAGGGGCTGATCGTCAAGATCGCGGGCGGGGCGCATGTGCTCGACGTCGGGAGCAAGTTCGATATCGGGAAGAAGAACGCGCTCGCGGTTCGCAAACATCTTTGGTCGAAGGGGCTCGCTCCACGTTCTGAAGATGTGGGTGGAACGATCAGTCGCACGGTCGAGGTCGCCGTCAAGGATGGCAAGACTGTGATCAGCACGACGCGACGTGATCCATGGGAAATCTAAGGGAGGTGGGGCGATGAACTCCATACTTGTCGTCGATGATTCACCGATCGCGAGAAAGATCGCAATCAAGTGTCTCTCGAATATCGGGATCGGCGAAAAAATCACCGAGGCCGAGAATGGGAAGGTCGCGCTTGATCTGATTCGAGAGTCGACTCCGGACCTCATCCTGGCAGATTTGAACATGCCGGTGATGGACGGGCTCACGATGCTTCGGAAGATCAAGGCGAGCCCACGCATGTGTGGAATTCCGGTGATCGTCGTGAGCAGCATTCTTGATGCGGAGAAGCGTCGGGAGCTCGAGGAAAGAGGGGTTGACCTCTTGATTCCGAAGCCAATTTCGCCGCCCGAGTTGATTGCGGCCATCGAAGGAATCAGAGCCGCCGAGGAACTCGAAAACCAATGACGATTCAACTCGATGACACATTCGAAGAAGTTCTGGGAAACACGTTCGAGGGGATGGCTTTCTCATTCGTCGAGCGATCCGATGATCTGGACTTCGATTGGTCGCGCGCCGACCTCTGCTGGGCTTCGATCGACTTAATCGAGCCGGCGCAGGGGAGGCTCTACCTTGTTGTTCCCACCGAGGAAGCCATCGCGCTCGCCGAGTCGGTCGTGGGCGATCAGGGACTCCAGCCGGACGACGCCCTCGCTGTTCTTGGCGAAGTGGCGAATACCGTAGGCGGGCTATGGCTCATCGAATTGGATGAGGGGAATCGCGGAACACGTCTTGGTCTTCCGAAGACCGGCATCGGGACATTGCCGGAAGACGCCGGGGCGCAGGTCGCCCTCTTCGACTTCGATGAGGGGTTGATCGGAGCGCTCCTGGTAGTGGGCCCAACACATGACGATCTCTGATTCGGATCGTCGAAAGCTCGAATCGGCGATCGCAGAGCTGCCGCCGATGTCATCGGCGGCCGTCGCGGTGCTTCAGAAGATCGAGGAGCCGAGTTGCTCACTTGCCGATCTGGAATCCATCATCGAATCGGATGCTGCCCTCACGCTGAGGGTCCTCAAACAAGCAAATAGCGGTGCGGTCGGTGCGATCCAAGACGTCGAGAGCTTGTCTCATGCGGCTTCGATCCTGGGCGAACGGACGTTGGTGGGAACCGCGCTCGCGATGGGAGCGAGTTCGCTCGTGAGCGAGCCCTTGCCTGGATATCACCTAACGGGTGAAGATCTCCTGGCGAGCAGCCTCAATGCCGCAACCGCGGCTCGGCTTCTCGCGAGCGAGCACGGAGGCGTGTCGCCCGCGACGGCGTTTACCGCGGGTCTCCTGAGAGACGTTGGGAAGGTCGTTCTCTCGTCGATGCTTAAGCCACCGGCGATCGCCGAGAATGAACGGGCGAACGCGGATACCTCTGTCTTCGGGGATTTTCTCGCCTACGAGCGCGCGGCGATCGGCCTGGATCATTGCGAGGTGGGCCGGATGGTCGCCGAGCACTACGACCTCGCCGAAGGGCTTCGCATCGCGATTGCGCATCACCACGCGCCCGGCGAGATCGGTGGAGAGCATGCGGACCTGCTGGACATTGTTCACGTCGCCGACGCGATCGTTTCGATGGCAGGGGGGTACAAGGGCCTAGACGGGTTGAGCTACCGGCTCGAAAACACAAGCCTCGAGCGGCTCGGCATCTCCACCAAGCAATTTCAATCCTTCGTGATCGAGGCGTTGATTGAGGGTACCGAGATGATCGAATCGGTGGCCGAATGAGTCGCGCGAATCGCCGAGAGCGTTCGGAATCGAGCAAAGTGCTTAAGGGAATACACCATATTGTGATCATCGCGTGACCGCCGCTCAATGCGATCAAATGATTTCCGATATGGAATTCGAGGGAATGACCCGGCGTCTTTCGTCGTTGGGTTAATTAGGAACGAACAGCCATGATGAAATTCGCGAATCTTGGAATCCGGGGCCGCTTATTGGCGGTCATTCTTCTTGTGGGTGTGATCCCCGCGGTCGCTGTGAGTCTGATTGCCTGGCGCCAGGCGGAGCAGTCACTTGTTTCCGCTGAAGGCACGGCAGATGAGGCGCTACGCGCTCAGGTGCGCGCCGGTCTTGAAGCAACCGTCTACGGAAAGGCGAGTGAGGTCGAGCGCTATTTCGGTACGATCAATGACCAGATCCTGACATTCTCCGAAAACCGGATGGTCATCGAGGCGATGCGTGAGCTTCCGCGAGCGCAGCGTGCCTTTCACGCGGAAGCCGCGGATGCGCTGCCGCCAGTAGACGAGATGCGAGCCGCGGTTCGGCGGTACTACGATCAGGAGTTCGGACCCGAGTATCAGGCTCAGAATGGCGCTGCACCCGGAACCAGCGCCATGCTGCGACCGCTCGATGACGATTCGATCGCGCTTCAGTACGCGTATATCGCGGACAATCCCCATCCGCTTGGAGCGAAGGACACCCTCGACCAGGCATCGCAAGAGACGCACTACAACTCGCTGCATCGCGAGTTGCATCCGGTGGTTCGAAGCTATCTCAAGAAATTCGGCTACTACGACATCTTCCTGGTCGATCCGGAGTCCGGCGACGTCGTCTACTCCGTGTTCAAGGAACTCGACTACACGACGTCACTCAAGGACGGTCCGTACGCGGCGACGAACTTCGGTCGCGCCTTCCGAGGGGCGCTAAGCGCATCGAACCCCGACGAGGTGATCCTGATCGACTTCGAGCAGTACCTTCCTTCCTACGAAGCACCGGCGAGCTTCATCGCCAGTCCGATCTTCGACGGCAGCGACCTCATTGGTGTTGCGGTCTTCCAGATGCCCCTCGATCGAATCACGCAGATCATGAGCGGACGCGCGGGGCTGGGGGAGACGGGCGAGACCTACCTCGTTGGCTCCGATGGCTTGATGCGGTCCGACTCGTATCTAGACCCGGAGAACCACAGTGTTTCGGCGTCCTTCAGAAGTGCGGACTCGAATCGCGTTGAATCCGAAGCGGTCACGGCGGCGTTGAACGGTGACATGGGATCGGCCCTGACGAAGAGCTATTCCGATATCGACGTCGTGAGTGCCTACGCGCCCGTCCGGCTCGGCAGCTTTACCTGGGCGGCGGTCGCGGAGATCACGCAGCAGGAGGCGTTCAGTCCGCTGGACAAGCTCACCGCAGATTCGCGCGAGGCGCAGCGTTCCCTGATCGCGAGTATCGCGGGACTGGTCGTCGTGGCGATGCTGGTCGTGGGATTCTTTGCGGTCGTCTTCGCCCGACAGATCTCCGGGCCGATCATCGAAACCGTCGACGCACTCGACGTTGTTTCCCAGGGTGACCTTCGTGCGCACCTGAATCCGAACGGCGTCGGCGAACTCGGTCAGATGGCGACGGCCTTGAACCAGATGGTGAACCGTTTGGCCTCAGTGCTCGGCGAGGTTAGGAGTTCCGCACAGGAGGTTTCGGGCAGCAGTGAGCAGTTTGCCGGTGCTTCGCGGGACCTGTCGCAGATGTCCGAACGGTCCTCGAGCTCCGTCCAGACGATCTCTTCTTCGATGGAAGAGATCTCAAGTCAAACGCGACAGAATGCGGATCACGCAACCGAAGCGGTTCGGCTTGCCAGCGAGGCTCGAGATCTGGGTGAGACCGGCGACCAGCAGATGAAGGACATGGTCGTCGCGATGCGGGACATCGATGATGCCAGCAAAAGCATCTCGAATATCATTCGCGTCATCGACGAGATCGCCTTCCAGACGAACCTGCTGGCTCTGAATGCGGCGGTCGAAGCGGCTCGTGCCGGTGTGCATGGCAAGGGCTTCGCGGTCGTGGCTGAAGAGGTCCGCAGTCTTGCCGAACGATCAGCGGAAGCGGCTCGGGAAACGACGGAGCTGATCGAAGGATCGAGCCGCAAGGTCGATCACGGTAAGAACATCGCCGAACGAACCGCCGAGTCGCTGTCCCAGATCGTCGCTTCCATTTCGCAGGCCACCGACCTCGTCTCTCAGATTGCGGCGGCGAGTGGTGAGCAGGCGGACGCGATCTCCCAGGTCAACGAGAGTCTGACTCGAGTCGATGATGCGACGCGCAGTAGCGCCGCCTCGGCGACTCAGATGGCGCAGTCGACGCGTCAACTGTCGGATTAGGCGGTTCAGCTCGAGAGCTCGCTCGACCGGTTCACCATGCCCGATTCGGTCGGCTAGCCGGCCCGATCTCGAACCCGGATCTCGAATGAAGTCGAGAGACTAAAAACGACCGTAGCCATGACTCCCTCCGAGAGG
>Ga0316208_1000717_pt1 | contig 37059 bp, 35 predicted proteins | sample 3monopyrite_MG_FD_204944 | JGI IMG/M metagenome (GOLD analysis project Ga0316208, IMG submission 204944) | Microbial mat bacterial communities from mineral coupon in-situ incubated in ocean water Damariscotta River, Maine, United States -... | ecosystem: Environmental > Aquatic > Marine >...
GACCTTCACAATGGGTAAGTCGAATGACACCCATTGTCCGATGGGGCCTGGCATCGTGACCTCAGATGAGATCGCCGATCCGCACGCGCTCGATCTCAAGACCTGGGTGAATGGTGAGTTGCGACAGTCGACGAACACGAAGCATCTGATCTTCGACTGCTTCACTCTCGTCGAGCATCTCTCGACCGCGTTTACGCTCGAGGTCGGCGACGTGATTCTGACCGGGACGTCTGGTGGCGTAGGCATAGCGATGAAGCCACCGAAGCTGCTGGTGGCGGGCGATGTCGTGAAGATTGCCATTGAGGGGATCGGCGAAATCGAGAACCGCGTGATCGAAGAACCCGCCGAGACGGCTCGCATCGGCTGAGCTCAAGCCGGCTCCATGAAATGAAGGCAGCCCCCGAAGCCCAATGGGTTTCGGGGGCTGTTCTGTTTTCGTTCTGCGATGTGGCGGGCTGGCGCTAGTCGAGATCCGGTGCCCAGCTCGATCCGTTGATATGCGAGCCGCCATCCACGAAGAGCGTATTCCCCGTTAGGTAGCGCGAATCTTCGCTTGCCAGGAAGAGGGCGACTGGTGCGATGTCTTCGTAGCAATCGCCGATGCGTCCCATTGGGTTTGCCGCGTCCGCCGCCGGAATGAGTTCCGGGTGGGCACCCATGGTCTGGTCGAAGGAGTTCGACTTGGCGGCCGGGCAGATGATATTGGCCGTGATGCCGTCGATGCCCCATTCGCGGGCGGCGGTTCGGGTCGCCGCGCGGAGGGCTTCCTTGCTCGTATTGTACTCTGCCGTTCCCATGTGGGCATTCACGCCGTTCAGCGAGCAGATGTTGACGATCCGTCCCCATTGCTTGGCCTTCATGATGGGATGGGCCGCACACATCGCCCAGAAGGGACCCAGGAAGCCGATATTCAGGCCGTGGTTCATCAGATCGACGGTCTTCTTTTCGATCCGGCCGATGCGGCCGCCGCCCCAGGCGTTGTTGACGAGGATGTCGACCGTGCCGAATTGATCGACGGTCGCCTGGACCATATGCTCGACGCTCTCTTTATTGGAGGCATCGGTCTCCACGAAGAACGCGTTCTCACCGAGCGCGTCCGCGGCTTCCTTCCCCACATCGGGGAGGAGTTCCGCGATCACGACGCGCGCGCCTTCCTCGATGTAGCGTTGTGCGATGCCTCGGCCGATGCCGAGTCCGGCGCCGGTTACGATGGCGACCTTGTTGTCGAGTCGACCCATGATGAGTCCTCCTATTCTGAGGGCCTAGCAGTTCTGAGCGCCTGCCAGTTCTGTGGGCCTGGCAGCGCCGGCCTAACGAACGTGAACCGGCATGCCCGTGATTTCACGTAGGAAGAGATTGCCGGCGTCCCAGGTGATCTCGCTTTCTTCAAACGTCGCGGTCGAAGGCATGTGATCGAGAAAGAAGTCGAGCAGGGTGCTGACCTGGAGGCGGGCGAGGTGAACGCCGAGGCAATAGCCCGAGCCGAATCCGAAGGAGAGGCTTCCCTTCAGATCGCGATCGACATCGAAGCGGTCGGGGTTCTCGAAGACGCGCGGGTCCCATCCGGCTCCCATCAGAGAGAGCAGCACGAGGGAGTGCTTCGGAACCGTCTGTCCTTCGAATTCAACGTCTTCCATAGAGGCGCGAACGAGGAATTTCGTCGGCCCTTCGTATCGCAGGCATTCCATGACCGCGTTCTTGACCTTTGACCGGTCGTCGCGCAGCGCCTCGAAAGCTTCCGGATGAGAGAGGAGCGTCTTGATCGCGAGAGAAGTAGAGAGTCGGGTCGTGTCGGTTCCCGCCGCCACCAGGATGACGAGCGCGCGAACCAGGTCCTCCGCTTCGACATCGCCTCGTTCATTCGCGATGTCGATCACCTGCGTGACCAGATCGGTCTGCGGGTTCTCGCGTCGATTTTCGACGGTCCTGCCGAGAATGTCGATCATCGATACGGCAGCACGCTCGGCCTTGTCGCGATCGCCATCCGAGGAAATCGGATTGAGGCCCCGGAAATAGTCGGGCGCGCAGGTCAGAAAGAGATCGGCGTCGCGGGTCGCTTCATCAATCCCGAGGAGGCGTGAGATCACGCGGAGCGGAACTTCCTGAACGAGCTTCACGACGTCGAGGTCGCTCTCGGACCGAAGTGGAGCACAGACGGATTGAACGACCTCGTCGACGGTGTCCGCCATCTTGCGAATCATGCCCGGGCGGAAGTCGGGGGCGAGCAGGTCGCGAATCAGATTGGCGCGCTCTTCGCCGGGCTTGGGCGTCGGCACGCTCATCATCGAATGTTCAAGGGTCGGCCATCGTTCCGCGCGGACCTTCGCCGCTTCCGGATCGCTAAAGCCTGCGTCGGCTGGGTTGCGAGACATGAGCGGGTGGTCGCAGAAGGCACGGACGGCGTTGTAGCCATGGACGCAGTAGGCGTTCATGTCCTCGATGTGCAGAAAGCGATTGTCTTCGTGCACGGAGGAGAAGGTCGGGCGCGGGTTGGCGGTGTATTCGGGTGAGAAGGGATGGTGTGACGGAAGGCTCATGCGCTTTTTCTCTCGATCATCCAAGTGGCGCGCGTATTCGCGTACAACCTGGGCGGGTCATTCGTGGATGGATCAGGGGCGGTTCCGGATCGCAAGAACGTTAGCAGTTAGACGCGGCGCGCTCGTGCGCTCAAAATCGCCGCCCTTGCGAATGGCGACGAAGCGTCTAGCCATTCAGCAATCAATTCCATGAGTGGGATCGAGTGGGTGGTCCGGCTCAGCGCCCCGGAGAGAGTCGCTTGATGAGCGGGCGAATGAAGACCGATTGCGCCAAGGGGTCGAGCCATCGGTAGAGACGACCGGAGATCTGAATCGGGCGCCCTCGCTCGACCGCATCGATGCCGTCGCGGACAACGATGTCCGCGTCGTACCACATGAACTTCGGCATCGACTCCTTCATCTCGAGCATGCCCGCCTCGGCGTGGAAGTCGGTATGCGTGAATCCCGGGCAGAGGGCCGAGACTTCGACGCCGGTTCCCTTGAGGGTGAGGGAAAGCTCCTCGCTAAGGGCGATCAAGTAGGCCTTCGACGGGCCGTAGTGCGCGCCGGCGGGGCGGGGGATGCGGCCGGCGAAGGACGCGACGTTGATGACGCGGCCGAATCCTCGGGCCTGCATCGGGGGAATGAAGTGATGACACATATGCGTGACGCTCGTCATCATCAATTCGAGGAAGGCGGCTTGCGGCGCCCACTCCTTCTCTTCGAGCAAGTGGGGGCCTGCGCTGCCCGCGTTGTTGACCAGGTAATCGACTTGAAGGTCGGCGCTTGAGATCGCTTCGAAGAGTTCGGCGGGGGCGTTTGGGTTGGCGAGGTCGGAGCTTTCGGTGTGCACGGCGACGCCGTGTCGTTCCTTGAGCTCCGCAGCGACTTCCTCGAGCTTTTCTTTTCGGCGCGCGACCAGAATCAGGTCGTAGCCCTTTGCGGCGAGCTGGTGGGCGAACTCGACGCCGAGCCCGGCGGAGGCTCCTGTGATCAGAGCGTTCTTCTTGGGTTCCGACATGTGATTCTCCTCATGGGCGCGAGCCGAGGGTAGCGCCCGTGCGTCTCGTTCGTATCTCGCCGCGGAAACCACCGGTCGGAGCCTTTGAATTGCAGCCGGGTACCCTCTACGCTCCCGGCGACTCAAGAGGAGCAGAGCGACGATGTTCGACGAGACGAAGCCCCGCGCGCAGGTCGTGATGGAGCGTTACTGGGAAGAGGTGAATAATCAGGCGAATTTCGAGCTGATTAGAGAGCTCTGCGCCGACCCGATCACGCGACATGATCCAGAGAAAACGACCGAGCTCACCCACGATGAGCAGATCGCACGGGTGAAATTCGGTGTTGAGCAGATGGGCGTGAAGATCTCGAATGTCATCGTGCACGCCGACGAGATGAGTGTGACCGGCGTTTGGAACATGACGATGCGCGCGGACGGGAAAGACGTGAAGATGTGCGGCATCGAAGTCTTTCAACTCGATGATTCCGGTCGCCTCGCGAATTGCTGGAACACACCTTATGCCGAAGGGCATTGGGGATAAGCGGATTCGAGCTAACCGCTCTTGTTAGGCGATTGCGCTATTGGGCAGGCGTGTATCGCAAGATGATGCGAGAGCCATCGGCATTGCCGGTTCGCATCGGCCCGCGCCACTGCGCGATCTCTTCCGGGTACTTCGTCTCGTAGATCGCGAGCAAGCGCTCGAGCAGCTCCGGGTCACGCACGCGTTCGCCTCGTGCGACGAAATTCTTCGCGGCACGAAAGTCATCGTTCGTTCCGCCATACCACGTACGCCAAAGCCCATGGTCCCCGATCCAGATTCGCGCCTGGTCGAGTCCCTTAGCGACCGCAGTCGCCTTCCAGCGATCCGTCGCGACGGTGACGACGACCGCCTCGTCGATCCACGCATACCAAAGCTCCGCGTGGCAGGCGCTTTCCTTGCCGTTCGACTTGAGTGGCGAGATATAGGCGAACGGGCTCTTTTCGAGAACCTTCGCGGAGGGGAGGCCCGGGGCGGGCTCTGCGGCGCGCGCCGTCGTGATCGGTCCGGCGAGGGTTGCTGAAACGCCCAGGCCGAGGGTGGCGCCCAGGAAACGCCTTCGGGTGAGACTCTGCGGGTCGCGGGGTCTATTCGTCGGATCGTCGTCGAACATGGTGCGCCTTTCTGGGGCTCGTTGGCGGGCTCGCTGAAGACTACCACGACGCGCCCCATTGGTTAGGATCCAGATCCGCCTTTAGCCCTTCGAAGTCCCCCGGCTGCCGGTGGGTACGCACGTCATACTGGTGTGCCTCCAATCGATTCAACGATCGAGCTCGTCCCTGTGGAACCCGCCATCGGCGCTCCAGGGAGGCTCGGTGCAGAGGAGTTCCAAGACCATGAGCTACGACAACGAATCCAACGCTCCGGAAGACGGCTTGCGCCCCAGCTGGCCGCAGTCGGCCGATGACTACACGGTCATCCTGATTGACACGCCGGCGCCGCATGTGCGCCGCATTACGTTGAATCGTCCGGACAAGCGCAATGCCTTGAACCACGCTTTGCGAGCCGAGGTGTTGCATGCCCTTCGCGCCGGGGACAACGACGAGGATGTGCACGTGCAGATCGTGCGCGGCGCGGGCAAATGCTTTTCGGCAGGTTACGACCTAGGCGGCGGCAACGAAGGACTCGACTACCCCTTCTTCACGCCCGGCGGAGAAGGCCAGTATCCGCGCCATGTCACTGAAGGCTGGATGAGCATCTGGGAGCTGCAGAAGCCGGTGATCGCTCAAGTGCACGGGTTCTGTCTCGCGGGTGGCAGTGAGCTCGCGACCGGCTGCGATGTCATCTACATGGCTGAGGATGCGCAGATGGGATATCCCGCCGTTCGCTTCGGCGTTCCCGACATGCAGTTCCACGCCTGGCTCGTCGGCATGCGACGGGGCATGGAGATGATGCTGACGGGGGATCCGATCAATGGCATCGAAGCGGTGCAGCGCGGTTGGGCAACGCGTGCCTATCCAGCGGAAGAACTGGATGAAAAGACGCTCGAAATGGCAGTCCGGATGGCTTCGCTTCCGACGGATATCGTGCAGTTGAACAAGCGCGCGGTTCATCGACAGATGGAAGTCATGGGCATGCGCCAGGGAATTCGTCAGGGAACAGAGCTCTGCTCCCTCGCGATTCACCAGAAGAGCTTCGACGAGTTCATCAGCCAGACCGGGGCCGGCGCGGGCAAGCTGACCAGCGCGCTTCAGAAGCGCGATGAAAAGTTTGGCGACTATCGAACGGGCGAAGACTGATCATTCGTGTGCCTTTGCGCCCTTCGCTCTCAGTAGGAGTCGTTTCTTGAAGCTCGCCGAGATGGCTGGAATCGAGGACGCCTCTTCACTGAGGGCGGTCGTCTCTGCGTTGGATCCCGAAGCTCCCGCGGACTACCGCGAGGTTGCAGGACTGCTCGCTTTGGATTGGAAGGAAAAGGGTTGCCGTCGAGCGGGAATCGCGGGCGGGCAGGGGGCGGGCAAGTCGACGCTCGGGCGCCTGATCGAGGCGGCCTGCCGGGAAGTGGGGCTTCGCGCCTGCGTCGTGGGCATCGATGACTTCTATCTAACTCGCGCGGAGCGTCGTACGCTCGCGGAGGGGATTCATCCACTCTTCGAGACACGGGGACCGCCAGGAACCCATGACCTCGCGTTATGCGAATCCGTGATGGCCTCGCTTTTTGAAGCGGGCGCCGTCGCGTGTCCCCAATTCGACAAGGGAAGAGACGATCGGGCTGAGCCCACGACGCGGAGCGGCCCCTACGATCTCGTGGTGCTTGAAGGCTGGTGCGTGGGCGCGACGCCAGAATCGCGGAAGGCCCTCGCGACGCCGATCAACGTACTCGAATCCGAAGAGGATCCGACGGGGGATTTTCGGCGCTATGCGAACGATCGCCTCCGGCATGAGTACCGCGCACTTTACGCACAGCTCGATTCCATCGCCTTTCTCGCCGTTCCGTCGCTGGATGCGGTGCGGCGCTGGAGATTGCAGCAGGAGGAAGCGCGTCCGGAAAGCCAGCGGCTTGATGGGTCTGCCATCGCGCGATTCGTGCAACACTATGAACGGGTGACCCTCGAGATGTTGAGGCGCCTGCCGCAGGAAGTGGATTGGACGTTTCGCCTAGCGGAGGACCATTCGGTTGCCGCCGTCGAGCGCAGTGTCAAAGGATGAGGATCACGTAGGTATGGGTGAGATCGGCGACGACCCGGCTCAAGACGCGATGAACGCAGCGAACGCAGCGATCTTCTGGCGTCTTCATGAAGGGCTTCCCAAGCAAGGGCCCGGCAGTGATCTGACGACGGTCCGTGCACTTCGTTCGGCGGGGACTCTTCCCGAATGCCCGCGGATTCTCGATCTGGGCTGCGGGCCAGGGCGGCAGACAATGGCGCTGGCCAAGGCGACGGGCGGACAGATCTCGGCCGTCGATCTCTTGCCGCCCTTTCTCAAGCAACTCGAAACGAGTGCGGCGGAGCGAGGGCTTTCCGACCAGATCGAAATTCACACGGGCAACATGGGAGACCTGGGCCCACTCGGTCTGGACGAGGGTTCCTACGACCTGATCTGGTCCGAGGGCGCGATCTATATCATCGGCTTCGACCGCGGCCTTTCTGACTGGCGTCGCTACCTCGCGCCCGGTGGACGCGTCGCGGTCAGCGAAGTTGCCTGGTTGGTCGACACGCCGCCGGATCGCATGCGCGCGTTCTGGGAAGGGCACTACCCGGGCATGCGCTCCCAGGCCGAGAATGCAGCCGCGATCGAATCCGCCGGCTATCGCCTGTTGGACGAATTCGTTGTTCCCGACAACGAGTGGTGGGACGACTACTACACGCTGGTCGAGGCCCGGCTCGAGGTGCTTCGCGGCGAGCGGGACGATGCCCCGTGGCAGGCCGTGATCGCGGCGCACGATGAGGAACTCTCCGTCGTTCGGGAGGGGCTCCACTCCTTTGGGTACGTCTTCTACATCATGGAAGCGAGCGACTAGCCCTTCGGCCTTGCCGCCGAGCCGCGAAGCGACGAGGATTTGGACTCGACCGTTTTCGTGCGACGACGTGCGACATCTGAGAGGAGTGCAGACTTGGAGATCAGACCCCTCGGCGGGGCGCTTGGCGCAGAAATCGCGGGCATCGATATCCGTTCCGCGGGCGATCGTGAGATCGAGTCGATCTACGAAGCGCTCGTCGAGCATGAGGTCGTCTTCTTTCGCGAAACGCAAATCGATGACGCTGGTCATATGGAATTCGCAGCCCGGTTTGGCGACGTCAGCGTTTTTCCCATGTCGAAGATGATGGGGGAGACCGAGCCTACGTTTCAGGTCATCCGCGATACCCAGGAGAGTCCTCCGTCGACGGACTACTGGCATACCGATGTGACCTGGACGCCCGAGCCTCCGAAGGCGGCCTTCCTTCGTGCGACGACCGTCCCGGCGACCGGGGGCGACACGATGTGGGGGTCGATGACGACGGCCTATGAGGCGCTGTCCGACCAGATGAAGGCGTTCTTCGATGGCCTCACCGTTCGGCACGACAATGAGTCGTTCATTCGGGGAATGGAGCGAAAGCTCGGGACGGAAGCCGCTGCGCCGATCGCGGCAAAGCTTCGTGAATTCTATCCGCCGGTCGTCCATCCTCTTGTGCGAACGCATCCCGACTCAGGGAAGAAGGCACTTCTCTTCGGAGGCGGCTTCATGCGTGAGATCGTCGAGCTAACCGATGCCGAGAGCCAGAGTGTGTTGGCATTTCTGGCGCGGCATATCGATCATCCGACGTTTCACGCGCGATGGCGATGGAACGAGGGGGATCTGGCAATCTGGGATGAACGCTCGACGGTTCATCGCGGGCTTTCGGATCATTTTCCACAGGAACGTGAAGTGCGACGATGCGTCGTGGATGGAGATCGACCTCGATGAGTCATGCCAATTCGACGCGCTGGTTTTCGGAGAACCCCGACAAGGCCTGGGGCGAGAAGTTCTTCCTGACCTTCGTGCCGGTCTTCTTTCTGTACAACGGCATCGTTCAGTCGATGGGCTGGCTCGATACCAACAACTTCTGGCATATCACGCAGAACCTCGGAATGTGGGTGCCGTACTGCGTGCTCTTGCCGGCCTGGCTCAGGCGCCATTCCGGAGTGCCGTGGCACGAGTCGTATTGGTGGAAGTTCAACGTCTACATGTTCGTCTTCGTGTTCCTCGTGACGTATTTCCATACGGAGTACTTCTTCGAGCTGCTCGGATTGCGGTACCGCTTCGATGACGTGACGCTCTACTTCGATGCGGCCCTCGTTGGGCCGGACGAGTCGACGGCTGCGGCCACGTATCAAAAGGTGCCGCCGGGGATGTACTTGAACGCCGTCGCCTTCTTCGTCGTCTACCACGCGGTCGCGATCGTCTGCATGCGTCGCGTGCAGTCGATGACGCATTCCCTGGGAACGATTGCGCGTCGCTTCGCGTGGATGGCGATCGTGGCCGTCGCATCGCTCTTCTTGGCATGGGCCGAAACCCGGCTCTACATCACGCAATCCGCTTCGACGAACGTCTGGTATGTCGATCTCGACGCGATGCTTCTCTGGGGATCCGTCTTCTATTCGATGTATTTCCTGGTGAGCTTTCCGAGTGTGTTCCGTCTCGATGAGCAGATGAGCGAAGCGCGCTGGACGAATTCAAGAACGATCATCGAGGCCTGTGCGGCGGGGGCGATTAGTTTGTTGCTCCTCGATCTCTGGGGAAATTTCGTCGGCCCGATCTACTAGTACGCTCCTGACACACGAAGCAGGGAAGGGCGGATGCGCAGAAGATGAAGATCCTCGTCACCGGTGCGACCGGCTTGATCGGCTGTCATGCGGTCGCGTGTCTGCTCGAAGCGGGACATTCCGTACGCGTCCTCGTCCGGGATGCCGCCAAAGTTCCGAAAGCAATCGCGCCCTTCGGCCGCGGTGAAGCGGATGTTGAGATCGCGCTGGGTTCGATCGAGGACGACGCGGCGATCGATGCGGGACTTTCCGGGTGCGACGGGCTGCTGCACTGCGCCGGCCTGTTCTCGCCGGACAAGCGAGACGCGGAGCTGCTCGAACGAACGAACGTTGAGGGCACGCGGCGAGTGCTCGAGGCGGCGGAGCGATCGGGCATCACACGAACGGTTTACGTTTCGAGCATTCTGGCGCTCTTCCCGCCCGCCGGTCAAAGGATGACCGCCGAAGACGAGGCGACCTCGCCGAACGAGATGTATGCCGCGACCAAGGCCGCTGCTGAACGGATCGCGCGCGAGGCTCGTGCACGCATGCCGCTCTCGATCGTCTATCCCGCCGCGGTGCAAGGGCCCGATGATCCGACGTTCTCAATCGGCCCTCAGCTGGTTTCGGAGGCGCTTGAGAGAGGGACCGTGCTGGTCACAGAGGGAGGGCTGCCCTCGACGGACGTGCGGGATCTCGCGCGTTTGATCGTGGCGATCTTTGAAGCGGATACGCCCCCCGCCGGCGTAATGGCGCCGGCCTTCTTTGTGCCCCATGACGACTATCATCAGATGCTCGAATCCCTCACCGGACGATCGCTCTCGGTGCAGCGGGTCCCCGGCTGGTTGCTCCGTGGGATGGGGTGGGCTGGAGATCTGCTCGGAAGGCTGGGGCGCCCGACGCAGCTGACGAGTGAGGCCGCTCAGATCCTGACGCGCAGTGTCCCCGTGGATGATGCGGCCGCGTGTAGACTTCTCGGAAGGACGCCGATCTCCGCGGAGGAGTCGTTTCGTGACTTGATCGCTTGGATGGTCGAGGCAGGGCATCTCTCCGGCGAGGCGGCGGGCCGCATTGCTCAGGACTGACCTTCTCGATTGAAGGCTGGAGGACGCTTGTCTCATGGACACCGAGTACCAGACCGTCGTTGAGGTCTCGTCGCTCATGACGAGTGGCCTCCCTATGCTGATCCATACTTTCTTCGTGTTATGCGAAGTGGGTGTCGCGACCTTCGTGGGGATCCAGGGGCTCGGACTCTTGATTGATCCAAACGGGGAAACGCCGGCGCAGATGCGATGGGGTCGGATACAGGTTGAAGGGAAGGTGGCGCGACTGGTCGGGGGTGCTTTGCTGCTGGCCGGCCTGCTGATCCTGGCGCCGGTTCTTGGCCGCGTGTCGCTTCTGTCCTCGGTGATCGGTCTTTCCATCGCGGCGGGTGTGTTCTTGAGCACGTGGAAGCGGAGTGAGGCGGGGCGCCCTGTGCGGGTAGCTGTCATTGGCGCGGCGCTCCTTGCGACGGGCTTCCTGTTCTTCGAAGGGGCCGACCCTGCCGCGCAAACTCGCGAGATCGTGCAGAAGGCAATCGACTGGCGCGATCACGAGCTTGCATGGCAGCTCGACAACGATCGTCGTTCGCCCAAGGTCGGGGACTTGGCACCGGACTTCGAACTCGCCGATTCCGAAGGGGCGAATTCGATCCGACTCTCGACTTTTCGGGGCGAGCGTCCCGTTGCGCTCGTCTTTGGGAGTTATACCTGACCGCCTTTCAGTGACGGGACCGTGAGTCTCAAGGACGTCTACCGGAAGTATCGTGATCAGGTCGAGTTCATCACCGTCTACGTGCGTGAAGCACATCCCTCGGACAAGTGGTGGCTTGGCGAAACGCGAACCCAGCGCACGATCATGGACTGGGCCGACGCGCGCGTTCGCACGGATATCGTGGATCCCGCGACGATGGAGGAGCGCCGCACGGTCGCTTCCGCTTGTCAGAAAACGCTGCTTGATGGCGAGATGCCGCTTTATGTCGACACGATCGACGATCGCGTGAGCACGATGTACACGGGAAAGCCCACGCGGATCTATTTGATCGGCCAGGACGGTCGTGTGGTGTACAACCCTGGAATCGGGCCCTTTGGGTTCAATCCGAAGCATCTCGGAAGCGAGATCGAGCAGTACCTGGCCGAACGTTCTTAGACTCAATCGAAAGAAGGAATCCCATGTCCGACTATCCACTCCCGAACGTTTCGAATGATCTCACGGGTCAGATTGCGCTTGTGACCGGCGCGACCTCCGGCCTGGGCTGGCGATTCGCGCGGGTTCTAGCAAGTGCGGGGGCCCGCGTGGTGGTGACGGGGCGGCGAGCAGATCGGCTCAAGGAACTCACGGCATCGATTGAGGCAGAGGGCGGTTCAGCCTACCCCTATGAACTCGATATGACCGATGCCGACGCGATTCAATCCGTCGTGGATCGCGCGAGCGAAGAGGTTGGCCTGATTACGATTCTCGTGAACAACGCCGGCGTGCCCGATGCACAGCGTGCGCATAAGATGTCGGTTGAGCTCGTCGACCTCGTGTTGGGAACGAACCTCCGCGGTCCCTACTTGCTCGCCTGCGCGGTCGCGCGCCCGTTGATCGCCGCGAAGGCCCCGGGTCGCATCATCAATATCGGAAGTGGTGCAGGCTTCCGCTACGACGGCCATGGCGCCGCACTCTATTCGATCACAAAAGCAGCGATAGATCGGATGAGTCGTGTGCTCGCCGTCGAGTGGTCGCGCAATCACATCAACGTCAACTGCATTGCACCCGGTGCCTTCTCTTCCGAGATGTTGGACGGAATGATGGAGCGAATGGGGGACTTCAGTGACCGGATGCCGCGAAAGCGGATTGGCGACCCGGCTCAGCTCGACTCGACGTTGCTCTATCTCTGCTCGCCGGCCTCGGATGCCGTGACCGGGGCCTCGATCGAAGTGGATGACGGGCAGGGCTCGCGTTAGTCGCGCCGTCGAATCACGATTCAATCAGACCTCGAACGAAAAAGCCCTCCCTTCCCACAGCCATTTTCAGGCGGGGAAGGGAGGGCTTTCGGGTACTGCGGTCAGGCGCTGTGTCTGTGGGTTGTGCCTGTGGGTTGAGCCTATGGATCGGGGACCGGGACGAAGTCCTCGACGATGCTCGTCCAGGATGCCTTGTCCTTGATGAAGTCGTTCGTCCACTTGTTGAGCGGAACGCCGTTGGCCTCGCCCGTGTAGAAGAGGTCCGTACCAAGGGCGGTATGACTGTCGTCGCCGCTCCGGATGAACACCTTGTACGTGTCGGGGAAAGCCGCCTGGACCTGGCCGTGCTCCCCGGTGATCAGGAAGCGGTACTGGATCTGGCTTTGAACGGCGGTGAAGAATCGATTCGTCGAGTCCCCATCCGTGCTGTAGAACGCCTCTTTGAGACGATTGTCGCGGGCTAGTCGCCATTTGATGATCGCGGTTGCCTGCGTGTCCGGAGCGCAATCGGTGCAGCTCGCCGGATAGAAGTCGGCAAAGCCCCAGTCCGCAGCGCGTGCGGCGATCGCCTGCTGGATAAGGAAGATCGGCAGGAGGTTCGCGACGACGGGGCCCGCGTCATTGAAGACCATGAGCAAGGGGCGGTCTCCCCAGACGAAGCGCGCGAGGCTCGGCGCGAAGGCCGCGGCACCGACACCGCCCGCACTCGCACCCGAGAGGAAGAGGCGTCGAGGTGTCCCGAACTCAGCCTTCGCGAGGTCCAGCGCCGCCGTTAGGTTTCTCAGACCTCGGTGATACCGGACGGGGCCGAAGGGGAAGTTCGCATCGGCGACTTCGTTGTCACCCGCCCAAACTGAGCCATCGCAATAGCTGGCTGCGACGATGGAGTAGTCCGCCAGCGGGTTCTTGAGGGTGCGCGTGCCGTCGTCAAAGCTTGGCGCGAAGATACCGACGTCCGGTGGCGCGTCCTGATCCGCGAAGGGTTCGCAGAAGTAGAAGTCCTGCCAGCAGGCACCGCCGCCGTCGAGGAAGATGGCGATCTTGTCCGGGTCGTTGCCCTGTCGGGTAAAGACCGTGAAGGGAGAGCCCGTGATGCAGATCGGGCCTTCGCCGTTCGCGGCATCATAGGTGTGCTTGGTCCAGCCATTCCCCGCGTCTTCGGAGACGGCGGGTGCGTGTGCGCCTACGTATTTGTCGATGTCGACCGCTTCGAGTTCCGCACGCGCATCGGGATCGAGTCCGCGATAGCGGCCTCCTTCTGCGAAGGCGGTCCCCGGAATGGCAAGGGCGGCGAGAGAGATGAGGAAGGTGAGGGCGAGAGAGGGAAGCAGCGTCTGCAACAGGCGTGGCTGGGTTGAGCGTTCCATCGAGTCTCCTTGGGTCCGCCGTGACCACGGACCGAATCGAGTTATCTCCATTATCAGTGAATAACAGACGAATGCACAGCCTGAATTTCATTCGCTGGACGGAAGCACCGAGACTCCCGGTCCGATCGCGTGCCGCGCGTGGCCGGTCTTGGCGCACGGGGCGCTCTCGGCGCAGAACGAGGCGCTTCGCCCGCGGGAGGCTAGTCGATGAGCGCGGCGTTGATCCCCTTCATCAGGTGAGCCCGAATCGGGTAGGTGTTCGACGGGAGAAGCTGGGTCATGAAAACGACCGCGACATCCTCAACAGGGTCGACCCAGAAGAACGTGCTCGCCGCGCCGCCCCATCCGAAATTGCCTTGCGAGACGGGAAGGCCCGTGAGCGCTGGCTCCGTGATCACGCTGCCGGTCAGGCCGAATCCGATGCCCAGGCCGCCGTTGGCGTAGTCGGCGCCGCTTGAGAAGCTGAGCGGGCGATACCCGAAGTCCACGGGCGAGAGGTGGTTACTCATCATGAGTTCGACCGTCCGGGGGCCGAGCAGACGCGTTCCCTCGAGCTGGCCGCCGCCGAGCAGCATCAGTGCGAATCGCATGTAGTCGGAAGCGGTCGAGACCATTCCGCCACCGCCGCCCGGCATCGCCGGCTCTTCGAGGTAACTGCTCGTGCGGGGGGCGTCAGCGAGCTCAAAGCCGCCGGAATCCGTCGCCGCATAACAGGCCGCGAAGCGCTCGACCTTCTCCCGCGGCACAGAGAAGGCCGTGTCCTCCATGCCGAGCGGACCGAACACGTGCTCCGCCAGGAAGTCGGGAAAGGACTGCCCTGAGCTGATTTCGATCAAGCGGCCGAGAACATCCATGTTGATGCCGTACTGCCAAGCGCTTCCGGGCTGGCTGACGAGCGGGAGCTTGCCCAGGCGCTCGACCATGTCCTCAAGGGTCGCGTCCCGATCCGGTCCGGGACTCCCGAAAATCGACGTGTTGGAAATTGGCCTTAGGCCGGGCGTGATCGTTTGGTCGACGTACATCTGCTTGAGGGGATCCGGGGCCATGAAGTGATACGTGAAACCCGAAGTGTGGCGGAGCAGATCGAGAATCGTGATCTCTCGCTCGGCGGGTTCGAGACGGGTATTGCCCTCGTCGTCCCAGACCATCACCTGCATCTCACCGAGCGCGGGCAGATACTTCGAAACCGGATCGTTCAGCAGGAACCGGCCCTGTTCGTAAGCGACCATCGTCGCAACGCCGGTGATCACCTTCGACATGGAATAGATCCGGTAGATCGTATCCGCTTCGAGGTCGCGACCGTCCTCAAGATCCATCTTTCCATAGAGGCTTTCGTGTACGACTTGACCGCCCCGTGCGACGAGCAGCTGATAGCCCGGGATGCGCTGCTCCTCGACGAAAGATTCGAGGACCCGATCGAGCCTTGCGAGGCGCGCACTCGAGAGGCCCACAGATTCCGGGGTTGCGGCGGATGCACTGGCCGATGCGGCGCTCGTGGGAGCCGAGCGATCGCTGATCGCGGCACAGCCTGAGAGAAGCGGGATCAAGCCGATGCCCAAGAGGAAGGCGAGGGTGCTTACGCGAAATCGTCGTGTCGTTGGGCTCATGGAATTCGCTCCTCATGACGCCCGCGTGGCTGCCCTTCCGAACAAGGAACGAGACCCGCGCCTGGCGCCGTGTATCGTGCGGTCAGGGCAGCAGGGCGCCCCCGTCGACGTCGATGGTTGTTCCGGTCACATAATCGTTTTCGATCGCGAAGAGAATCGCTTGCGAGACTTCGCCAGGTGTTCCGGGCCGCGGAATCAGATTGTTCTTCGTTACTCCGGCGAGCGTCGCTGCGCTCTGGTCGAGGTCGACGCCAAACATCTCGGTCACGATCGACCCGGGCGAGACGACGTTGATTCGGCGCGGGGCGATCTCGGGAGCGATGGCGCGGGCGAAGCCTTCGACGGCATTGCCGACACTCGAGATGGCAGACATTCCGGGCTTGCACTTGCGCGCGGGGAAGCCGCTGACGAGGACGATGGCGGCATCGCTTGCGAGATGCGCTGCCCCGATCCGAACCGCATTCGTGTAGCCCCAAAGCTTGTCGAAGGAGCCTTGGAATCCGTCGAGGTCCATTTCCAGAAAGGGCCCGATCGCTCGATCGCCCCCGGTTGCGGCGCAGACGAGAATATCGAGGGGGGCGAGTTCGGCGAAGAGCGCAGCGAGCGCATCCCGATCTCGCACATCGATGTCCCGAAGTTCGGCATCCTCGCTCAGTCCCTGTGACGCCCGTTCGCGTTTTGTGGCGGTTCGACTCGCTGCGAATACCTTGGCGCCGGCGCGTTCGAGATCCTGCGCGGCGGCAAGGCCGATTCCTGCGGTTCCACCGAGAACGAGTGCGCGCTTGCCTGCCGGGTCCATCCGATCCTCCAATGTGGGTGTCTGGGCATTGCCCGCTTCGAGGCGACCATCGCAGGCGAAAGAGCGTCGGGCAAGCGTGGTTGGATTTCCGGAACGCGTGCGCCCCGAGGCGTCGCGGATGGGGCGGTTGAGGGCATCGAACGTGATAGAATCGACTCCCGATTCAGCGCGCTCCATTCTTGGATGGTGCTCGCGACTCGTCATTTCGCACGACCGCGATGTCCCCTTTCTCCTGGCGCAGTCACGTCGGGATCAGAGATACAGAGATAGAGGAAACCGATGGCCCGCACCGTATTCAAGAATGGCCGCGTCTTCGACGGAACAGCAATTTTGCCGGAAGGAACGACCGTCGTCGTCGAGGGCAACCGCATTGAGAGCGTGTCGACGGCCCCGGTCGAGACGGCCCCGGATGACATCGTGCATGATCTCGGCGGACGCATGCTCATGCCCGGCCTTGTGCAATGTCATTTTCATACCGGCTTTGGTCCCGACGCGGGCAACCCCACCCCCTATCTCGGGGACGCGATGCCGGCGGCCTATATGGGCATGGTGGCCGCGAAGAATGCGCAGATCGCGATCGACTTCGGCGTGACGAGCCTGATCGGTTCGAGCAATGGCGATCTCCTCGATGTCTGTCTGAAAGAGGCGATCTTGTTAGGTCTCACCGTCGGCCCCCGCGTGGTTGCGTGTACGCGAGAGATGATCGCTTCGGGCGATTCCGCCGATGGCGATAACCGCTCTTGGTACATGGGCATCACCCACACCGGGCTGATTCGCCGCGTCGATGGCGTCGATGCGCTTCGCCAGGCCATTCGCGAAGAGCTGGGCCGCGGCTGTGAAATCGTGAAGCTCTCGATCAGCGATGGCCACGGCAGTCAGATCATTCCCGACTGGAACTACATGAGCGAAGCGGAGATTCAGGTGGCGGTGGAGACCGCCCACGGCCGCAACGCCATGGTCCGCGGTCATTGCCCGTCCCGACTCGGCATTCTGCAATGCGCCAAGGCGGGCGTCGACATCATCGATCATGGTGACATGATCGATGATGAGGGGATCGAGGCGGTCGTTGCAGCCGGCTCTACGATCACACCGAGTTACCTCTGGAGCGAGCGCTTCATGGCCTTCGCCGAGAGCTGGGACTACGCGAATGGTCCCTTCCCGATCGGGAACGGGTTCCCGGAGACCCAGGCGAGGACGATCGAGCGGCTCGATGGCGTGAAGAAGCAGTTTGAATACACGGTCTCGATGCTTCCCAAGATGCGAGCAGCGGGAATCAACCTCGCGCTCGGGGATGATTACGGCTTCGCGATGATGCCTCACGGTGACTACGCCTCGGAGATGGAGGCCTACGTGAAGTACGGCGTACCGGATCTTGAAGTGATGCAGTGGGGGACCCGCAACGGCGCGCGCGCGATGGGACGCCACGGGGTTGACCTCGGCGAAGTGATCGAAGGAAAGCTCGCCGACTTGATCGTCGTCGAAGGCGATCCGACCCAGGACGTACTCGTCTTCAGAAACCCCGCAAATATTCAGCTCGTCTTGAAGGACGGGGTTGTTCAAAAGGATCTGCTTTCGGCTGCGGCCTGAGCGCGAGTCGAGAGACCAGAAAGCCAGCCGTGCCGATCATTTCCTACGGAAGCGCGCTTACGCGCAAGGCCGAGCAAGCGCCCGAGGCGATCGCGTTCATTCAGAACGGGGTCGCGACGGATTTCGCGACCCTCGAAGCCGATTCGAATCGGCGCGCGCGGGCCTTCGCGAAAGCGGGCGTGGGGGAGGGGGACTTCGTCACGATTGCACTTCCCAATGGTGTCGAGTTTGTGGAATCGCTCTTCGCGTGTTGGAAGCTGGGTGCGACGCCGCAGCCCGTCTCTCCGAAGCTTCCCCAAGCGGAGCGGGACGCGATCATCGAACTCGTCGATCCCAAGCTGATCCTCGGCGTCGAGCCGGGCCAGCATGGCGGGCGCGCTTCCTTTCGCGCCGACCATGATGTTTCAGCGGAGGATGCGACCAAGCTTCCCGACATTGTCTCCAAGTACCGTATGGCGATCTGCTCCGGTGGGAGTACGGGGCGCCCGAAAGTCGTGGTCGATCATATTCCCGGGCAGATCGACCCCGAACAGCCGTTTCAGGGCAGGGGGCCCGGCTCGAGCATTTTGATCCCAGGGCCGCTCTATCATTCGGGCCCTTTGATTAATTGTCTGACGGTCTTGTTAGGCGGCGGTCGAGTCGTGGCGATGTCGCGGTTTGATGCGCAGGAAGCGCTCGACCTGATTTCGGAGCATCGCCTTCAGCTGGCGATCTTTGTGCCGACGATGCTGCTTCGTATCTGGAAGCTGCCCGAGTCGGTCCGGCAGGCGGCGGACCTCTCGTCTCTCACGCGCGTCGTGTCGAGTAGCGCCTCGCTGCCGGATTGGTTGCAGCGCGAATGGATCGAGTGGATCGGGCCGGAGAGAGTCTGGGAAGCTTACGGCGGGAGTGAGCGGATCGGCGGAACGATCATTTCGGGGACCGAATGGCTCACGAAGCCCGGTTCCGTCGGCAAGGCGACCGAAGGCCGAAAGGTGCGCATCCTCGACGCAGAGGGGGGCGAAGTCGAGACGGGTGAGATCGGCGACGTCTACTTCCTGCCGCCGGGCGGCCCCGGTTCGACCTATCACTACCTGGGGGCGGAGCCCCGACGAACGCCCGATGGTTGGGAGACGCTTGGGGATATGGGATACCTCGACGAGGACGATTACCTCTTCCTCGTCGATCGACGGACGGATCTCATCATCACGGGCGGCGCAAATATCTACCCCGCCGAAGTCGAAGGGGCGCTCGAGTCGCACCCGGCGATTCGTTCCTGTGCCGTGATCGGTCTCCCCGATGAAGATCTCGGCGCAACGGTTCATGCGATCGTCGACATCGCCGAATCAACGAACGTGGACGAAGCGATATTGCGCGAGCACCTGGCGGACCAGCTCGTTCGCTACAAAATTCCGCGTACCTTCGAGTTCGTGACGGAACTGTTGCGCGACGATGCGGGGAAGGTCCGCCGTCGTGCCTTGCGCGATGCTCGTGTGAGCGCGGACTGAACTGTTAGGGCGTGTACCAGATGGGTGAGGACCACGCGCGATCCTGAGTCGTTTTGGGGACGTTCGGGTCGGAGCAGCCCGCGGGTTCGCTTCCCGGTTCCGCCGCATTGCAGATGCGTGTCGTGAAGCGACAGGTGGGGTTTTCGAAGACGCGTGCGTAATAGACGGCGCGCTGGTTCGGATCGAAACTCGGATCCTGCCAGACGGTGCAGAGCTGGCGTTCGCCGGGCCCCGAGACGGCACAGGTCTTCAGGTCAACGCTCGCCCCATTATTCTTGTCGCCGACGACATCGACGACCTGCTGATGGAACGTCCCGTCCGCATCGGACCAGCCCTTCACGATCTGGACGCGCTGCAGGAGCATGCCGGGATGTTCGGCCGTGCCGACGTCCTGCATCGCCGAGACGACGAATTTGGGCGATTGCCCCAACGTCGTGCGAGGCGGGAGCTCTGATCCCATCGGAACGCCCCCGGCATACCCCTTGCTCACGAGGTCCGCCTGATCACAGAGGTTGTCCGGGTAGTCCCACCCCGCGAAGAGTCGCAGGGTCAGGCGGGATCCACTTGTTGCGTAGACCTCGCGTCGGCGCAGGGCCGCAAAGATGGACTCGCGGGAGTTTTCTTCCGCCCAGACCGCCGCGAGGCCGCCCAGGTTGTAGCCGGGCCCGGGAACCCGCGCGTCGTAGGTCGCGGTCTCCCACTCTTCGGTGGGTCCCGGAGTTCCTGTGTGGATATCCGTGGCCCCGATCATGCCGAAGTCGTAGGGATTCTCTCCGATTCGGTCTGCCTCTCGCAGTCCCTCGATCAGCGCATAACGTGCGTAGTCAAGACGGGAGCTACAGCCCTTGCCCCCGAGTGCCCCGGACTCCATTCGTCCTTCGCAGTCCGGCGCGTTGTGCATCTGTCGGAATTTTTCGAAGCCACATTCTTCGTCGGCGCCGAGGACCCGCCACGGGTTGTCCTTACATTCGGACTCGCCCTTGATCTGCATCATTTCGACCACGGGCTCCAGGCGACTGCGCAGCGCCGCGAGGCGGGCCTGTTCTTGGCGAGAAGCGCCCTCGGGATATTCGATCGTGAAGAGGCGGCCATTACTTAGGTTCGGGTTATGCGGAATCGCGAGAACATCGCAGCCTTCGACGCCGCTTTCCGGATCGAGGCATTCGCGCTTGAGTGCCTGTCTGAGACCATGGCCCGTCGGTTCGTCGGAGAACGTCACGGGCTTCCCGATGACCTTATCGTTTCGAAAGATCACATTGCGATGAATCTTCGTGAGGTCGGGCGTCGCCGTGTGCTCGTAGGCGATAAAGGTCGTGAAGCGACATTCCGGCCCCACGTCGTTGTACTTGGCGGCGGCGCGCTGAAGATCTTTCCAAGTATCGATCGACGCTTCGCGACAGAGCGAGCCGTCGGCGCCGCAGAGCGGTTCGGAATTCAGACTCGCGACGCGCCCAGTGATGTCCTTTGTGCCTTCGCCCACCGACTTGGGCGCGAAGGGCCGTCGGTAGTTCTTACACAATGGGCTGTTGTAGGCGTCGGACTCCGGGTCGGTACAGAGTCGAACGCCGCCGAAGGCGTCGGCATGATCGGTGACGGCTGCGAAGTCGAGGGGACGTCCGATTCGAAAGGGCACGGTCCCGCGGCCATTCTCGTCGAGCGGAGGGAGCATGCGTTCTTCTCCCCGCGCGAACCGGTAGGCGTCTTCCGGCGTCAGTCGCGTGTCGAAGATGTAGGCGTCCATCGAATACGACGTGTGGATATGGAGGTCACCCCAATAGACGTTCTTCTCCGGGTCGTAGTCCGTGCATTGCGCACCGGTCGGTGCCGCGGAAGCGGTTCCGGCGATGAGCAGAAGGCCGAACACCAGGCTGAGCAGCGGGAGCGGCCGTCGGTTCAGGGGATGTAAAGAAGTGTCGCATCGGGAGTCGTATCGGGACGTCATGCCATCGATGGTATAGAATCGAGGCCGCGCGCACAGAGGGTCAAGGACGGGTCGAGATTGCCAATGGATACCGAGTCCGAAGGATCGCGACGGTACGTGCCCGCGCTCGTCATCGTCTTGTTGGTGCTTGCCATCGCTGGGCTCCGCTACTTCGTCTTCGCCCCGGACCCGATCGAGGTCCGGGTCGAGCCCGCGTCGCGAGGCCGTGTCGAGGCGACGGTGACCAACTCGAAAGCGGGGACGGTCGAGGCCCGAAGGCGTTCGCGGATCGCCTCGGAGATCGGTGGACGGGTGATCGAGATCGCCCATCGAGAAGGAGCGCGTGTGGTGACGGGGGAGCCCCTCGTCAAGCTCGCGCGCGACAGCCATGAGGCCCAGCTCTCACTTGCGCGACAGGGTGTTGAAGTCGCCCGCGCAGGCTACGAGGACGCGTGTCTGAGACGCGACCGCGCGCGCCGAGAACTGGCTCGGACCCAGCGACTAGCGGAAAGCAGTGTCGCGTCCGCGGACCGACTCGACGAATTGCAATACCAGGCGGACTCGGCACGGGTTGCCTGTGATGGTTCGCGCGCGGAACTGGAGCGCGCCCGAGCCCAGATGGGTTCGGCGGAGACCGAACTCGCGAAGACGGTGATCTCGGCACCCTTTACCGGGATCGTCGCGGAGGTGAATGTCGAGGTCGGGGAGTGGGTGACGCCATCGCCGCCGCTGCTCACATCGCCGCCGGTGATCGACCTGATCGATCCGACCTCGATCTTCGTCAGTGCGCCGATGGACGAAGTGGATTCCGGGGCGATTCGAGCGGGTCTTCCGGTGAAACTCACAGTCGATTCTCGACCGGGTGAGAGCTTTACCGGCAGCGTGCTTCGCGTCGCGCCCTATGTGCTCGACGAAGAGGCCCAGAACCGGACCCTCGAGATCGAAGTCGCGATTGATGATCCGGCTGTCGCGGAGTCGCTTTTACCGGGAACTTCTGCAGACGCGGAAGTCATTCTCGAGGCGCGCGATCAGGTCCTGCGCGTGCCGACCTCCGCCTTGCTTCAGAACCAAAGCGTTCTGATTCTCGAAGGCGGCGAGTTGGTCGAGCGAAAGATCGAACTCGGGCTGCGAAATTGGCAATACGCGGAGGTGCGCTCCGGCCTGTCGCCGGGTGAATCCGTCGTGATTGCCCTCGATAAGCTCGAGATCGAAGCCGGGGTGAAGGCGGTTGCGGCGGAACCTGCGGAAGCGGATGCTGGAGATGGGACGGGGATCGGGTCGTGATCCGCGTCGAGGACCTCTGGCGCACGTACCAGATGGGCGATCACGCGCTTCATGCTCTGCGCGGCGTGAGTGAAACGATCGAGGACGGAGAATACGTCGCGATCATGGGGCCCTCGGGTTCCGGGAAGAGCACGCTGCTCAACCTGCTCGGCTGTCTCGACTCGCCGAGCCGCGGACGTTATTTCCTCGCCGAGGAAGATGTGGCGGGGCTTGCTGACGACGAACTCGCGGAGACTCGGCTGCGCCGGATCGGCTTCATCTTTCAGTCCTTTCATCTCGTTCCGCGACTGTCGGCAGTACAGAACGTTGAGATGCCGATGATCTTTGCGGGGACAACCCCCGCTGAACGACGGGAACGCGCGGAAGCGTCGCTCGCTTCCGTCGGCCTCAGCGACCGAATCCATCATCGGCCTAACGAACTTTCCGGTGGCCAGAAACAACGGGTTGCCATTGCGCGCGCCATCGTGATGAATCCAGGGCTACTGCTCGCGGACGAACCGACAGGCAACCTCGACAGTCGATCGGGCGCCCAGGTCCTCGATTTACTCGCGGAGCTTCATGGGGGAGGGCGCACGCTCGTCGTCGTGACCCACGATCCCGCGGTCGCGCGTCGCGCGGATCGGGTGGTGGTCATGCGAGACGGCGTGATTCTCAAGCGTGTCGCAGGAGATCAGGTGACGGATCTGGGATCGCTCTTTGAAGATCTCCCGCCGGAAGAATCCGAACTTGCGGCCGGCGAGGCATCGCCGTGAGTCCGCGCGATCTCTTTGGATTCGCGGGAGACGCGCTGCTTCAGAATCGTCGTCGGAGTGCTTTGTCTCTGCTCGGGGTCGTGATTGGCGTCGTGGCGGTCGTGACGCTCACGGCGATTGGCGAGGGCGCGCTTCGTTATGTGACGACGCAATTCGCCAGTCTCGGATCATCTCTCGTAAACGTGTCGCCGGGCAAGAACGAAACGAGTGGCGGGATGCCGCATGGGATCGGAGGCGTTCCGAACGACCTGACGATTCAGGATGCGATTGTGCTTGAACGGCGGATCCCATCGGTGCGTACGGCGATGCCCGTCTCGATCAGTACCGACACGATTAGCTACCGGGAGCGCGGACGTTCCGTGCCGATCGTGGGAGCGACCGCAGACTTTCAAAGAATCCAGAAGCTCGACCTGGCGATGGGGGAATTCCTGCCCGAGAGTGAACTCGATCGTGGCGGCTCCGTTGTCGTGCTCGGGCATACGGTCGCGAAGGAACTCTTCGATGAGAAGAATCCGCTGGGCTCGAAAGTACGCATTGGTTCCTGGCGCATGCGGGTGATCGGCGTCCTTCAAGAGAAGGGGCATCAGCTCGGGATGGACATCGATGAAACGGTGATCATTCCGACGGCCTCAGGCATGCGGATGGCGAATAAGAGTTCGCTCAATCGGATCATGCTCGAGCTCTTGCCGCGCGCTGATCCGGACGAAACAATCGCACGAGTTAAGGAGCTCTTGATCGAGCGCCACGATGAGGAGGATTTTACCTGTATTAGTCAGGACGCGGTGCTCGAGTCGCTCTCGTCGATTCTCGGGATTCTGACGATGGTCGTCGCCGGGATCGCTTCGGTCAGTCTCGCAGTCGCGGGGATCGGCATCATGAACGTGATGTTGGTTTCGGTGTTCGAGCGAACGGATGAGGTCGGTCTCCTCAAGGCCGTTGGTGCCAACCAGCGTCAGATCCTGCAGATCTTCTTGCTGGAAGCGATTCTGCTCTCCTCCGCGGGCGGCGCCCTCGGACTGATTGCCGGGACGATCCTGGTCTACCTCGGGAACCTATTCTATCCCGCGGTCGACATGGTGACGCCGCTCTGGGCCGTGGGTGCAGTCACGGCACTTTCGCTTGGCACGGGCGTCGTCTTTGGCGTGCTTCCGGCCTGGCGGGCTTCGCGCCTTGATCCGGTCGCGGCACTGCAAGGGCATTAGGCGAGGTCGGCGATGCGAAAGATCGAATTCTTCGACCTGATGCGGCTCTCTTCCGGGGCGATGATCGGCCATCCCCTGCGATCGATTCTCTCGATGCTCGGAATCGCGATCGGGGTTGCTGCGGTGATCATGCTGACCTCGCTTGGCGAGGGGGCGCGCCGCTATATGGTCGCCGAGTTTTCGGAGTTCGGGACGAACGTTCTCGCCGTGAATCCGGGCAAGACCGAGACCCATGGCGTTCCCGGCGCTTTCGGCGGAACGACGCAAAAGTTGACGATCGACGACGCGGAGGCGCTTAAGCGCATTCCGATTCTCGATGCGGTGGTTCCCGTTGCCGTCGGGCAGGCTCGGGTCGAAGGGGGCAGCCGCGGGCGAAGCGTCTTTATCTATGGCGTGACGGATGTCTTTCCCGAAATCATGAAGTTCGGAATCGGGCAGGGCAGCTTCTTGCCGGCGGGGGACCCCCGCCGCGGAAGTTCGGTTGCTGTATTGGGCCCGCAGCTTAAACGCGAACTCTTCGGGGAGGCGAATGCGCTGGGCGAGTTTGTGCGCATCGCAGGAGCCCGACTTCGCGTGATTGGCGTGATGCAGCCCAAGGGTCAGGTGCTGGGGATGGATATCGACGACGCGGCCTATATCCCCGTGGCCACAGCCATGCGACTCTTCAACCTCGAGGAGTTACAAGAGATCGACATCGTCTTCGCCCACGAAGGCCTAACGGATGCGGCGATCGAAGCCGTTCGCGCGACGCTGATCGAGCGACATCGCGGCGACGAAGATTTCACGATCGTGTCTCAGTCGGAGATGCTGAACGTCTTTGGGCGCGTGATGGATGTGATCACGCTGGGAGTGGCGGTGATCGCGGCGATCTCGCTGCTGGTGGGGTCGATCGGGATTTTCACGATGATGTGGATCTCGGTCGGCGAGCGCGTGTCGGAGATCGGCTTGATGCGCGCGCTCGGGGCGACGGCGCAGCAGGTTCAGGCGGTCTTCCTGACCGAGGCGATCCTGCTCACGATGGCCGGTGGACTCTCGGGCCTGCTCTTTGGGCTCTTTGCGACGTTCCTGCTCCGGCTCGTTCTGCCTGCGTTCCCAGCCGGGGCTCCGATCGAATACGTGGTGGCGGCCATCGGCGTGAGCGCGGTTGCCGGGCTCCTCTCGGGAGTCGGCCCGGCTCGGCGCGCCGCGGAGCTCGAGCCAGTCGAGGCGCTGCGAACGGAATAGATCCGCGCTATTCGCCGGGGATGAGCAACGGAACAGACGTGCAGAATACGGCGGGCTACTACGAGGACGTCCTGCCGGGTGTCGAGGTCGAAATCGGGCGTCACACGCCGTCGCGCGAAGAGATTATTCGCTTCGCCACCGAGTGGGACCCACAGCCCTTTCATATCGATGAAGAGGCAGGTCGAAACTCGGTGATGGGCGGATTGAGCGCTTCCTCCTGTCACACGTATTCGATTTCGTCACTGATCTATTCGCAGAGCGAGGCGAAGCTTCACACGGCGGCGATGCTGGGGCTTCAGATGAAATTCCCCGCACCGGTTCGCCCCGATGAAGAGCTGACGCTCTTTGAAATCTGTGACCGCAAACGGGTGTCGGCGTCGCGTCCTGGTTTCGGCGTTATTTCGAGTCGCACGACCATGCGGAACGCGCGAGGCGAGGATGTGATGGTGATGGAGTCGAATTTTCTCGTCCGCTGCCGGCCCTGAGAGACTGCTACGTTCGCGGTCTCACTCATTCATCGGACCGCCCACGCTTGCTCAGAAACGAGGAGAACAGCCATGCCAGGTCGCTTCAACCATATGGAACTTACGCTGCCGCAGGGGAAACTCGAAGCCACGCGGGCCGAGATCGCCGAATTCTATGGCGATCTCTTTGGATGGGATTCCCTCGACGTTCCGATCCTGGGACAGACCGGTCTATTGCTGCGGACGGATCCTGAGACGAGCCAGTTCATTCTCGTGACGGAACAGCGAGTGCACATCGAGAGCCCCGGCTACGACCACCTCGGCATCATCTACGAGACCCGGGAAGAGGTCGACGCGATTCTTGAGAAGACGAAGAAGCGCATGGCCCAAGACGATCGGATTCAGATCAAGGAATATAAGGATCTCGTTTCCGGTTCGGTGACGACCCACGCTTTCTACGTGCGCCACCTCCTGCCGATCTGGTTCGACGTCCAGGTTCAGGAATACGAAGCGGGCAGCGAGCCGGCGCGAGACTGGACGTTCGGGTAGCGCCCATTCGATGGGCGCCTAACGCGTATCTGCCCCCTGGACACCCGCCGGCACATAGAGGTTCAGGGTTTCACGGAAATGGCGAAGCCGACTCTCCTGATAGCGCGAGAGCGTAACCGTCTGCTTTCTAGCGCCGCGTAGTCCACGCTGCACCCGCGGCATGATCGCCTGGTCTTCGTCCAGCACGGCCCCGAAATAGGAAAGCTCGGGGACATCCGCCCAGCGCTCATGCTCTTCAAGGAAGCGCTTCTCGGCAGGTGGCGGCTTTTCGGCGCCAGGCGGAACCGGCATCAAGAGCATGACTTCGAAGAGGCAATGTTGCGGATCGTTGCCGTCGGGCCGGGAACGATAGAAGAGGGGGGACCCGAGTCCTCCGAAGAGGACGATGTTCGGGAAGAGGCTGTACTGAATGACGTCCTGAACTTCGGCGTCGCTCACTTCGCCGGCATCGATGCCGAGGCCTTCCTCAAGGCGCCTGCGCGACGCCTCCACGAAGACTTCCCGCGCAGTCGCTCCCTCCGGAACGCGGGTTCCCGGGTCGACCATGCCGAAGCGGGCAGCGATGTCGACGATGCGCTGAGGTGAGAGCTCGCCTTGAACGTGAGGGCTCGGCACGCCCGAGGCGTTGAGCATCCGGTCGTAATGCTTGCGGTCGGGCCAGACATCGTATTGCGAGTTGGCGTCCGCAAAGAAGGGCAGGTTTGCGGGATGGACGCCCAGGATATGAAACGTTTCGATGAACGCTTCGACGGCGATCTTCCAGTTACAGGCGACGCGTCGTTCAACCCGTGCGGCGACGAAGCGATCTTCGAGGGGCCAGTGTTCGAAGTGGCGAGGCAGATCTTCGAGATAGTCCGCTAGTGGCGCGGCCTTTGGGTCGAAGTTCACGAAGACGAAGCCAGCCCAGGTGTCGACCTGCGCTTCGGGAAGAGCGAAATCCGTATCGTCGACTTCTGGGAAATCCCAGCGGCAGGGGATCTCGTCGAGCCGACCGTCGAGGTCCCAGGTGAAGCCGTGAAAGGGACATCGAATCCGTTCGAGCTTTCCGGCGTCGTCCCGCAGCCGCGTGCCGCGATGGAGGCAACTATTGTGGTAGGCGCGCAGCTCGCCCTGTTTCGTCCGCAAGATGATCAGTGAATCGTCGGCGAGATCGTAGACAAAGGAGTCGCCGGGGTTCGCCACGTCCTCGATGCGCCCTGCGATCTGCCAAACCTTGCCCCACAACTCGGTGACTTCGCGGTCGTGCTGCGTCTGCGAGAGATAGACATCGATCGGCAGATCATGTGCACCAAGATCCGTAGGCGCCTGTTCGCGCAAGATGTTGGGAGCGCGAACCTTGTCGCCGTCGAGTACGTCCTGGTAGGAGGGGCCTGGGCTTCGCGCACTCAGAGATTCGGTCGGCGTGGGACGATCTGAATTCGGCTTGGGGGGCACGACAGTCCTTTCTCGCGGGAGCGCAGAGGCTCTCGGCGAACAGGGCGATTCTAGTGCCTTCTCGCTCCCGGATCTTCTTTGTCGTTCCGCCGAGAGATGGGGTGCGACGGGGAGTCACTGTGCCAAAATGTGCGGGTCGCGCCGATGGATCGCGCGACGCGCACAGCCACGGTAGCGCCGAGACACTCGCGAGCTCGGTCGAGGAGACGAATCATGTTGGACGTAGTGATCACGGGTGGAACGATTGTCGATGGCACAGGCGGCGCCTCGAAACTGGGCGACCTCGGCATTCGAGACGGACGCATCGTGGCGATCACGGCGCCCGGCGGAATCGCAGAAGACGCGAACGAGACGATCGACGCGACGGGCAAGATCGTATCGCCGGGATTCGTCGACGTGCACACTCACTACGATGCCCAGGCTTTCTGGGACGGAACGCTTTCTCCCTCGCCCTATCACGGAGTGACGAGTGTCGTCGGCGGGAACTGCGGTTTCTCGATCGCGCCGCTCTCGCCGGACGCAGGTGAGTACCTGATGAAGATGCTTTCGCGCGTCGAAGGGATGCCGCTTGAAGCCCTCGAAGCGGGTGTGCCGTGGAACTGGCAGAGCTTCGGTGAATACCTCGACCAGCTCGAAGGCAAGCTCTCGGTCAACGCGGGCTTCATGGTCGGACATTCGGCGATTCGCCGAACCGTCATGGGCGAGCGCGCGGTGGGCTCTGAGGCCACGCCGGAAGAACTTCAGAAGATGGTCGACCTGCTGCGCGTCTCGATGGAAGAGGGCGGCATGGGCTTCTCGTCGACCGTTTCATCGACGCATAACGATTTCGACGGAAACCCGGTTCCTTCGCGCCATGCGACGAAGGAAGAAGTGCTGACCTTGGCGCGCCAGGTGCGCGACTTCGAAGGGACGACGGTTGAGTTCTTGCCGGGCGTCGGATGGGGCGAAGAGGAAGCCAACTATATGGCGGACATCTCGCTCGCCGCCAACCGACCGGTCAACTGGAACGTGCTCGTTCCGAACTCGCAGAATATCCAGCACGCACAGGATCAGCTCGCCGCGACCGATATCGCGCGCAAGCGCGGTGCCGAGGTGATTGCGCTGACGGTGCCGCAGCCGATGACGATTCGAATCAATCTTGATTCAGGATTCGTCTTCGACGCGCTGCATAACTGGGCGTCGTTCTTCCAGCTCTCGAAGGAAGAGAAGATTGCGTTCCTGAGCGATCCCGCGAAGCGAAAGAAGTTCGGTGAGGACGCGCAGAACCCGGATTCGCCGATGCACATGCTTGCGAACTGGGACAACTTCACGATTGATCAGGTACAGAAGGAATCGCTCAAGCAATTCCGTGGACGGCGCGTGGGCGAGATCGCCGAGGAACTCGGCAAAAACTCCTTTGACACGATGATCGACATCGCGATCGAGGATGATCTTCAGACCTATTTCATGCCCCCGTCGATGGGCGAGGATGACGAGACGTGGAAGATGCGCGGGGAACTCTGGCATGACGACCGCACGATCATCGGCGCCTCGGATGCCGGCGCCCATCTCGACATGATCGACACCTTCGCCTTCTCGAGCCAGGTGCTCGGCGAGGGCGTTCGCAAGCGCGGTCTGATCACGATGGAAGAAGCGGTTCGCCAGCTCACGGATATTCCGGCGAAGCTCTACGGCATGCGCGAGCGCGGGCGTCTCGAAGAAGGCTTCCATGCGGACGTCGTGGTCTTCGATGCGGATGAGGTCGGGCTGGGCGCGACGTATACGAAGTACGACCTGCCGGCGGGTGCCGGTCGACTCTACGCCGACGCGAAGGGCATCGAGCATGTCTTCGCAAATGGCGTCGAGATCATCCGCAACGGCGAAGACACGGGCGCACGACCCGGCACGGTTCTTCGCAGCGGTCGCGATACCGCGACGGTGGAAGTGCCCGGCGGCCGAAACGCTTAGCGGCGCTGGGAAGAGACTCGAACGGAGTAGGGGAGTAGTCCATGGGAATTCGATCTTTCATCAAGCCGAGGTTCCAGGACCTTGCTATGCGTCAGATGAATCCGCTTCGGGTCGATACGATCCGGGAGGCGGAAGGTGAAGTGCTCGAAGTCGGCTTCGGGACGGGGCTGAACCTCGCCTACTACGGGCCGGCGGTGAAGACCTTGATTGGGCTCGATCCGATGGACGTCTCTGATGTCGAAGCCGTTCGGGCCCGGATCAAGGACACCGACTTTCCGATTGAGCGCCGCACGCTTCGTGCGGACGGGGGCCTGCCCTTTGATGCGGGTCGGTTCGACACGATCGTGACGACCTGGACGCTCTGCTCGATTCCCGAAGTCGATCGTGCCCTGCGTGAGATGCGACGCGTTCTCAAGCCCGGTGGTCGCTACATCTTCATCGAGCACGGTCGGGCGGACGCTGACAGTACGGCGCGCTGGCAGGATCGCGTGAACCCCCTTTGGAATCGAATGTGCGATGGATGCAATATCAATCGCAAGATCGATCGCTTGGTGGAAGAGGGCGGCTTCGAGATGAAGAGCCTTGATCGGTTTCGAGCGAAAGGCCCGGGAATCGTCGCGCAGATGTATCGCGGCGTGGCCCAGCGCAGCGCTTGAAATAGCCCAGCGCAGCGCTTGAAGGAGCCCAGCCCGGCGCCTGCGATAGCCCGGTGCAGGGCGCCTGACCGGCCTCGCAATCGCGGCCTCCCTCGCTAGAATCGCAGCCCGCTGAGCATCCGGCTGCGTTCCTCGCCCCGGTCGACTCGGCGTGTGTATCCATTCCGAGGAAACGCGATGAGCGACCAGAAAAAGCAGGCCCTCGAGGCCGAAATCCGCAGCTACGTCGGGAAGCCGATTGGGCCGGCCGTCACGGGTCGTGACGCGGTCAACGAACCGATGATTCGTCAATGGTGTGATGCGATGGGAGAGAGCCACCCGGCCTATCTCGACGCGAGCGCTGCCGCCGACACGGTGCATGGCGAGATCGTGGCGCCGCCGACGATGCTCCAGGCCTGGGTCATGGAAGGCTGGGCGATGCACGAGGGGTATGACGAGCCCCAGAATGAACAGCATCGCTTGCATAAGCTGCTTGCCGACAATGGCTATACCGGCGTGCTCGGAACGAACACCGAAGAGAACTACACCCGCTATTTGAAGTTAGGCGACGAAGTGACGGCGCTGACGGTGATCGAAGAGATCTCCGAAGAGAAGGCGACCGGCGCAGGGATCGGATACTTCATCACGACCAAGACGACCTTCGAGGACCAGGACGGCAAGGACCTCGGGTGGATGAGCTTCCGCGTGCTGCGCTTTAAGCCCGCTGATGGCGGTGCCGCGGCAAGTGGCGGCGATTCGGATGGCGATGCGGCCGTTCCGCAGAAGCCGACGCGGATCAAGCCGCCGATGGGCCACGACAATGGTTGGTGGTGGGAGCGTGTTGCGGAAGACGACGTGATTCCGATCCAGCGATGCACGGCGTGCGAGAAGTTGCGCCATCCCCCACGGCCGATGTGCGACGGGTGCGGCGAGCAGAGCTTCGACTCGATCGATGCGAGCGGCAAGGCGACGCTGACCACCTTTACCGTCGTTCACTACCCGCAATTCCCCGGCTACGAGTACCCGATTATTGCGATCATCGTGGACCTCGAAGAGGGCGAGCGCATGGCTTCGCAACTCGTCGAGTGCAAGCCCGAGGATGTGACGATTGGCATGGCGCTCGAAGCCGTGATTCATGAAGACGAGGACGGATTCAAGATTCCGTTCTTCAAGCCGGCGTCCTGATCCACCGCGATCCGCTACGAGCGCAAGAGGCAAACGACGATGCAAAAGACATTCAAGGCGAGTGAACTCGAAGTGGGACAGGCCTTGCCTGATCTCGATTTCGAAACGACCGCGACGGTTGTCGCCGGTGGAGCCATGGCTTCCCGCGACTACACGCCGGTCCATCACGACAAGGCGGCCGCGATCTCGCAGGGCCTTCCCGACATGTTTATGAATATCCTGACGACCCAGGGCATCTGCAGTCGTTATGTGACGGATTGGGCAGGGCCGGATGCGGTCGTGACCTGCGTCAAGACAAAGCTCGGCGGGCCCAATATGCCCGGCGATACGCTCAAGATCCGGGGCAAGGTTGCGGCAACCGACGGTGACTCCGCAGACATCGAGGTCGTCGGGAATAACGCGTGGGGCAACCACGTAACGGCGACGTTTACGCTCCGCCTCCCTTAGTTCGAAGCCGCTAGTCCAAAGCCGGCGCTCCGAGTAGCTCCCGCACGACGAGAAGAGAATTCATCATGCCTACGACACTCCACAACGAAGCTGCGATCGCAGGAATTGGTCAGACCGCCTACAGCAAGAACTCCGGTGTCTCCGAGCTTCAGCTCGCGACGGAAGCGGTTCGCGCCGCGATCGACGACGCGGGAATCTCGCCCTCGGAAGTGGACGGTCTCGTCACGTACACGATGGACTCGAGCGACGAAGTCGAAGTCGCGCGCACGGTCGGCATCGGGGACATGACCTTCTGGAGCCAGGTGAACTACGGCGGCGGTGCCGCGGTCGGTCTGATTACCCACGCGGCAATGGCTGTGGCGACGGGGCAGGCGAAGAACGTCGTCGTCTACCGCGCACTCAATGGCCGCTCGGGTCAGCGAATGGGGCAGGGCGTCTCGGGCAACATCATCTCGAGCGACCTGATTCATTGGTCCTGGTATATGCCCTTCGGCCTGCTCACGCCGGCATCCTGGATCGCGCTGCAGGCCAATCTGTACATGGATAAATACGGCGCGACCTCTGAACATCTCGCGCACGTCGCGATCACCCAGCGCATGCACGCGCAGAATAATCCGAACGCCGCCATGTACGGCAAGCCCATGACCATGGACGACTACATGAACTCGCGGATGGTGTGCGAGCCGCTTCGACTCTTCGATTGCTGCCAGGAAGACGATGGCGGCTGTGCACTGCTCATCACGACGCCCGAACGCGCGCGGGATATGAAGCAGAAGCCGGCGGTGATGCGCGCCGTCACCCAGGCCTCCTTCGAGGGCCAGGAGCAGATGACGAGCTTCTATCGCGATGACCTCGCGGCGCTTCCCGAAATGGAGCTGGCCGCGAAGATCGTCTACGAAATGAGTGGCCTCGGCCCGAAGGACATCGACGCGGCTTGTCTCTATGACGCCTTTACGCCGGAGATCCTCATGCAGCTCGAAGCGTTCGGCTTCTGCGGCCTGGGGGAAGCGAAGGACTTCGTGACGGAGGATTCGCTCACGATCGGCGGTGCCCTCCCGAATAACACCCACGGCGGGCTCTTGTCCGAAGCGTATATGCACGGCGTGAACAACATCGCCGAAGGCGTTCGCCTGATTCGCGGCGAGAGCTGCAATCAGCCCGATGACGTCGAACACGTTCTGGTGACGAGTGGTGTGGGCGTGCCGACCGGCGCTGTGATCTTCGGCCAGGACTAGTCCGAAGCGAAGCCGCGCCTAACGGACCTTCGCTGCGTCGTTCTCGAGCGGGCTGCCGATCTTCGTTTTGCCGTCACAGGCATAGACTTCGACGCCGAGTTCTTCGAGGATCGGCGTGCAGAGTGTGATTCGGGCTGTGAGCTTCGGGTCGCGCGTCGTGCAGAGCGCAAGAGACGCCTCTGCCATCGCTTCTCGACTCTCGGCGACCGCCAGGGCATCATCCGGGACCACGCCGAGTGCTTCGGTGCCCTCGGTGGGGACAGCGCCGACGGGGGCCATCGAATTGACCCAGAGGCCCTCCTTGTGAACGGCGGCGGCGAGGCCTGCGGTAAAGCGTTCCAGGGCAGCCTTGGTGGACCCGTAGAGGATCGAGAGCGCGTCGAAGTCCTTGAACGTCTCACTCGTCGGGCGGTCGGAGGTCGCGGAGGAGATGTTCAGAATCCAACCCTCGCCGCGCTCCTGCATGCCAGGGACGACGAGCTGCGCCAGTCGCCAGGGCGCGTAGAAGTTGATGTCGTTGGCGACGCGAAAGCGCTTCTCGCTCAGGGTCGTGAAGGGCATGTAGAAGGCGGCGGCGGCGTTATTCACGAGGATATCGATTGGGCCGAGCTCCGCCTCGGTTCGGCGGACGGTCTCTTCGAGACCGCTGCTATCCGCCAGGTCGCCGACGATCGGAATGGCTTCGCCGCCATTCGCTTCAATCCACTTGGCGGTTTCGAGAAGGCTGCCGTCCAGGTGGTCATGTTGTTCGAGCGTACGGGCCGTGATGGCGACCTTCGCGCCCTCGGCGCCGAAGCGTTTCGCGATGGCGGCACCGATGCCTCGACTCGCGCCCGTGACCAATGCAACTCGTCCGTCCAGCTTTCCCATGAAGATCTCCTCGCGCCGAATCGGGGGCGCGCTTGAATGTGATTTACTCGCCGACCGCGGCTTCGGCCGTGCGGGTCGCCCATCGGTAGTCGGGCTTGCCGTTCGCCTGTCGCTGCAGCTGGTCGACGCGCACGATGTGTTTGGGCGCCTTGTATCCGGCAAGGTGTTCCTTGACCGATTGAATCAGAGTGCCGTCCTCGACGGAGGCATCGGCGAGTTGAACCACCGCGGTGATCGCTTGTCCCCATCGCTCATCCGCGATCCCCACGACGTTACAGTCGGCGACCGCATCATGCAGTTTGAGCGCTTCCTCGACTTCCTCGGGATAGATCTTCTCACCCCCCGAGTTGATGCAGACGGAGCCGCGTCCGAGCAGGGTGATCGAGCCATCCGCTTCGACCGTCGCGAAGTCGCCCGGAATGGAATAGCGCCGCCCGTCAATCGTGGGCCACGTCTCCTCACTCTTCTTGGGGTCATTGTAGTAGCCGACCGGAAGAGAGCCGCCGAGCGCCAATCGACCGCGTTCGCCCGAGCCGGGCGCGACCTCTTTGCCGTCTTCGTTGATGACCTTGGTGAACTCGCCGAGCTGGAAGCGCGCGGTCGTAGCCTTGTTGGGGTCGCTCTCGAGTTTCGCCGCGAAGCCGACCCCCTCCGAAGATCCGAGCGAGTCCATCAAACGCATCGTCGGGTTGAACTCGAGCAGCGCTTGCTTGATCGGTGCGCTCCACATGACGCCGGAGGAGAGAATCAGGAAGATCGAGGACAGGTCATAGGCTTCGCCCTTGGTCTTCGCTGCTTCGAGGGCTTCCAGCATGGGGCGACTGAAGGCGTCCCCGACGATCGTGAGATGTGTTGCGCGATGAAGTTCGACGGCGCGGAAGAGGGCGTCCCCGGTGAACGATCGCTCCTGAAGGGTGATGACAGCACCGCCACTCATATGCGTTGTTAGGGCGGAGATGCCTGAAGTGCCATGCATGAGCGGTGCGGCGGCGAGCTGTCGCGTCACGCGATTCGAGTCACGAATCCGCCGAACCGAAGCGATCAACTCTTCGATGTTGGTGGGGACCGTCTCCTTGAGTCCGGCGTAGGTCGCCTTCATCGTTTGGATCATGTTCCCATGGGGCCACATCACGCCCTTGGGATTGCCCGTCGTCCCGCCGGTGAAGAGCATCCAAATATCATCGGGAGAACGTTCGATGCGCGCGGCCGGTTCGGTCGCATCGATCACCGATTCATAGTCTTCGGCCCACTCGGGAAGCGAATCGCCCCCGACTTGAATGTAGAGGCGAATCTTTGGCAGAGCGGCGCGGATCTCGCCCACGGAATCGGCGAGGGTGGCGTCAAAGAGCAGGACTTGGCAGTCGGCTCCTTCGAGAAGCGAGAGAAGCTCTTTCGCGGTGTACCGGAAGTTGACGTTGAAAGGCGTCACGCGCTGCTTGAAGCAGGCGAACTGCGCCTCGGAATACTCCGGCCCGTTATAGAGGGCGAGGCCTACGTTCGCACCGAGGGGCAGGCCCGCCGCCTCAAGCGCGCCCGCGAGTCGAGCGGCGCGGTTTTCATAGTCGCGCCAGGTTCGGCGGGTTTCGCCGCAGAGCAGTGCATCAGAATCAGGGATCTCGTCGGAGATCGCTTCCCAGGCCGTCGCGAAATTCAGTTCCATGGGCTGAGCATCGCGCGCTGGGGTCGGCGCGTCGAGCCCTGCGCGAGCCTCAGCTGACCATGGGGACGAGGCCCGTAATCACCGCTTCCGCTTCGGCCATGGTCTTGTCGACAATCTCCTGACAAGAGAGGATGTCGTCGATTGCGCCCGCGCCCTGACCGCAGGGCATGGCGAATCGATCCGGATCGACTCCTTCCGTCTGCCCGCCGAGCGCGCCCATCGTGCCTTCCTGAGCCGATGCGTACATCTGCTCTGGGAAGCGCAGGATCGATTCGGGATTTCGCTCGCGCTCCTCGACATAACTGTTCGTGATCACGCGCATCGGCTTTCCCGAATAACATCGGGTGATCGTCGTGTCTGCGCTGCCCGCGGTTCCGATCGCCTTCTTGTACTCCTCGGAGGCGCGCGCTTCATGGGAGGCGATGAAGCGTGTTCCCATCCAGACGCCCTGCGCTCCGAAGGCGAGGCAAGCGGCGAGGCCGCGGCCGTCGACGACGCTGCCCGCGCCGAGGACCGGGATGTCGACCGCGTCGACGATCTGCGGGATGAGCGCCATGCCGGCGACCTTTCCCGTGTGTCCGCCGGCTTCGGTGCCTTGCGCGATCACGACGTCGCAGCCCGCTTGTTCCGCGGCGACCGCATGGCTGACTTTTCCGCACATGCTCATGACGAGTACGCCCGCGTCGTGGCATCGCTCGATCACCGGGCCGGGCACGCCGAGTCCCGCGATGAAGGCGGAGGCCCCTTCGTCGATGATGATGTCGATCGACTCCATCAGGCTGTCGGGCAGCGCGGCGAGCAGGTCGACACCGAAGGGCTTGTCCGTCAGTTCGCGGACGCGGCGCATCTGGGCTCGAATGCCTTCCGGCGATTCGGCCGCCATGCCGAGAGTGCCGTAGCCGCCCGCTTCGGAGACCGCCGCGCAAACTTCGGCGTAGGAGACGCCGCCCATGCCGGCCAGGCAGATAGGGACGTCAATCTTGAGGAGGTCGCAAATCGGTGTCTTGATGCTCATGTTGCGACGGTAACCCAAGCGGCCCGGGACGTCGCAACTCGCAACCGCGTGCAGAAAGGGACGGCGGGTCAGCCGGTGCGAGGGGTGTACTTGAGCGGGACAGTTTCGAGTCGGTTGACCATCACATGGGGAAGCCAGCGCG
>Ga0316208_1000719_pt1 | contig 37033 bp, 45 predicted proteins | sample 3monopyrite_MG_FD_204944 | JGI IMG/M metagenome (GOLD analysis project Ga0316208, IMG submission 204944) | Microbial mat bacterial communities from mineral coupon in-situ incubated in ocean water Damariscotta River, Maine, United States -... | ecosystem: Environmental > Aquatic > Marine >...
CTGCTGTTCGGGCTGTCGAACCAGAAACAAAATGCTCAATTAATCGACCTTGCTTATAGAGGCTGATGCGACTCTTTCTCATACTACCCATAATAACACCTTTTATGTGTTATCTAGGACAGCCCCTAATATTTTACCAAATTTGTCACTTGTTGAAATTTCGTGTCTTTTTTGAAGCAGGCCTGCGCCTATGGGTTTGGAAGTGATATTGTAATTTTTGAGAAACTTTTTGAAGTTTTTTTTTGGTTTTTCTTATCGGATCTGGGTATAATTGAAAAAATGCCGATAAATAGAGAAAATTTGGAGAATCAGGATGGCGTCGAATAAAGGCGAGATGGAATCCAACTTTGATCGTAGTGACCGATATTATCTGTTTTCTACCAAAGAAGGGATTGCCGAACTTAAAGAGAAAGTTGCGGAGGTTCTTGGGGCTGACAATTCGAAAGCCCTGAAGTTCGATCGTGATGCAAAGGCGCATTATCTAGATTTGCCTAGATTACCTGGTGGGGAGATCGATAGGAACGATCAGCGGCGTTTTCAGAACTTTCGCGGCACTAAGGCGCAGTCCAGGTGGAAAGAAGATAAGACAGCACAGTCTTTGGCGAGCCATAGGCAGAGTGAAACTTTGAATGCTGCTGCTGCGAATAGCGCAAATAAACAGTATACGAAGGTTGATACCTTCGACCCTTCTAGGTTTGTTTATCCTGCGACGTCTCAACGTGGTCGTGGTGGTGAATTCGAGGCTGTGAAATCGCAAACAGGTGCAACGGTACGGTATTTGAAGGATCTACGACGGTTTTATATCGTTGAAGGCCCCATTGAACCTTTTGCGGCGTTTCAAGGTAAAGAAGCTGAGGCAAGGTACGCTCGCGAGTATTCAAAGAAGGGCGTGGATAACGCCAACGAAGAACAAGCTTTAAGCAATAGCGCAAAAGAGATAAATGCGCTTGTAAAGGGGCAAACATTTTTACCGGCTTATAGCAAGCATGGCTTTATGCTTTCTTCAAAAGACCCTCGCCGGACTGAACAGTTGTCTGAGCTTGCAGCTGCATCAAATCAGGAGATTGCGGAAGTTGGGACGGTGACGCGTCAGAAAATTTTCACCTTGCGGGATAGAGAAATCGGTATTCGCGCAAAGGCGGCTAACATGTCTCATGCTGAGATGAAGGCGTTGCCATTCGTAGAGCAGCGAAAAGTGTCTAACGATGCTGGCCTTTCTCAAAAGGACCGGGGCGCGTTCACGGCGCTCGATGCTGGATACAAACAGATTTCTTCAGTGCTTGTTGATCGTGGTGTTTGGGCACAGCGCAATCAGTCGACGGGTCAGAGTGCTGGAAAACAGTCTCAAGAGAGCAAGTCGGAGCAGAACCTTCAGGGTAATGAGGCGGAGGCTGCAGCGGTCTTAAAGCATATGGCTGGTCAGGGGAACGGTCAGGGAATGTAGGTGTAGGGAGCTAAATCGGCTTGGGGGCCCTTCGGGGCCCCCTTTTTTGTGCTTCCGGCTAATTTAGATAGAAGATTAGGCGCCGTAGAACACGTGTGGATTTAGGATATAAGCACCGTATGTCAGCGCTGAAAGAATAACTGTCATTGCCCACAGCCTTTTAACGAAAAGGCGTTGAGATACCAGGTACCATAAGCCTAATGAGAATGGCAAGAAAGCGGCCATGCCGAACATTATTGCCATTTGTTTGAATAGAAACGATGCGGCAATAGCGACGGCTGGAAACAAAATTAGTGAGATATAAACATTGTTGGTAAGACGAAATCCCCAGTCGTCAACGGCATCGCATAATTTCTCGAATTGCGTTTCTTTGTAGGCTTCAGTGTCGTTCATGGGTTGTTACCGCCATTGCTCTTGGTAATTCACTCTAGGTCCATCATGTACCTCGCCCGCTACCCCGCGCGCTTGATTTTCTGCGTACCCTAAGATTTCTATACCTATGTTTTAGGTTAAGTTTCAGAATTTCCAACAGATCTAGATTTTTAAATTGTCGGAATTGCTTCTCCGGCTATAAAGTTTAATGGGACCGTTTAACGTACTAGTAGCAGACCGAGAGGGTAGCTGACCTATGTATTGGGCTTATTTTTATAATGAGGACGGTAAGTGGCAGATAAAGATGCCGCTGATGGATGACGAGAGCGCCTTGCTTTGTGTGGCAGAGTTCGGCGATGCGATCGACAGAATTGTTGTTACGGATTCAGATGATGATTGTGTAATTAGCGTAGAGCAGGGGCAAATTCAGTGGCCGGTGGAATTGGCGGGACCGTTAAGTCGGTTTACTGGCTTAGCTGAGGTATGGCGGCCGGATGTTGCCATTGAGGGCGGCAGGAAGTTTGTTCGTGAGAAACTGGATGTCCTTGAAAGTGAATTTCAAAAAGCTGTTGGCAATAAGAATTACAGAAATTTGAAAGATCTGGAGGATTACAAGCACCCAGTGCGTGTTTTGGAAAGGCAGGTAGTGGCAGGGGCTTGTTATTTCGATATTGATCTGTCGGAGTTTGGGTTTAAGGGTGTGACTGAGTTGGTGAATTTGTATGAGAGCGGGGCGACGAACAAGTTAATGTTGCGAAGTGGTATTAACTAAGGGTCATTAGGCCGTGGCAATGAAGAAACGCTGAGATTGATGTGTCTATTCACTCTTTACGAAAGAGCTGTAGCGTTTGTTTGTTTGATAGCTTTGACCGGTCTGTTTCGAAGGTATAACCGTCCCAGTCTTTCCATGGTATCCAGCCTTTAGGGGAAGGGCGACCATACCAAACACGTACTGTTACTTTTTCACCGTGTTCTTCAAGAATTGATACCTCAAATGAGCCGCCCATGTTCGAGGGTGTATCATAAATTTCGACTGTAGTTTGCATGAGGAAAAGTCCGTTAGGCTTACGCGGCGGCGGGGACGCCGGCGAGGGTTTCAAGTGAGACTGGTTGTTCTTTGTTTGCGAACATCGTGAAGCCAATTTCCTTCTCGAGGTTGAGATAGGAATTGTATAATTTGGGATTGAATTTCGCCGCGATCTTGAGGTCAGAGCGGGAGCTCATAATGCAAAAGCAACAGCTTAATCGTGACATTCCTTGGCTGTAAGCCCAGTGTGGTTCCTGGTTAGCTTCGGCGATGAGGTCAAATACTTCATGTTCGAGGAAATCATGGATAGGCAGCCAATCGTACCATTCTCGTCCGGCTTTACTGTTATTCTTGGAGAGCTTTAGTATTTCTGCGCGGGCGCGATTAGCACTTTCTTGGGCACGAAGGCCCATGCAGTTGACAACTAGTCCGCCAAACTGCGGGTTCTTTTTGAGGTGGTGACGAATTTCGCGTTCAATAGGCCCGCGTTTTAGGTCAGAAGTGCATTGGCGGTATTGAGGCGAAGGGAACATGCCGCGGTGCCGGACCATGTCAAAAAATGTCTTTTTCGCTTTGCAAAGTATCAGGGGATATTTTGAAGCATATCTTTTGACATGATCGATGGTGCCTTCCCATTCTACGCCGGGTAATTCAGCATGAATTAGCAGTATCTGTTTTTCAGGAACGCGTTTGGCGACGTGTAGAAGCATTGCCTGGCTGTCCTTGCCGCCGGAGTGATTGATGATGAACAGGGCATTTCGGGAAATGAGCTGTTCGATGTCTTCATCACTGGTGTCAAACAAGTCTTTCATAATTTTCTCTGTGGCGTGTTGAACCTAGTTGAAAGTTAGGCAAATGGTATCGCTCCGGAGCGTAGGAGCGAGCGTATGGCAGTTAACTGCTATTGGTGTTCAAGGAGTTGTTGAAGGGCTAGGTGGTAGGGTTTGAGGGTTGGAGTTCGTTTGTTAGTTCCAATGCTGTATTGCATGCTAGAGCTCCCATAGAAGGATCTGGGGCGTTGGCACCTAGAGTGTCAGCAAGTGTCTCTAGTTGGACGTTATTTTGGAGTGCGACGCTAATCATGATACCGAGGTCGTTTGCGTAGGCTCCAAGTTCGGTATCTTCTTTAGCGCCCTTGATAAATATTTCGCAGGGCAGCGTGGTGTTTTCTGTGAAGTTTACGGTAACGCTGACCTGGTGCTTGTAGGCCCAAGTGAATTCTCTTGTTAGGCCAGTTCTTCTGTTGGGGAGTTCCATAGGGTAGGCTCCTTTTATAGTTGGTCGAAAACGCGGCAAAGGGCGTTAAAATCTACAGCTCGACCTGGCCCCGAGGAGCCATGATGGAATATCCAAAACTTTCCATACTCAGAGGGATGAGATTGCTCAAAGTCGCTGACTTGGTATGTTTCGATGCCGCAGGCGCCAGAATGGTTGACCGACGCGGCGCCCGAAAAGTGGAAGCTACCGTTTTCGAAGGCTTGGAATGTGCCGCCGCCATGTAAAACAGTTACTCGCTTCATTTTGCCATCGGTAAGGCGAATTATATCGCCAACTCTGATGCCGCCAAGAGAATTCCATTCGTGCCATCGTTGTTCCGCTATGCGTGCGTTTAGGCTATCGAAGGAGAACTTATTCATAGCTGTTGGCAAGGGTTGGATGCTTGGATGTTTGTCTCTCATATGGCGTCCTTTTGGGTAACTAAAAGCTGATGTAGTGGGAGAGCAGCGTTGGGATTCAGGTGCGGAAGATGGTCGGGCTTGCTCGCGATTTCCGGGAAAGCGGGTGAGCCAAGGTTAGTGTTGCACCTAGGTGGCTTTGTATAGGCTGTGATATGCAATGGGGGAGATGAAGGTCATGTTATAGCGGCGGGCATAACGGATGGCGGCTTGGGGCTTGCAGACGATTTTGTGTCCTCGTCCTACAATATACTGTGTGGTGCCCCTGGGAAGGTCGGATGTGCCGCTGTGGTTTTTCATGATGGTTTTGGGCATGTTGTTTCCTTGACTAAAAGTTAGTCAGGAATTTCTGTGTGTTTTTCGGGAGGTGCCTGAGGCACATTTAGTCGTTTTTAAAACGATCTGCTGGGGAATATTGATTGGGCTCGTTTGTGTTCTGCGGCGAGTAGCTTTTCCACACCGATCACGTTGGTTTTTATCCAGCGTTTGCGAGGTGTTGCTGCCGGTGCGTTTGATCTTGGGCGGCCGGGGTGGTTCCAGCTATTTCCGGCGGTGAGCCCGTATTCGGTCCAACCGGCCGCTATAAGAGACGTGCCGCTCTCAGAAGGTAGCGTGTAGGTTCGGATCTGCATGAAGCCCATGGCAAAGGCTGTGCGCGTTGCGGCGGCAATCAGGAATGAGCAAGCGTTTTTGGTACCGTCTGTGACGAGGCGTTTTAGTTCGCATTCTAATCCTGCTTTACTGATTGCCGTTGGCCCTACTGGGTTAGCTACTATGGCGGCGCCGATTAGCTTATTTCGTGGTTCGTGAATTAGGCCCAAGGAAAATCGGTGATTTCTTACAGGCCCCGCATGTCGGTGGAGCAAAGCGATTTGTTTATTAGCATCTTTGAGACTGAGGGGAATTTGGCGAAATTCTGCCATACGGCTCTCCTACCAGCAGTAAAGTGGTTTTGGGATAAGGTATTGATTGAGAAAGTCGGCGGCGTTCTTGTTATCTGTTTAAGCGACGGCGCGTTCTGTACTGGTCTGTTTTAAGACGCTTTTTGGGAAACGTAGGCGTTGGATATCGGATTTGTTCAGTTGTGTAGTGCCGTTGATTGCGCGAATAAAGTGCTGGATAGAGGGACTGGTTAGATATTCGAAAACGCGGTCAATATCGACCAGGGTCTCGTCTGATAACGACAGTATTTGTAATCCGTTTGAGAAAGCAATGGCGTTGGTTGTAAGGTCGCCTGCGCGGTATATCGTTCCGACTATGCGTTGATTTGAAGAGTCATTAGGGCTGATGCGTTTGACGACAATGTAGTTACGGTCGGGAGATAACCATTTTATAGTTTTAGTGTTTACGGCGAGGGCATTTGGCGTGTTGGGCGCGTGCCTTTTTTTAGAGATTTTTTCTCCATTGATAATGTGTTTGGAGTGTACGTAAGGCGCTCCTTGATTTTCGTAATTAAGGTTTGATCTGTTATTGCATTCTACTAGGCGGCCCGTTTCAACAGTGAGCCCGATGGCTTCGGCGGATAGCGGTAGTCGTGCCATTGATTTGATAGCTAGTAGTTCTTGGTCATTTGCGGGCATTGCAATAGCCGCGTTTTTGAGGAGTAGCGAAGCGGAAACCTCAAAGCGTTGATTAAGCGGTTGGTCGGGCGTTTCACAATGGAGCATGGTTATGTGCTTTGGTTGTGGGGTGTGGGCATTTATTTTGATCACCACATTTTCCTGTAGAACGTTGTCGCCCTTAAACAGGTTGGAGCGTGAGCTGAAGCGAATGATAGATGCTATTCCATGATGGTTCAGTAGCCACTGCCTAAATGGTTTGAAGTAGGTGCCGTTAGCGAACGAACGAGGCACAAGAGCAATCATTTCAGCGCCCGGCTTTAATTTGAGAAGTGTTATCAATATGAATAGCGCGTAAATGTTGGGGACTGTGAAACCAAGGTATCGCCTAAGCAGCAGGTTTGCTGGGTGGTTAGGCGATATTTTATAATAAGGAGGGTTGATCACAGCGTGAGTTAGTGTTTGGTGATGACGTTTGAGAAGTTGGGTGAGTTCAGCGGTAAAATCTGTTTTTAATGTGTGGCTTATTGGCGTTCGAGCATCTTTGGCGATGGAATTTATGACATCGAATGACTGTGTGATGAATGGATGTAAGTTTTTTTGGACGGTGCAACATTGAAATAGCGGTCATGGTGGAAAGTAACGCGCTTCCCGCACCATGATCACCGATGATGGGAAATAATTCATTGTTGCTACTCATGTTAGCTATCAGGTTCGCTAGCGGGCCCGGTGTTAGGTAGGCGCCAAATTTCTTCTTTTGTTCTGGGGAAAGAGTTCTGGCCGCGGTTCTGGCTATGTGAGAAAGTTTGTCATATGAGGCATCGGAACAGTTTGTTTTGATAGTGGATGAAGGTGAGCGAGTATTGGTAAATTGGTCGGAGGCGTTCATCTGAGCTTCCTATAGATGGCGTATGAAAATGGTTTGGGCGTCATCTGTTGAATTGGATTCATGGACGGTTATTTTCACAGGTATTGGATGTCACAAGGTAAAGGTCTATTTTTGTTCTTCCAAAGATCCACGCGTTGGATCCAAGCGTTGGTGTCGTAAGTTTGTAAAACTTCCTTAGTGACACCCGTTGGAAGTGAGGTGATTTGGATTTTATCTCCTAAATCACCGCGAGCTTGCTCATATGTTGCTTTGATAGCTCCAGAACAGGCGTCGTATATTTCGAGGCCCAGGATCGTCTCGCTGTTTTCTAGATCATTCAAAAATCTAACGAGATTTGTCATTGAAGTTAGAAAGACGTCTTGGGGAGGCGCTAAGGTTTGCTTGGTGTTGCTCCGGCTTTCTAAGGCTAGTGCGTGGCCGTCAGTATGGAAGCGCTGTCGAGTTAAGGTAGGATCGAATTTCTTAAGTTCCCATACACCATAGAGTGAACCTTTATGGTCAACGGCGTGAAATGAAGCGCATCTTGAGCCACAGGTTAGGCGTGATTTTATCTCATCCAGCACGAGCGCTAGAGTTCGAGACAGGCTTAGGTTTTGTTCTTGGATCATTATCGAGCTTTCGTCATGGAGCAGGACGTTGTGGAGCAGGTGTCAGGAAGGGAAGTGATATCTATTTTTTTACGGTGTTATGCCGTGCTGGGTTGCCCGATACCGGTCAGCGTGTATTCGTCGTCCCATTCTTTTTTACAATTGTGGCAAGAGACGTGTTGGTAGGCTTTGCCGCCAGCAATATCGATTGTTGAATCAGCTTCAATCTCTGTGCTTTCACAAAAAATGCACTGCTTGCCTTTTTTTTCGAGGTATTTCGTAGTTTGTTCTTGTGTAGGGCGAATGGTCATGGTTGTTCCTTCACTAAAATTTAGTGTTCGGTATTTTCTGTGTTTTTTGGATGCGTTGTAGGCGCGAATTTTGCGGTCGAATATAAATGAGTGGGATCCGATGCTACAGCGTAGATCAGGGTATGCTGAAACAACTCATGTAAGTTTGTCTGGATGAGTTAGAAGGGGCATGACACGGCAGTCACCTGGTCCGTTCGCTACAAAATATACTTTGCCAGTGCAACGGGTCATGCCGGTTCGCATGACTTTGCATCTGGGGCGTTGGTCGATCAGCGAAAACCATTGATTGTTTCGGTGTTCAATTGCCTGCAGGTCTGCTTGGGTGACAATAGTGGTAGTTTCACAGCGGTTGCACACGGCATAAACGACAGTTTTGTGCTTGCGCATTTTGTCGACGTTTTGAACCCATACGGGCCATAGCTTGTGTGTGTTGCGCGTTTTTCCCATGGAAATGATGCATACACCCGTGGCGAGATCGTTTCAATGTTCTCTTTTTGTTCCGTCAATATTTGGCTTATAGATATAGTTGCTATTGAGTTCATTGTTTGGTGAGTAAATACCTTCCTCAAAGTAAAGCTCAACGAAGCCTTTTTGTAACCAGTCAAACTTATCATAATATGAAGAAGAGCTCGTTGTAGCGCCTACAACAGCGAAGGGTTTCCGGGCTTTATCTGCATATTCCTTAAGTGCCAATATTGCGGAAGTTCCAAGGCCGGTCCCGTGCTTTCTGACGGTGAGATCATGAGAAGCTTTAGTGGATATGCCAACCAAGTATACGCCAGTTGCGTCTTCCCTCACGGATATCTGTATGGCTACGTCATTAACGATGAGGAGAGCTTTGTCGCCGATGCCATATATATGGTCATAAGTTCGGTTGGAAACGGATGCCTGGATCCTGTCAATAACGTGGTTTAGGGCGTCAGTTTTGCCTTCACCGATGTTTGCTTCAGAACGAAGTGTTAGCATCTTGTTATTGGGGGTTTGTTACTGGTGAGCGAAGCGTATCGATCATGTCACGCAGATTGTAGTGAGTTTCGCCGATTTGGGCCCAACCAATACCGCCAAGATCGACTACGTTTTTGTTGGATGGTGTGATAAGGCCCTCTGTTTCTAGCCAGTTAACAAATTCGCGAACATGGGGCTGATTTGTAAGACGTTTTTTCTTAGCCCATGCTTTGATGAAATCTTGAAACGATGATGCTAGGTCGAGATCGACCAATGCTTTATATTGACCTATTAGAGGATGAATTTTTCCGTCCAGACTATAGGTTATGGTAATGGTTTCGTCAGCTTTGTAGCAGGTGTTTTTCATGACGGTTTCCTAAATAGAAGATAATTTGCTTTTCTTCTGTGTTTTGGTGGCGCTGTAGGCGCTGGTTGACCTATTTGGTGAGACCAATAGAGAAGTTATCGCCGGATGGCTTTGCGAGAAACTTCGGTAGATCCAGCTTTTGGAGTGTGTTTCTCCACAAGTTTCTCTTCAGTATCGGATAAAACAGGCTCAGAGACTGCTTCGGGTTCATGGCGAGCGAGCGGGTTTGCATTGTCCATTCCGCCGCTTCCCATATGTAGATTGATCCAGTCCTGGATGTCTGATTTCGATGCGGCCGCAGGTAAAGCAATTTGAAAGCTGACGTTGATTAGGCTGTCAGCTGGAAGGAGTTCGTGTTTATCGGTCATATTGGTTGCTCAATTATTGTAGCTTTTGGTGTGTCGCCAGGAGTTCACTTACGAACAATGCAGCGTCAGCAGAATTCGGTGAGGCTTCTAGCCTGATGAAAAGCAATCCTTTGAAGAATTCGTAATCTTCGGGATTGGCGATGATTGGTACAACTTTGTCGATGATGTTTTCGATCTGTGCGCTGTCTAATTTTGGCATGCGAGATCCCTTATGAAATTCGTAATTTGGTATTTGTGTGTCTTTTAGATGCGCCGGGTATGGCGGCGTGTTTGGGTTAGTTATTGAATTAATTGAGAGGCGCTTGTTTCGATGTGGATTTTGATCGCCTGAAGAAGAGCCGCATGCATTGGACCATCAACAGATTGTCCGATAATCTCAACTGCTTGCTCATATCCAACGGCATCAAGCTTTAGAGAAGCTGGTAAGCCTTGGAGCTCCTTGAGTAGTTCTTCGGAGGGAAAATAGAGGCGGTCATTGAAATCGATCACAAGGCTATCTTTAGCCATGCGGGACTGGGATCGCGTGATTGTTGGGCAGACCTGGGTTTGTGGGGTGATGGTGCGCAGTAAGCCGAGGTTTTTTCCGTCCTGTAATGCTTTTGAATGTGTGACATCGCGGCATTCGTTCAAATGTTTTTCTACGACTGTCCAAAGTTTGACCTTTTGGGTCGATTGGGGCTCAAAGGAAAAGTCGCCTGGTAGGCTTGTGAAAAAGCCGTAGAAGCGCTTGCGGCCGGTGTGACCTCCAAAGTCACCAGCATCATGGATGCCAGAATATTCTCTGTAGCCCCAGCGGCGCATACGCAGGCTGAGCATCTTGTAGATGTCACTGGTGAAGAAAAGTGGGACATTTTCTATAAGCAAGGTGACTGGTTGTTCTTCAGCAACATTTCGGAGGATATCGAAGGTCATATCCATTGAGCAATGGCCACTGTCAAAGGCGTTGGTTTTATTCATTTTCATGGTTGACCATGGCGAACAATTTGGTGACCAATGCCACAAGGTTGATGGCTCTGCCATAGCAGTTCTAAGAACGGCGGAGAGATCGAGCTCCATGACGTCCTCGTTGATAATGGTGTCGACTTCAGAATTTCTGAGAACGTTGACAATCCCTGTTTCTGTTAAATCTCTGCTATCTCTTTTCTCCCATGGGCGAAACTCAACAACGGTATCGACCTTGAAGCCGGTGTCTTCGAGGATCTTGACGTCTATACCTGATGTGCATCCTGCGAGGGCAGTTAGGGGCCTGTTGACCTCGATAAAGCGTTTTAGTCTTGCGAGGTTTCGTGAGTGGACTGGTCGAACGGTGATACAGTTTCGCTCAAAAGTTATGTGAGCATAAGGAAGACAATTGTCGCATAGCCAACTAAGACGGCAAGATAGAAAAGTCCGTCATCGATCGCACTATCTACGATTTGTTTGGCGGCGTTATAATCAAGTATTTCTACCATGGTGGTTTCCCATTTCCTGTCTGCGGCGGTTTTAAACTGGTTGATTATCCAACGACCGAGGCACTGGCTTCGGTGTTGGCATAAGCGGAACCGCCGGCGGCGGTCATAGCTTGTTCCTGGCGGCGTTTTTGACGCGCGACACGTTCTTTTTCTTTGAGGAAGTCGATAATTTTGCAGGCCTCGCGCTGTTCTACGAGTTCAGACGCTTTGCGGATAGCAAGCAGGTCAGCTGATAGAGGTGCAGAAGGTTTAGGGCCCATGCCAGTACGCAGGTTGTAGACCTTTGGCATGATCGTCTTGTCTTTAAAGAAGAATGGGATTTCCAGTTGTAGTGGGTAGTTCTGGAAACCCTGAACGAGAACGAGCTGGGTGCCTTTACGCATTGATGAGACATCGTTCATGCGAAGAAGATCTGCCTTCTCTGTTTGTTCGGAAACATTTGCGGCAAAGGGATTAGCATTTTTGGAAAAGCCAAGGTTGCGAGACTTGGATTGCTTGCCAATGGTAGTGTTGCCAACCATTTTGATTATTCGTTCTGCCGTTTTGTCGTTGTTCTGGGGCAGAACGATTTTAATGGCGGTCGTGGTGATTATGATTTCGATATCTTCTTCAGAATATAGCTTTTTAATCTGAGAAAAATCCTGAGCGACAAACAGGTAGAAAGTTTGTTTGGAGCGACCCAGGTCGGGTCCCTCCATAACAGATTTTGTAGGGGGTAGCTTTGCGTATTCGTCTAGGGCGAAGCAGACGGCAAATGGGCCGAGGCGGACGCCGTTTTTGTTCCGTTCGCGCGGCCCGTAAGCAAGGAGCTCGAGAGAAAGAACTTCGAAGAGCAGTGAAGTGATCTGGGTAAAGGCGCTTGCTTCGGCCTGATTTACGCAGACATAAAGGCTGACAGGCTTCCATTTGCCTGTAACTGGATCTTTGATGCCGCGGAGGTCAGAAGGCCTGAAGTCACTGTCAGAAGTTCTTTCTTTTACTGCTGCGTTATTGAAGGGGAGGAAGGCTTTGTCCATCGTCGACATAATGCCGTCCCTTTGGCGGCTGGACATTGGCTCAAGTTTCTTGAGCGCATTGATAGCACGGACGGAATATTTGCCTTCCTCCGCTTCTGTGACGAGGGCTGCAAACCAGTCCGTCGTCGCATCTCCAAAGTGATGCTTGCCTGCTTTTTCTTTCGCTTCCTTCTTTTCTTTCTGGATCTTGGATGCTTCGCCCATGCCGTGGGCGAGGAAGTCTACCAGCATTGGAATTGAAGGTGGTTTGCCGATCCATTGGTTGGGAACACCATTGTAATTTTTATTGTCTGACACTTTGCAGAAAATATAGTGCAGGAAGCCAGTGAGTGCGGCACGGCCCATTGGTTCGAAGAAGGAGTCTCCCTTTCCTTTTTCTTCAGGGACAAGCACTTTGGCGATCGCATCGAAGTAGGTGTCTCTACCGGCTTCGGATTTTGGAACCGTTTGTGGGTCCAGGAAGTTGAAGCGAGGATAATAGATGCCTCTCGCTGGATCGTCGGTTGATGACCAGTCGATCTTGAATACATGGCTGACTTTGGATCGGTGACCAGATGTCATGTCAAAGAGTTCTGGTTTTGGGTCATTGACGACCATCGAGCAATGGTCTGACGCCAGGATCGATGGCACGATAAAACCTGCTGTTTTACCGGTGCCTGGAGGCGCCATTAGTAGGACAGAGAGGGTTTCCATCATCTGAACGTAAGGCGTTGTTAGGCTGGTGCCGATGCTAGCTTTCATGCGGCCGAGGATTAGATGCTTGCCTTTGCTGATGCTGACTTTTTCGTCTTCTTCCATTCGCTGTAGGGTTCTAAGGTTTGCGAAACGGGCGTTTCCGTAGATGTTGTTCAGCGAGTTATAGGGGCTGATGAACTTGTAGGTTATGCCGATGAGAATGAAGGATGTCAGACCAGCGAGTAGGATGCTGTAGCTTGCAGCTGGGTTACCTGTGAATGCGCGCAGTTGCGCGGTAATTAGTTTGTCATAGTCAAATAGAATATGCGTGAAATAATCACGTGTTTGGGACCATGTCTCGAGGTTTAATGGTTGGCTTACAATCCACTGAATGACCGGGTTTAGAGTGATGATGGACAGAGAAACAAAGAGCGCGACCAGCATGACGGCGGTCACAATCATATTGTGAAGGCGTTTCTCTTCGGAGAAATGAGCTGGTAAATTCATGAATTACTCCGCAGCTGCTACTTGTGGAACCTGCGTGTATGGCAGGATCCGGAGGAGTTCGAATTCTTGAGTTTGGTTTTCGTCGGTTGGCGGTTGTGAAAACGTCCAATCGATGTAGGTGAAGAGAAGGTCACTGGCTACTTTGGTAGCGGCGCAGTCGTTTGGATTGTGTTTCACGAGCAGGGTGGTTGGAATAGGGGCGCGGGAGACACGTTTTACAAGCTGTGAGATATTAAAATGTGTTGTTTTCATATGGTGGCTGAGAGGCGACATACCAAAAGGTGCCAGGGCTGACAGGATGATGGAAAGGAGGGCATCGGCTTGTCTGCGCGGCGTTTGGGCGAGTTGCTCGAAAGCATTTATTGCAGGAGCGGGGTATTTTGCCAGGCGTGCAAAAGATGCTTGTTCTGAAAGCCATTCGGAATGGTGCGTGTCTAGAGCAGCGCTGTCGCCTGTAGACGGGGTTAAACCGTTTTGCAAGAAGCAGGTGAGTAGTGGCAGCGATGCAGGTAGGTCGAGGAAAGCGTTTGGCAGACCAGTATAATCGCCGCGTACGGAGATTTTATGGATGATGTATGTGAGGAAGCCGACGAGCATTGTGTTTGAAACCTGATTGAAATAATTGTCGATACGGCTTTCGTCACAGGGGATCAGTAGGTCTGCGATGGCTCCTAGGTAGTCGTGCTGGCGGTCTGGAATTACTGACGGATCGATCGGGTTAAACGAGTTGATACCGGGTGTATTCGGCTCAGCAGACCAGTCGAGGACACGGACGTTGCTTGTCCAAGCGGGAATTTTTTCGATCTTGTTTATGAGATCGGTTTCTGTGGTTTGGATAATGATTGAATATTTGCCTTGCTCGATGAGCGAGGCGGGCTCTACTTCGAGCGTAGAAGGAAGCCTGTTGTTGCGATGCTTCAGGAGTTCAATCTGATAGGGCGAATTAGGGTGATGGTTCATGATTACTCCAATGCTGTAATAACGCGTTCGCTTCCCTGACGTTCTATTTGAACGACGGTAAATCTCTCGAGCCGCTTCATGGCGGCCGCTTCGTCTAGATGGGGATCGGTTTTTTTCATGCAGGCGATGACTTCTTGCCGGGCTTCTTCGGGTTTATCGGCGTGAACTGTACAAAGAACGGAGCCATGGCCGGATCCGACGAGGTCCATCATCGCGACTGCGTTTTGGCTAGATATCTCACCTGGGATAATACGGTCTGGCGTCATGCGCTTTATTAGGTCGATGGCTTTGGGATAGGTGAAATTGTTGTTTTGGTTCGTCCTTTGTAGAAGCAGATGAATATGGTTCAGCTGCTTTACATAAAGCTCGCGGGTATCTTCGAGAGTAATGATGCGTTCATCGATAGAGAGCTCATCGAGCAAGCAATCTAGGAACCTAGTCTTGCCTGTTGATGTCGCGCCGGAGATCAGTATGTCGTGGTTTGATCTGAGGCGGTGAATAAGAAGCTCCATCTTGTCTTCGATATGAGCGTCATCATCTTTGGAGTGGAATGAGTCCGGTAAAGGTTTGCCCTTTTCCAAGCCCCAATCGCTGAAGGTAAGGCCCGTGTCCTGTTTGGGTGCTTGACGGATTGCCATGGCAATGCCGCCTTTTGGCGATTGCATGTTGTAGACAACATTTGGACCCATGATGGCAGTGAACCGGTGTCCACCGGGTAGGGTGGCATAGAGGGTAGGTTCTGTCGTGGGGCCGAACTCGGAAGAATATGTATTCGCGATAACGGTACAAAGGGTAGAGAGGTATTTCCAAGTTAGCGCAGGGTCTTTGATCGGGGACCATACTTTAGCATTTGAAGATTTTTCATCTTTTGAGTAGCGCTTTTTGATCCATAGCTCGCCGGGCTGGTTGATAACCAGCTCTTCCACGTGATCTGCGAGATAGTAGGGCGCAAGCCGTAACAAAAGGTTGTCTAGTATGGCTGTATCGCTAGAAGCTGCAGGGGTGATAGGCGCATGGTGTGTCATGGCTTATCTTCTTCTTTGAGATCCTGCCATACGTTTCCGTCGTAGCTATCAACTGGCTGCTGAGGTGTTTGACCGCGGCCATTTGTTGGCTGGCGGTTGTTTGATGATTGCTGGGCACGCTGTTGGGTATTAGCAGGAAGCTGTTGTTGAGCGCCTCGAACGGCGTTTTGATATGCCGTTGATGCAGGATCGTCTTCAGACTGCTGGTTAGGGCTTCGCTTTTTCTTCATCACCAGGTCAAGATTTGGAAATACTGTAATGCGGCTGCCAACAGGCAGGTCGCGCAGTGGCGGCAGGTCTGCACGGCGATCAAGATAGTCGTCGGCCATTGCCTGCAAATCGTTAGCGATGATGTCAGCGGCCTGCGCTCTGGAGTCTCGTGCGATTGTTGCTGAATCACCATTTTGGGCAACCTCTTGGCTGCCACCTAGAAGAAGAGTTGCTACGGCTGATAGGCCTGTTTTTATGCCGAGAAAACCGTAACGCTCCCATTCACGGTTGTTCGCTTTTGGAAGGCCGCCGGTACGTCCCATCGCGTCTGCGCCGCTGGCCTCGACAAGGAAACGCGCACCATCAGGTCGGGTGATGTGCTGAATAACCATGGGAACCTTTTCTTGGTTCTGGTTTGAAATCGCTTCTGTGCGGCCGACGATGCGACTGCCGCGCGGGATGATGATTTTTCGTCCCTTACCCGATGCATATATGTCTCGAGTGACGACGGCGTAAAGTTCGCTGTCGTGTCGGGCGTCAATCGGGCGTGTGAGGGCGGCGCTAATGGGTTCTCCCATGAGCAGCGTGCGCGACATATCTACTGGTAAAGTGGATTCGGCTACTTCAATGCCGAGGTCTGACCAATTCTCGTCCTTGTCCAAGGGTGTATTGTTTTCTTGATAGGTGACGATTGTGCCACGATTACCGACTGGACGGCGGCGTGCTTCGATTGCTCGGAGTGCGGCGCGAGAATATTTTGGTTTAGTGTCTTTTGGCGGCGGTGCTGTCACAACTTTTTCAGCTAAGGCGTGATTGACCGGTTTCTCTTTGACTGTACCGGTGATTGGAACGCTGAGGGCGATGATTTTTGGCTGGCCGATGCTATCCGTTGTAGCGGCCTCGACGATGAGGTTGGCGTTAATAGACTGATAGTCGGAAGATGGGCTCCATGATACTTGTACGGTGCAGCTGGTGTCGGGTTGCAGCTGAGTTGTGATATCGCAGTCATAATCTAGGGTCAGGCCGTTTTGGGCGCTGAGCGGAACCTGTATATTTTTAAAGCGTGCGGGGAAGCTTTGTGCGCGGATAATGGTTGATAAGGTGGCACGCTTATCTTGCATCACCTCACCAAATTCAAAGGCTGTCGCGCTGGTTGAAAGATTGCCGGAAGTTGTAGGTTGGGGCGGTGCCGTTTCTTCAGGCAGCCGTACAAACATATCGTCAGATTCTGGCAATGCTTGCTGAACGAGGTTTGGCGCTTCTGACGTGTTGTCGGTAGCAAGGAAATAATAATACATAGCGCCACCGATAACGAGCAACGTTATCAGTGCAATCAGAAACGGTATGTTTACCTTGGATCTCATTTACGCAGTACGGTGCAAGACTGTTGTGCGGCGCCTAACGTGCGGCAAAGGTCGATGGCTTTTTTCTTGTCATCGATCGTGCCTAGCTGCAACCGGCTGAGGCCTGACAGGTCTATGTTGTCCGGTGTGTCTATGGCGACTGGGGCCGAGCTTGCTGGAACAAATTTTGGCCTCAGATATGGTTCTTGGGAGAAATGTTCTACTTTGAGCCGAGCCCAAAGGCGGTTAAGTTGCTCGGGCTCGCCGAGGCCAAGATCAAGGATATATTCATAGCCGGGTGCCGCTGTTGAATCCCAATATTCAGGATGAGACGTTTGTTGGGCAAGTTGGCGCGTTTGGCGAACGACGGCGCCAGGGATTGGTCTTTTGGCGGCGGTTGCGCGAAGACGAATAGGGCTGGTGTCCTTGAGCTTGATACAGATGATTTTCTGCCCGTTTCTGAGAACGATATCGCCAATCGCCTTGACGATGAGCATGCGCCCTTGGGGTCCTGCAGTGTCTTGCTGTACGGGTTCTTCAACGCCTTGGACTATCAGGTTAGCAACGGGCCATTCTGTCATGTGCGCTGCGTTTTCACCGTAATAGATGTAGGTCCAACGGTCGTCGCGGAAGACATTTTCAGGATGGATACCGGCGGCATTTGCGTTCGCTGGGGCGAAAGCTTCAAGGTCGTGGACGACGTTTTCAGGTCGGAAGCCAACTTCGCGTAGCCAGTCTGATTCAGTACGGGCGTCTAGTGTTTGGCTGCCACGCCCCGGTGTGCCGTAATAAGTGCCTGCACCGTGGGTTTGAATACTGGGGGAATTGGATGTGCGGATAGATTGTTTCGGGAGCACCACGTCTACCAATATGTCCGGTATCTTCGATGCGTTAGCGCCTTCTGAAGATACATAGAAAGGATAGATGCGGCCTGTGCGTCCGATGACCGTAATATTATGGTCGGCACCAGGTTGGGTCGGGCGGACCAAAAATAGGTTGTTGCGTCGGCGCAGTACCTCGAAAAGGTCTGGATCACCAATAGCGATCTCTTCAATAACCTCGTCCTCCGGAAGCCGAACGCTTGTGTACATGGCTTCACGGGTCCGGAAGTACATAAGATTATCGGGTGCATATTTTATCTTTTTGTACCCAGGTTTTTTCTGGCCGGGGCCTATGTTGGCCATAGGATCTTTGAAGGCTTCTTGCATAAGTCCAAGAGGAGCCAAAGCATCTGGGTCAGGGGAATCATATTCGCCCTGTACTTGCCGGTTTCTTTGTTCGGCATTTTGTGCAATTGCGCCGGTTGTGATGGCGGCGATGCTCGCACCTATCATAAGGATTTTTAGCATAAGATTATGATCCTTCGCCGTTTACAACGGAAACTGAATATTCGGTGACCTTGAACCCAAGTGGATTAACAAGGCGGTTTTCAATGACTACGGCTTGTGGGTCGTACTTGATCCGCATCGTCGCGCGCCAGGTACTTTGGAAACCCGGTCGGGCTTGAACCGCCTGGTTGCCGTCTCTGGTGTTGATAGTGGTAACAGCCGGGGTGCCCTCTTTGGTGTCGATAGTGGTAAAGGTGGCTTGCCAGAATGTTTCATCGAGAGGGGCTACGTTGGAGATTTTTATGTCTCGTACGTATCCGTCCTGTCGCAGAGTGTCATAGGCTCGGCGGTCATTATTGATAAATTGCTGGTAGGCTTCAGGTGTATTGAAGTCGACAAACTTTTTCCCTACCCATCGGAGCGTTTGAATGTCGGTATTGGCGACAAAAGAATGGCGCAAGTCGATATACTCGCGAATTAGGGCTTCGGATACATGTTCGTAGACCTTGCCGTCGATTGTGAAGGGTTCAACGTGCACAATCTGTTCTTGGCCTGACTTAGCCTGAAGAAGCAGGGGGTAGACCTGTTTCAGAGGAAACAAGACGCGAAACAAAGATACCATTATCAGGATGATCAAAAGCATGATGACGCCTGCGATTGCGAGGTAGCGGTTCACCTTATCAGCGCGTCGGTGATCCATGCCTCCCGCATTGGCTTTACGAGGGTAAGAGCCAAGGGCTTCTGGATTGTTTTCGTCAGTTTTTTTAAAACGGTCGAACATGATTAGCCTTGCTGTGTCTGGATATCCTCAGGGATGCCCTCTTTAAGTTCGATCTTGTTGCAGGCGCATTGAGACCGCTTGAGAGTATTAGGGCCTTTGCCGATGCCTACAGGGCCATCCTGGTACCGATTGCCTGCGGTTGCGCAGGCAGCGGTCATTAACAAAAGTGCAAGTGGTATTAATTTCTTCATGAATTCTCTCCGTGACTTGTGGATGTTTTAGAGAAAATTTGAGAAAATCCAAACTTTTTTGCAAATTAATTTGGTAAAATTTGAGGATTGCGCGGGATATGTAACTGCTGTGCGTTGCGGTCGTTGGAAATGGCCGCAAGCGTGGCTTCGGCAGCTTCGACACGTGCGAGGTCTTTAGGCTCCATGTCGTGGCTTCTTATGTCGGCGATTATCTCCATAGCTTGGTGTGCCAGTTGATTGAGAGTGGCACTGGGAGACGACGCACCGGGCATGGTTGCTGTAGCAGCCATCTGGTCTTGAAGGTTTGCGAGATTGGCGTCAGTTTGTCGAGCTTGAGAAGCGTGGTGGGCGGTATAGTTCGCGTACCGTGATGCTTCAGCATATTTTTCGAGACGTCTTTGGAAATCCTCTTCTTCTTCATCCGAGCCAAAGGGTTCGATGTATTTATCTTTGATCTCTTCGGCGATAATCTGGGTTTTTTGTAGCTTCGTCATGTCTTTGAAGTCTTTAGGGAAGCGTCGGTCAAATTCCTTCATGCTGTTCTGAAGAGCAGTATTCAGAGCGGTAGCTTGTGTTTGGTCTTCAAAGTGTCGCGGGTCTATTGCATCGCGCTTGTATCGATTTGCTTTGGAGCTTGCTGATCTGGCTTCGTCTACGAGCGTTTGGGTGCCTTGCCGTCCTGCGGTAACATAGTTGATGGCAGAACGAGCGGCTTGGACGCGCGTCATATGAGCAAGAATTTTATCTAATTGTGTAAATTGAGCCATGCGCATGTAGCGGTAGGGGTCGGCTTTGGCGGTCGGCGCAGGGCGCTGGGCGTAGCTATAGGGCTCTGCCGGGCCGAGTTCCACGCTGTTTAGCGCTAAGACGGACTTGATGCGTAGGCGGATCGCTGAGAGGGTTTGATACAGAGTGAGCTGTCGGAGAAACATCAATTTCGCTTTGGAATTGGTGTCAAAGTCCTCTTCTTGTGTCTCAGCGTTCGAAGCGTCTTCTTTCAAGAGATCGAACAGCTGCTTGGCCTTCTCAATATCGGCCGTGCCAACTAAAGAGGCGCCATACGCCAATGTTGTCTCAGAGCGCCGATCGGCAGTGAGCTCTTTTCTCTTTTCATTGAGATTAACGACAGATGAGCGCGGCGGCGCGGCGTATTTATGTTGAATGGCCGTAATAAGTGCGTCGAGTTTTGTACCTGTTTCGACTGCGTCAGCTATGCTGGGGGGTAGGGGTAATTCAAACTCAGGGAACTCGGTTAATAACTCATCGGTTTGGGTTTCTTTGTTCTCTAGAAGTGCTAAGAATTCGCCTTGGGCCTGTTTTAGCTGGCGCGCCATTACGAGCATATCGTTGAGATTTTTTATACTCGAAGCTAGACGTTTATGTTTCGATGCATCACTTACTTTGCATGGCGCAGGGTAAAAGAATGTTGGGCAAATTATAAATGGGGTGGCTGCAGTTGGAGCTGCAGTCGCGGTCGATAGGCATGCCGCTGCCGTGAGAGCAAAAAATGTCTTTTTAGCGTTCACTAGTTGCTACTCTCAAAGACCTTACGTGTGAGCTCTGGATCTTTGACTATCTCTTTCATAGTTTCGACCTCAAGTAGCTTGGATTGAATGGCAACAAGTTGCGTAAGGGGCTCGATGGCGGAGAAGAGAACTGTTGTTTGCGCTTGGACATCGCCCCTGAGATCCTGGGAAGCATCGATCTCGTCCTTGAGTGCTTTGAGGCGGTCTTGGACACCAGCAGCTTCATCACCGAGGTGGATGGCTAGCCCCCAGCCGTTGATGTAGGTGTCGCGTGCGACATCATTACGGAAGGCACGAATGGCGGTTGTGGCCGCGATAGTTGTGGTTTGGTTTTCGTCGATATAGAAAGCTTTTTGGGCAAAGCGCGATCCATGAAGGGTGCTCCGGGATGCATTTTCCAAGTCAGTTTCCGTTATGTGGTTTGACGGGAGGCCCCCACCTGTGGGCGTGCCTGATGGGCGGGATTGTTGTTGGGCTTGGGCCCAGCGGTGTGATGCGTATCTGATGAGGCGATTAAAATCTTTGTTTTGAATGCCGTCCAAGACATATTTGCCTTCACTATAGGCGCGGAGCAGGTCGTCAGCGTTGTTGATTAAACCGCGGGCTTCAGGAAAGTTCATGCCTATGGAGTTCAAGGCTCCTAGAAAGTTGCCTTTACCTACACCGCCGATAGCATTTTTAATGGCTAGGCCTGAAGAGACCATATTGCGGAATTCCATTAACTGCTGGCCCTGAACGCCTACCTGGGTGAGCAGTTGGCCAATTGCAGGAATATCGATGACGGGGATGCCGCGGCCTTGTGCTGGTGCGGCAAGGATCGACATAGAGCAGCAAACTACAAGGACTTTAGCTTTGACGGATTTCATCATCTGTTTTCACCTTAAGGTTTTTGAGGTGTAAAGGGCTTTAGGCCGCTCTACTGACCCGGTCCATGTAGGCCTGATAGAGATTGGCGGGGTTGGTGGCTTTGATCTCGTCAATCAGCTGAGCGTATTCATTTCCTGAGGCGAAGATTTTAAGCTTCTGGCCCAAGTGAGAGAGATTTGTGTTGAGGATCAAACTCTGGTCATACAGATCTCGGCGCTTCAGCAGGACCGCATATTGAAGATGATTGTATGAATTGCCGAGGATGAAATCGAGCTCACGTTGATTGAGCTTGAAGTGTGCATATTCTTCGGCCGTGCCTTTGGGGTTTCTTAGGAAGATGATTGTCGGACATTGGCCGAGAATAGCATCTTGCATGCCTCCAGTGGTGATAGCGCGTGGCTTTTGGAAAGCCAAGATTAGAACCTGCCGTAGTTTACGCCCTTCTTGTAATCTTTCGCGCGTGGCCTCGCAGAAATATTCATTCATCAAGAGCGGTTCGGTCTCGTCGATGAAGAGAACAGAAGGGTTGCCCTGGCGGGTCGTGACCTCGTCAATCCGGTGCATCAAGTAAGATGTTGCAACTGGAGCGAGACGGGGATCTTTAAGAATGTTCGTGAAGTCAAAAGAAGTGATGTTTGCGTCTAGCTTGAGGCCATCTTTTTGGCTGCAGAAGATTGGGCCATATTGTTGGTCAGAAGTCCATGGGATCAATGCTTCGGCGAGCGGTGAACCATCTTTAACACAAGCCACGTGAAGGTTTTTGAGGTTGCGGACATTGTCGTCTGACACTTGATAGTTTGTTTCCACGAACTGGGCGAGAGTGTTGATTTCTGCTGGCGTAAGAGGGCGAGAGAGTGTGCTTTCTGTCATTTGGTGCAGGAAGGTATTCAAGTAATTTCGATTGCGTTCATTGTCATCAAGCAGAAACGGATTCCAGGTGTCTTGATCGGGAGAACCGATAGGCATCACATATTTCCCGCCCATAACCTCGGTAAAAACCTTGGTTCCGTAGTGTCTATCGACAATAAAGGCCTGCAGAGCGGGATGTCGCATGGCCTGCGAAAGCAGGAACTGAACTAGTGTGGTTTTACCGAGGCCAGAAGGTCCGATGATTGTTGTGTGACCAAGAGCGTAGCGTTCGTCTGTCGCGTGAAACTGGAAGCGGTGAGAATTATGGTCTGCTGTCTTGAAGTGTGTGATGGGTCCGGGCCCAAAGTCAGAGGACGGCGGGCCTTGTGGTGTATCCTGCATAGGTAACATGTAGGCGATATTGATAGAGAACGGATACAGTTGGTGGGGTGTGTCATCATACATCGGAAATTGAAGCCACCATGCTGCTTGCGCTTGGGGCCCTTCAAGTAGAGCACATGAAAGTTTAGCGTTGAGGGCGAGCCTGAGTATTTCTCTGTTTATGCGGTCTAGATCAGACTGTTCGTCACCGTAGGCAAAGATGTAATATGACCATTTAACCAGCGTGTCTTTGTTGCCGTCATCACCTTGCACGAGTTGGAGCGCTTCTTGGAAATATTGACCAGGATTTGAGAAGGGGGCGCCGGCGGTTGCCGGTCCTTCTTTTTGTTTTAGAAAAATCAAAGCGTCTTTTTTGGAGAGGGGTTTGGTCCAATGAAAGATGGTGATTTGCTCATTAATTGCTGCGAGCTCAAGAGCAAAGTCTATGTCAGTAGCGTCAGTAAAACCGCGCACCGTATAGACGTTTAGTAGTTTCTGCTTTTGTCCTGATTTTATGACATGAGTAGGACCGTCGTCATCGAAAAAGTGGTTATCGACGGTTAGAGAGTCATTGATGGACGTGACAGCATTATGTTTGATCCGAGGCCTTGTAATGGGGGACGCAAGCGTCGAATAGAAGTCGAATGGTGACTGTTCGTTAGGGGCTTCAGGGTTTTCCTTGAGCATTTTAACTTGGAAGGTACGAAGAGCAGACATTACGGAGGTGATTACCTGCGAAATGGTTTGGTCGGTTTCCTGTTCGGTTTCAGCCGGTGGAATTGTGACAACAAGGCGGTATTCGTTCCGTGCACTGTTTTCAACATGTTCATCATGCAGGACGGAGATTTCTTGAAGGACGGGATGGGTTTGAGGGACAGGGGTATCACTTTTGACAAACTCTCGCTGCAGAAAGAAACGCGCGATAACGTTCTTTTGGGCCAGTTGATAAAAGAGAGCTTTGAACGCTTGAATGTAAGAAGACAGATCGCTGTTTGTCGCGAAATTATAATCGGCGCCTTTGACTTCAAAAACTAGGGTGGTGCTATCGTCCTTGGTGATTAGCTTCTCAGGAGAAGGTTGGCCATACGGTTTAAAGGGTAGAAAGTCCGCAAGGCGGGTTTCTTCATAATTCTGGAGGATCTTTTCTGATATTGGTCGTATCAACATGGCAGCTATGCCAGCGAAGGCAAAGACAACCATTATGATGGAAAAGATGGTCCCAAGGGTTCCTGGATTAGCGATAGCTTCAGTCATATTAGGGCCTGAATTTTTTGTATGTGCCTAGAGCCGCAAGGGATTTGGTTTTGCGAGGTGATTTACGATTTCCTTTAGCGATTAAAGCTTGGAACGCATGTGGGTCATCATAATATTTTAGGGCGAGCACCACATGGATGATGATAGCGATCGCAATAGGTATTATCGGCGATAGGTTTAGTGCGAGGATGCAAAACGCCATCATTGGCGGCGTTAGCAAGAAGTTCGCGAAAACCATTTTTAAGGGGACGAACATGAACGTCGTCGGGTGTATAACCGGGTCTTGCACGGGCATACGTCTCGGAAAAAAAACGTCGTCTTCATCCATAGTTCCGTCCCCTGAAAGAAGTTAGGCTGTGCCTGCGCTTTGGGCCCAGAGGTTGATAATGTCGGCGATGCTGATGATGACGATGGCGCCAATGATGCCACCGGCCCATTTGTATTCAATCTTGTTGAACATCGCCATAATGCCAACGATGAAGATCGCCAGGGTGGCAAGTGAGTAGCCGATAGTCCTGACACCGACGCCAAATGAGTTTGTCGCGTTTGTCGCGTTGTCGAAAGGATTTGCTTGTGCAAATGTTGGGTCAGTGGCGATGAGAATAAGCAGCATGGCCATAAAGCTGTACTGCAAGAGGTCTTTTAGACCGTAGTGGTTTGCGAAACGTTGCATATCATTTTTCCCGATTGCATAAACTAAAACAGGGTAAAGCGTTACCCTTGGCAGGGTTATAAAATGAATTTCTGTATTTCACAGTTTTTGTGAAAATTTTTTGGTAAATTTCTCAGATTAATTTTCAGGGAATAAGCGGGGAGTATTTTGTGAAATCTATCGTGAATTGGATGGCAACCTTACGTTTGCGTTTTTGGCCTAAACTATTTAACGCGTTGATACAACTATGTTTCACTTGGCTACAGGGGGAGGTTGCAATTGGAGAAATATGCAGGGTTCAATTTGACAAAGTTTGCGAAATATGGGTATTAAGGAGGGGTCTCTTATAGGATTTCTAGGTTGTTATTTAGAAACTTCTTTGGGTTTTCAGAAAGTTAAGTTTTGAGTTTAGAGGGCAATCGGAACTATTATGATCAAAAGCGCTTATCCAAATAATCTTAAGTTCTTCCGAACAATGGAGGGGCAACATCTCACGCAAAAAGCTTTCGTAGATGCTTGTAAGCAGATAAAGAAATTCAAACTGAGTATTTCTCAAGTTTCCAAAATGGAAGCTGGGGAATATCCTATCTCAAATGTGATGATACCTGTTTTTGCACAAGTTCTGCGGGTAAACTCGCAGTTGCTGCTGGATCCGAAACTGGTTCCAGGACAGCACGAAGAGTGGGAAAAGCGGGTAAAACAGGAACTAATCGACGTAGAACAAGACTCTCGGCGCTTTTTACCTGTCGGCATTAAGGCTATCCGCACGAATTTGCTCGGCGATAACAGCAAAGTGGTGATTTGCGCCAAGAAGGCGGGCCTTAAGATAGATCAGTGGTATGCGATCGAGCACGGTACACGGCCGTTGCATGCTGATGACACAGTTGCTGCAAAAGTAGCTAAGGCTCTTGGCTTCAAAAAGTTTGAAGATTTGATGGGACGCATCAAATCCTTGATGGATGGCGGGGAGCTAAAAGCATTTTTTGAGAAGGAATCTGCGTATAAGAACGCTGTTGGTTTTCTTCAAAAGGGTGTTGGCACGGTCCCTAAAATGAAAACCCGTGGGGGCTCTTTGAGTGCTTCAGCTGAGCAATTGCTGAAAGCAGCCGCGAAAAGTACGACGTCAAAGAAGTCACGCGGTACACTAGGGTTGGAGTTTGTACGAGAAGATAACCCTGTTGAAAGAGAAACGCCGTCTAGAGAAGTAGCAGTTGCTTCAGCTGCAGAGACTAATGTCGAGGATGCGACATCGAAGGTGAATTCTGCTGTCTCCTCAATGCCAATTTTGGGCGGTTCTTTGGGGGAAGGTAAGGTGGAATTGGTAGATACTGGTGAGACAGTATCGGTTTACCTTGATAGAGAGTTACCAGAAGGGGCGATCTGTGTAAGAATGTCTCGCGCTACACTCGGGCCAACAATCCGAAGAGGTACGAAGATAATCTTCGTGCCCTGTGAGGACTTTGTTGTGAACAGTATTGTCCTGTTGAAGGATTTGGAAAAGCCTGAAGAGGGAAGGATGCTCCTCGTTAATACTGATGAGGTTAGCAACCTGATTGGAAGGTCGTTCCATCCTGAAATGTCAGTTGATTTGGAAGATGTACCGATGGGTAGCGTGATGCAGGCCGTTGGTTTCATCATGTAAGTGGTTAGCCATATTTGAAGAGAACGGCGGCCAATGGTCGCCGTTTTTGTTTAAACTTGTCTATTTGTTGAGGAGGAGGATAGGTTGTCTTTAAGTGCTGAAGAGTTAGTGAGTGCTTTAAAGCTTTTTTGCGTATTGGACCTAGTGGGTTGGCTACTCCTACGATGGTTGGGATGGGATAGACATTTTGGGGTCCGTGTTGGTGGAATTTTTCTTGCTGGACTGATGGCGTATAAATTTACAGTCGGCAGCTTTCTTTAGAGATATGTTAGGGTGAATATGGCTAACGGGAACATTGACGAAGCTGTTGTGAACGGCGTTGAAGTGGCCGTTGAAAACATCGATGACGCCTTAATTAATCAGTTTAGAGGTAGGAGCCGAACGTTTACCGTTGTCTCTTATTCGATCCTACTATTGGTTTTCTTGTTGCTGGGTGCTGCTGGTTATATTTTCTTTTTCGCGCAGAAGTTTGATGCGAGGCAAGGCAGCGCAGCTTCGTTGCAGGTTATTAATGCCGAGTTAGAGTCCAATCAAGCGTTAGTTCCGGTCGTCGACCAGCTCGTGGGTTTCGTTTCTCAAGAAAGGGAGATTGGGTCGCTGCCATTAAGTAGCGAGCTTGACGCACTACAAAGGCAATTTGACACCCGGCGAACAGTCGCACTTTTAGAGGTCCGAAAGCAGCTATTGATTGATTTCAATTATATCAACAATTCTGATGAGATGAGGACTAAGGAGGAAATCAAAGTCGTTATAGACTTTTTGATGGTCTACAAGGAAGCGTTAGAGGAGCTGAAGGCTAAATTGGATAAGCAGTTCGACGCAGGGGAAGTGACCAGAACAGATCCTACGCAAACTCAGGCGCGTCTATATAATGTTTCGGGTGAACTAGCGAAAGCGGAGCTGCAGAGCAAAAATTTACCTGGCGTGTCTGTATATGTTGAAGAATCTGGCAATATCGATGCACTTGATTTGATACGGGTAAACCTGGTCCGGTTTGGTGGTGTGAGTGTTACTCTATTTCTGATAGCGATTTTGATACCTATCTATCGGTATAATGTGCGACTTGCGAGTTACTATTTGTCACGGGCGGACGGGTTAGAGTTATGCAAAACGCTTGGGTGTAGGTCTCTGGAAGCGATGGTGGAAATAATGACGCCCACGCATGCCTTTGAAAAGGAGCCTGTAACGCCCTTGGATGCGTTAGCGAAAGTGACCGGTTCTTTAGCTGGCGGTCGTGTTACTCGGCTCTAAATTTTTCTTAAATGTGTCGATGTGGTTAGAAAGTGACCGATCTACTTGGCTTTTGAATCTGGTTAGATCTTTTACGAGGAAATCCACGCGCGCGTCTTTATCGATGCGGCGTTCTATTTTACTGATAGCATATTCTAGGTCTTTTAGCGTTGCCCATCGTCCGTCATCGACGCCCAGCAAAGAGCAAAGGCGCTTCTCGATCGCCTGAAGGTCTTTTTTCATCTGAGGATATTTACCGATAAATGCGATTTTATCGGAGATGTCTTTGCCCCATTTTTTCTCAAAGCCTCGTGGCTACGATAGTTTTCAAATTCGCGAAGCTTTGGTGGGTCGGGGCGGGTTTGTTTCTGGGCGCCGTCGATGAGTAGTTTGAGCATAAATTCTGTATCAAGAGGACAGGGTGAAAGGGTGGGCAGTTTTACTGTTGACCAGCCTTGTCCGTTGTAGGTGATTAAGCCGCATCCGTTTGGGAGATCCTTTTTGGTAATCAGGCCTTTTGGTACAGCAAACGTGACGCCCCAAGCGAAATTGAGATATCCGCGCAATTTTGCTGATGTTACGTCAGAGCGAAAGTCGGAAACCGAGACCTTTACTTTGTAGGCAACAGGGTTGGTTTTAGAATAACTTTTGTTCATAACGAGAACATCGGGGCGTTGAGATCCGATGGAACCACACGGCAGGTTTTCCCAGACCATTCGGTTGGGACGCATAAGATGTAGTGCTAGATTATGTGCGAGTTCATCGTGCGAAAGTTCCACAGGTGTTTTCCTTGAACGGTGTGGTGTTAGTCAAATCTGTCTTTGGTAAAGATGCCAAACCATCCTTGGCCTGTAGTGACCAGTGTATAGGTTGGCAGCGGAGCAGGTTGCTCATATTGAGAAACTAATGCGTCATTGTTTGGGAGATGAACATTGTCCTTGGTAAATTGCTTAGGCGTTCCGTTTTCCTGTTTTTCTTGGCAATAAAGGACATGGCCTCGGTACTGATGGTTGGCAAGAAGAATAGTGCCGACTGCGGTCATGCGATCGGCTTGCCCGATGTCATTTGGGATCCATTTGTCGGGTTCCGTAATGAGTGATTGCCATTGGCAAATCAGTGGTACGGGCGTTGCTTTTTCAGGAGTGTATAGAACCAGGTTCGCTGGCAATTTCGAGTTTGTGTTTCTGAAGGCCAGAAGCGCTTCATCAAGGTAGGTGGTTTTAAAGTCTGGCGTAATATAGAAGGTAGGCTGTTCAAACTCAGACCAGTCATGACTTGTCGGGTCCTGTGATAGAAGCGTGGCTAGAATTAGAGCCGAGATCATTTCACTATCTCCCTGTTAGTTTCTGGGGCGCTATTTGCCTTAGGCAATATTCCTGGATTAAGCCTGTAGAGTTCATGCTCTTGGTCATATGCAAATTGGATCAAAGAACGCTCATTGTGGGTCGGCATTGGTTCAGTCACATATGTGGCGATGAGCTTCAATGACCAGGTGGCGTTTTTGGTCACTGCTTGTTTAAGGCATCGGTGTATTAGAGGGTGGTCGGCCAAATCCGTGTATGATGTTATCAGGCCGGCGACACCAATTGAGTTTGAGAAAGACTCTCCATATATGAAAAGCAAATCTTCGATCTGTTTTTCTGTGGTTTCTATAACAGGGGCTAACCAGGCCGATTGTTCTTGTGACATTATTTTTCCTCAATCAATGTACAGGAGGTTATAGGTCGGTTTCCGGATTTCCCCAGAAATACTCTGTTGAATTTTTAGATGCCTGGTTCGTTGTCTCGGTCGCGAAGAGCGGCACGTTCTTGCTGGTGTTCTTCAATAAATGTGTTCACAACGCCGATATGATTTGGCGCCGTTTTTTGAAGATCTTCGCTGGCTGACTTTGATAGACCTATAGCAATAGCGGCAGACTTCAGTTCGTGCCTATCAGCTTTGTCGGTAACCAGTTTGAGATAGCTTTTAACCTCCTCGGTCTGTGGCTTGTGCCAGCCTGCTGTAGATTGTTTTGATCGAGCTGGTTCTTTTATTTTCTCACCGGCAGGGAGATCGATGGTTGGCGTTTTGTCCCAAGCTTCTTGTATCGCTTTTGACGCTCGAACTTGATCGTCGGCTGTATCTTTCTTGTGGGTTACCTTTGAGACGGTATCGACAACTTCTAGAGCCGTGGACCATTTTGAAGCGAGGGTGTTAATTGCTTTCTTTTTGGATCTGATTTTGATTTGGTCTGGGTGTTCAGGGTCATAGTCAATATGGTGCGGGTACATTTTGATATATGTGACCAGGCGGTTTATTTCATGGTCTTGGATTTTCTTAATGCCCGCGAGGCGACGTTGTACGAGCGTGGCATCTGATTGGGCCATGGTCTGTTTATGTTTTTTGGCGATGGCCGGGACATTAAATGTGCCGTCAGCATTTTCAATTACTCGGTGATGGTTTGAAGATATATCTGCGAAAGCATCGTTGAGATCTTTTTCTTGTTTTCGGCTTCTGGTTTGTGTGTGCCGCGTTTGAATGATGGCGATATTTTCAAGTCCTAGACGGTCTTCGAGGTCTTTCTTGTTCTCTGTGATCTTAAAGTTTAGGGCTCGAAGTTCGCGCTCTTTTGTTGACCGGTGGTTAAGGTCGTCTCCCATGACGCGAGTTACGTCCTTTATATATTGTTCCGCGTTTTCCTTGTCCTGAGTGATGTGTTCTTTGCGGCGCTGTTGCACCGGCTCTGCATCTCCTTTCTCGATGTTGGTCAAGACAGTGTCGGCATATTGAGAAGCCTTGTGGGCACGGCCGGTCGCACGGTCATAAATGGCGCTGACGGTATCAACATAATGTTCGTAGAGTGACGCACGCATTTGTTGTTGTGTAAGTGAAGCAAGGTCGTCTTTGAGCTTTCCATAAACAATAGGTCGCTCTTCTTTTATGGTTTGTAACCGGTCGAGGTACTTTTGAGATTGCTTCTGGATTTGTATTCTTTTTTCCTCGTGCCTTTTGTCAATTGCTTGTTGAGCGTGTGAGTGATCTGAGATGGCATTTAGGACGCCGTGTCGTGTTGCGACGCCTTGCGCTTCGAGTGCAGCTGCGTTCGTGCCCAGGTGGATGCTGGGCGCTTTTGTAATGCCCATCTCTTCATAGGACCGGGGATCATATCGTTTTGTGTGGCCTGCCTTCTCTAAGACATCGTTAGCCATGTTGGCCCACTTTTGACGAAGTATCGGTATCCACTTTCCGTTACTGGCTTCACGCAACTTGTTCTGGCGGTAGGGGCGTCTCTTTCGAGTTTTCCGATATTTGTTTGTATAGGTTTCTACAATTGAGAAATCCCATTTGTTGTGGATCTCAGGGTTGGTGGGTTCAATGATTTTTTTAGCGGGTCGATCGCTATAGACAATATGAAGGTGATAGTTCCTTCGGTCGTTATGTTCGTCTGGTGCGTGAATGACAGCTGAGTATGGCAAGGAGCGTTCTTCGAATTCTTTGACAAAGTTACGAACGATCTGCGAGCGCTCGGCGCGGGTCAGCTCATGAGGAAGTTCTGTCACTATTCGGTTTTGAATGCGGCCGCCTCTGCCAGGTAAAACATCGAAAGGGCGGTCATGTGGTTTGTACTCGCCAAGTGTTGTGGCCCAGTTGATTATGTTTTGAATTTTATTCGGCGGTAGAGGTAGGTGTATGTCTTCCGACGATGACAAAAACAGTTGGAGGTCTTTAGGCACATCGTCTCGCGTTGAAGCTTCTTTCCAGAAGGACGAATGGTCGTCCATCTTCATCAACAATGTCTCAACGCGCGGGTTAGCTTCGCTGTCGGTGACGAGGTTCCAAAATTCTTGTCGCTCTCTTTTTGTGGCGCCAATATTTGAGAAAATGGCAGGGGAGTGTTCGTCTCCGAATTCTAAAGCGGCAGGTCTTTCGAGATAATCTTCTGTCGATGCCGCTTTGCTGTTGGCGGTTACGATAGGGACGTTAGAAAGGTCTACGTCGTTGATGTCAGTTGCTGCGTCGCGTTCTATATACTTGGCGTGTGATGCACCGCGGGTATCATATTTAGATTTTCCAGATTGCGAATATGAGGCGCTTTTCGCAACGGTGGTTTGTTTAAAGTGAAACGAAATTTTACCGGTTTCTGATTTGGCGCGCTCGCTTGGCGAGGCTGGCAAATGATAATTGCCCGGCTGTCCGTGTCGGCCGAAAGCCACACGTCTTTTGTTATCGTATGCTTGGCGTACGGATCGCTTGCCAACATCAAGAACATTTTCTTGATTTGCTCTACGGTCTTCTAGTTTTTTCAAACGATCTTGGGTTTGAAACAACATTCTGCCGAGGGCGGCAGCTTCTGATTTGGTACTCATTCGCTATTCTCTTCAATCTATTAGGTGCCATATCCGGGCCGGATTTAACCTAATCGCTGCCGCAGAAACCAAGGGTTTCGTAGGCCCACGTTCGGTACAGAGTGTGCTGACCAGTAGGGAAGTAGCGAGTTTCGAAGATTTGCGTATTAAGGTTTTTTGAGTATGAAAAAACCTTAGCAAATTTGAGAAACCTGTACAATACAAAATTTCCCAAATCGTGGCGCTTGCGTCACATTTGCGGTATTGCGCCTTAAACGGGTATTAGTGACGTGACAGCTTCTTCTCTATCATGGTGACAGCCCAAGGTGACTCTCAGGGCAATATATAGGTTCAGTCTTTTTCTAGCTGGCATGTTTGATGTCCGATTGTTTTCATTTCTTAGAGGGCAGCAGGTCTTGGTGTTTCTGGTTTGCTTGCAGGTCATGGCTAATTTCCTTGTGAGTTGATGCTCAGGTTAGCTGTCCTTGAGCATGGGGGCTCGTCTTTGCTTTGGATGATTGGCGCTAGCTGAGAAAGGTAGGTAGGCCTATGTGGGGCTTAGATACGGTTTTGATTATAGTTGAGAGAAATTGAGGTGTTGGCTTTTGGGATGTAAAAAAAAAGGCTGCCAGGTGGCAGCCAGTTAATGGAGAATGAGATGATGTTCTGATCGGAAGTGGCTTGGAATTATTCGTCGATGAATAATTGGAGTTGTTTGGCGATGGCGTCTTTTATCACCGGGATAACGTCTTGGATGCCTGCGAGTGCGAAGCCGCCTAAAAATATGAAGACGGTTAGTGCAATGATGTGTTGAGAAGTCATTTTGTTCTCCTTGCCATATTCAACAGGAGCGAAGCGGATGTGTTTTAGTTTTGTGAAGTTGATGGAGAGCTAGGGTGTGTGAGCCGTGGGGGCGTCGGGAAACAAGAGTAAGGTTTGTTTGCATCGTGGATGCAGAAGAAGGTGAGGTATCCTCCTTTGTCTTTTCTCACAGATCCCGTATCCAAGAAAAATGCATTGCCCAGTTGCTTGGGCCGGTTGACAACGGTGTGACCGTGAAAGGTAGATACGACACCTTTTGTATTTAGAGGTATGTCGCCTTCGACACATGTTCTAGCCCAGAGGAAATGTACAAGCTCATCTTCAGTGAGATTGCTGATGTTGCTCCATGTAAAGTTTTGAGGGGGTTCAGCGTGGGAGATACCGACTGGTCCATAGGAGGTCTCAAGAGTGAGTGTGAAGGATGTTTTATTGTCAACCAATCGCGCTAAGGATTTGAGTTCATCAATATCGACATAGGCGGCCCACGTGCCGCCGTTATGTAACCAAAGCAATTCGTTTCGGTCATGGAGGACAGCGTCGATCATGAGTTGCTCATGGTTACCAGCGACCGAATGAAACCAAGGCTCAGTTAGAAGATTTAGCGCGTCGACGTTGCCGGGTCCGCGGTCGATGAGATCGCCACCGGAGATCAAACGGTCAGCTGCTGGATCGAAGTTTACTTCGTCGAGTGCGATTTGGAGCGTTGAGTATGTTCCGTGAAGATCTGTAAAGAAAAAGTCGCGACCTTTTTCGTTCTGGGGAAGGTGTTTGTGTGCAAGCATCATCGAACCTCATTTTTTCTTTTATGCACATTGCGAAGCAGTGTGTTTTAGAAATCAGGCAGGGCGAGGGTGCTGCGTTTACGCAGTTACTAAGGAAGGGTTTGTGGTTTGGATGCGCTCAAGGGCTATCCAGACTGGATTTAGAAGGACGCTGTGTTGACTTAGAATGTCAGCGTAGGAAGGAAAGTCTGACTCAGGGCTGGAGAAAGTTTCGCGGAGTTCCCACCCCGCATTTTCACGACAGAGTTCAAGTTCTTTGCGTAGCGTGCTTGGCGGTACGGATTGGAGCTCTCCGTTAGAGGTTTCGCCTTTTAATCGGCTGGCGATTTCTGGGATGAGAATATTTACTAGGCGAGGGCCGTAACCAAAGTCGCGGGTAAGAAGGGCGTTCTCTTCTCTTGCTAGCCGTGCAAGTTCAAGAAGCAATTTGGCGGCTTCACTCAATGGAGAAGTTTTGAATTGAGCGGCAATCTCGATAAGATTTTGGCGCCGATTTCGAAAGTGCGTTTCGTTTTGGATATTTTTGAAGGCCACTGTTCTTCTCCAGTCTTATCGTTTCGAACATACATCGCCTAAGCGTAACGTTCGTATTGTTCCGCTGTGAATGTGCTGTCATCGCGCCAATTGATTGTTGTGGGAGGAGTGGCTGGCAATTTTGATTTGGCTGGCATCATTTTTCTCCAAGCTTTTACATATCGCAAAGCGATGTGTTTTATTCTGATTGGAGAACTTGTTCTTGCGGAGCAAAGGCGATGCATAGGCCGGTGTCCTCGATAGAGGATGCAAGGGCGCGGGGTGTGGCCAAGACAGAAAAGGAGGCGAGGATTGCAAGATCGTCGTCTTGAACTGAATTTGTCATTTTGAGAAAGACATTGAAGTTAATGTCACAGCGATACCAGTCAGTAGAGGTGTCTGATTTGTCGCCACAGGTACGGGTAATCGTTCGCTTGATACAAAGGTCGTTGTTGATGATTGAATATTCTTCATCGGCGATGGTGACGGTTTGACCGCGGGATAGCGCGACCATAACTATTTGAAATCTGGTATTCATTTTTTTTCCTTCATTGATTTAAGCGAAGAAGTGAGCGTGTCTTAGTGGGTAGGATACCAAATGGCTTCTCTGCCATATACGGTCTGGAGCGTTCCGTTTTCTGTAGTGGGAAGGTGGCAGTCCGTTAAAACGATGGGGTCACCATCTAGAAAGTCACCGGTCCAATCGATATCTGTGGCAGTGAGAAAAGCATCGATGTTTACCGATGGATCGATCTCAAGCGTGTACGTCGGTGGGTTTGTAGGCATTGGATTGGATCCTGTCGAAATGGCTCTGGGCGCGAGCGTTAATGGTTGCGGCGACGGAGAGGAAAAAAACGATGAGGAGAGTAAGACTCACGGCTTGTTGGATTTGGTTTTTCAATTTGATTGTTCCGCTTATTGAAACGTTGAGATTGGAGATGAGCCAAGGTTCCATAGTGGCACATGGACGCATTCTGTCGTGGCGATTGCCTTGTTCCAGGTATCTGAAGTCCCGCCGCGTTTTAGACCAGCTGGTTCTGCGTTTAACGGATGAGCTGGCTTGGAAGTATTGACTGTTGTTCCCTGACCGAACGTAAAGGCCATCAAGGTTGTGGCTTGTTCGGCAACCTTGGTATTTCGCTCTTTGAAATGGTGACTGACGGTGGTTTTTGCTCCAGAACATAGAGCCTGCATGATTTGGCCTAAGGTGTCGCGGCGAACGAGGTCAGAGAATTGTCTGTGGTAATAATTGGCTGTATTTGCGTCACGAGCACCTTGATATTTGCCTTGGGCAAAGCTGGCTGGAAAATGGAGTGTTAGTTGGTACTTTGAAGGATCGTCGAGAAATATCTGTACAGCCACATGATCGGCGCCGGCGGCGCCGCCTGATACTAAATGGGTAATGGTAGTGGGGTGGTTATCAATGAAAGCTTTGGCAGTTTTGACCATGTTCCAATAGTGGGAAGGGGTGAAGTGAACTTGGTCTGTTTTTCTGATCGCTGAACCGATAATAGCAAATGCCATGATGTTCTCCTTTTTCACTTGGTAGAGAACTTTGTGTTTTATTCGGCGGGCACGGGACCGTATTTCGCCTCATAATATGCAATAACGTCGCTTGCTCTCGATAGGTGACGGTGCGCCAGCTGTAGGGCGTTATCTTTCTCTCGCAGGCTGCTATCGCCTTGAGCGATGCTTTTAATGGTGTTGGAATATATTTTGAGAGACGCGGCTTGAATAGCATCTACAGGAGGGCGTGGTTCTGACTGTATTGGTTTGTTCGGTAGAATATTTTGAACGGCGTCGGTTGCCAGATCGTCAGCTGCTTCATTTCCCGGAATGCCACTATGTGCTGGGACATGGGTAAATGTGATCTCTTCTACTTGTTCAAGTTTGGCAGAGATTGATTGTATCAATTGGGCGTTTTGAACTGGCTTACCTTTTTTGTTTTTAAAGCCATTGTTACGCCAGTTATGGATCCATTGAGTGAGGCAATTGATTGCGTAGTTGCTGTCAGAGTGGATTGTAACAGTCCGGTTGATGTGACGATTGTCTTCTAGGAGATAATCGATCGCCATCTCGATGGCTTTTAATTCAGCAATGTTATTTGTTGAATGACCAAGGTGTTTCGCGCGTTTTGCAATGACGAGACTTTGGGAAAAGTCGACGAAGGCAGCACCTGCTGGACCGGGATTTCCAGAGCAGGCACCGTCTGTGTAAATGTCGATGTGGTTCATCATTGCTTTTCCTTTCGTTTCTTTCATGCACTCGGTAACGAGTGTGTCTTTTGTTTTTTAGGAAGAGCGCTAGAAGGGTACTTCGTCTGCGAGGAATACTGGTGATTTGTTTACATCGAAGTCGTTGAAATTGTGAACGGGATGAAGCTCGCACAAGTGATCAAACTGTGTGGCTGTGAGCGGTTCAGTCGCTGTTTTGATAACAGTGATCTGTTTGTAGCCAGCTTTTGAAAGGCGGGAGATGAGTTTTTCGCGAACAGAGGTGTGAGCTTTTGAATTTGCAGGGTTGCCTGAAATGGATGTTATTTCAGTTTGTTCAAAACGGTAGCCGTCGGCATCGATGTCGAACGTATGTTTATGGTGACGTTCAGAATCGTTTCTGGCCTCTATTTCTCGGCGTAGTGATACGAAGGGATCATGCCAAATGACTTGTCGAGCGGTGATGTTTGCGGTGAGAGCCGTGTTCAAACATGGGTCAAAAGGCATTGTGGTTGTTGTTGAGACCAGGTCGACGGTCTGGTTGATTTTGAAAACATATAGAAGGGCACGGACAAATCCGCATGCGTCGAAAGGATTGAAGGTTTTATTCGAGTAAAGAAGAATTTCATGTTCGTTATAGTCAATGTCGAAGTTCCACTTAGCTTCTAGGCTACAGAGGTCGTGCATCCAGTTTTCGTAGTCTGAGTCCTCGAGATCATTGTCGGGATGTAAATGAACTACCACCACCAAACATTTTGGAAGTGGTTTCGCAGTTTTAAGCTGCTTCGGACAGTTCCTGCCCAGATTCCAGAGCCCATTTAAGGACGACAAGTGCGCTCGCCATATCGCGCTGCATGTCACATCCACAGTCACATGTGTGTCGTCTTTGGGATAGTGTCTTCTTAGCCACCTTTCCGCATGCGGGACACCGCTGTGATGGCTTAA
>Ga0316208_1000721_pt1 | contig 36945 bp, 32 predicted proteins | sample 3monopyrite_MG_FD_204944 | JGI IMG/M metagenome (GOLD analysis project Ga0316208, IMG submission 204944) | Microbial mat bacterial communities from mineral coupon in-situ incubated in ocean water Damariscotta River, Maine, United States -... | ecosystem: Environmental > Aquatic > Marine >...
CCCCATGTTAGCGACGTTCAATATGGCTTTTTTTGTCCATTCGGTTTCATTTTTGTAAAGCTCGGATACTTTTTCCTGGCAGTCAATGTATGCAGCATAATCAGCCAGCACCATGAAATGGTCCCCCTGGTTTAGCAGCATGTCTATAATTGGCGTGTATAAATCTGCATTTTCGGGTGAGAAAAATCCGTTGCCGATCATGTTCAGTGTTTGTTTTAGTTCTGGGTTATTGTCATAGTATTCTCTAGCGTTATAGCCATTTTGTTTTTGTTTTTCGACTTCATCGACAGTTAAACCGAAGATGAAGATATTTTCTTCGCCTACTTCATCGCGAATTTCGACGTTAGCACCATCCAGTGTGCCAATGGTTAAGGCACCATTGAGAGCCAATTTCATGTTGCCTGTGCCCGATGCTTCCATTCCGGCTGTTGAAATCTGCTCAGAAAGATCGGCAGCAGGGATAATATCGCTGGCAGTTGATACGTCGTAGTTAGGAATGAAAATAACTTTTAAACGATTGTTGATGGCAGGATCATTGTTGACAATATCAGCAACGGCATTGATGAGTTTAATAATCAATTTCGCCATGACGTAACCCGGTGCAGATTTCCCAGAAATAATGACTGTCCTGGAAACGCTGTCGGTATCGCCGGCGCGCATCCGGTTGTAAAGCGTAATGACGTGCATGATGTTTAACAGCTGTCGCTTGTACTCGTGAATACGTTTTATTTGCACATCAAACAATGAGTGTGGGTCGACGGTGATGTCGAGGTGTTTTTTGATTAATACGGCCAGCTTCTGTTTGTTTTCCAGTTTAATGCGTGAAAAATCGGTGCAGAATTTTTTATTGTTGCTTAATGGCGCTAGTTTTTTTAATTCGTCTAGATCGACAACCCATTTATTGCCAATGTGCTGATTGATTAGGTTTGCTAATGACGGGTTAGCATGGTGTAACCAGCGGCGCGGTGTAACACCGTTGGTTTTGTTTATGATTTTACCTGGACTGTAACGGTCGAAGTCTGCAAAAATCGTTTCACGCATTAGTTTACTATGCAAGGCCGCTACACCATTAACAGTATGGCTGCCGATAATGGCAAGATTTGCCATGCGGATATGTTGCTCGCCTTTTTCGCCAATGATAGACATGCGTCTTAATAACGCGTTGTCACCGGGGAAATGATGCATCACTTCTTTTAGGAAACGATGATTAATTTCAAAAATAATCTGTAAGTGGCGCGGTAATAATTTTTTCATGAGCGCTGTAGGCCAGGTTTCCAGAGCCTCGGGCATCAGCGTGTGGTTGGTGTAGGCAAAGGTACGATTGGTGATTTTCCATGCTTTCTTCCAGCTCAGCCCGTGATGGTCAAGCAAGATGCGCATTAATTCAGGGATGGCGATAGAGGGGTGGGTATCGTTGAGTTGGATCGCCACCTTGTCCGGTAAATTTTCCAGGTTTTCACCACTTTTTTCAAAGCGAAAAAGCATATCCTGTAAGGATGCACAGACAAAAAAGTACTGCTGTTTAAGACGCAGTTCACGCCCCATGTGTGTGGTGTCATCGGGGTAGAGAATTTTTGATATGTATTCTGATTCGCTTTCGTTGGCAACCGCCTGGATGTAATTTCCTTCATTGAAATATTGTAGATCGAAGTCTCGAGAAGATTTGGCTGACCAGAGCCTTAAATTATTGACGGTGTTGCAGTTGAAACCCGGGATGGGCGTGTCATATGCCATTGCCATGACTTCGTCTGTGTCGACCCATTGATGTTGTAAAGTACCTTTTTCATCTGGATAACCAATTACGCGGCCATTGAATTTTACAGGGTACAAAACCTCAGCCCGTGGAAATTCCCAAGGGTTGCTATAACGCAGCCAGTTATCAGGGTGCTCTATTTGATAGCCGTTCTCAATTTTTTGATGGAACATACCAAATTCATAACGGATACCGTAACCATAGCCGGGTAAACCCAGTGTCGATAATGAGTCGAGAAAACAGGCGGCAAGACGGCCAAGGCCACCATTTCCCAATGCGGCATCAGGTTCGACTTCGCAAATTTCATCCAGATTAAGGCCGATTTCATTAAAAGCCTTGGCGGCATCTTCATAGATGCCCATATTTAAAAGGCTGTTCATCAGGGTTCTGCCGATTAGAAATTCCATTGACAGGTAATAGACCCGTTTGGTGTTTTCGCGATAGTAACTGCGCATGGTTTCCATCCAGCGCTCGGCGAGTCGGTCTCTGACTACATAGGAGGCAACATTAAACCAGTCGCGAGTAGTTGCCGTGTGGTGATCTTTGCCAATGGAGTATTCGAGGCGGTTTGCGATAGAACGTCGGATGGATTCTGTATCCATACCGAGAAAGTCATATTTGAGTGATTGGGCTTGTGGATTTTTCCCTGGCATTTAAGATTTTCCTATAGTTAGCCGGATGTTACGCCGAAGAGTATTATAATGTGTAAGTTGTTATGACGCTAAGTATCGTTTAATCTGGCAAAATGATTAGGTTGGCAGCATGGTTAGTGGGAAATTTAAATATAAACAGCACATTAGCTTAAAACTCCTGATTTATTACGGTTTGGGTCTACGAAACGAAAAACTCGGTAGGTGAACTGGTTTGGCGGCAGTATATATAGAATGATAATAAATTACTGAAAAGATGACGTTGAAATTGAAAAGCTATTCCCTCCCGAGTTGTTGTAACCCTGTCTGCTTGTTGATATTGCTGCTGGCGATGGTAGGTAGTGCGATGGCCTCTCCTGTTACTTTGAATCTCAAGGATGCGAGCATCAATGCTGTGATTGGCACAGTGTCTGAGGTTACGGGCAAAAACTTTATCGTTGATCCTCGGGTTAAAGGCAAGGTCACTATTATTTCATCGCGACCGATGGAAAGTAACGAGATTTATCAGGTATTTTTGTCGATTTTAGCTGTGCATGGTTTTTCAGCGATCCCAAGCGGCAACGTAATTAAAATTGTGCCCGCAGCCAGCGCCAAACAGGGGGCGCTGCCCGTCGCCAGTGATGAGTCTCCTGGCGAGGGAGAAGCCGTTGTCACACGGGTTATTGAACTAAGCAGTGTTCCAGCTTCACAGTTGGTACCCATCCTTAGGCCTTTGGTGCCGCAGCAGGGGCATTTAGCCGCTTATGCGCCCAGCAATATCCTTATTATTTCTGATCACGCCGATAATATTGAGCGCTTGATTAAAATTATTCGCCGCATTGATACGCCTAGTGGCGATAAAATCGAAGTTGTGATTTTAACTCATGCCTCGGCATCTGATGTGGTGCGTATCCTGAATTCACTGGAACAGCAAAGCAAAGGTAAAAAAGGTGCCGCTGGCAGCGCGCCGATTTTGGTGGCGGATGAGCGAACGAACAGTATTTTGATTGGTGGGGCTAGAGCGGGCCGTTTACGCTTAAAGACCATTATTACCCATCTTGATACGCCTTTGGCGGCAGTGGGCAATACCCACGTTGTTTATTTACGTTATGCACAGGCTAAAGATTTAGTGTCTTTGTTGTCAGGTGTTAGTGCCAGTGTTGCGAAACAAACGCAGTCAAAAGCAAAATCAGCGACATCGGCGCAGTCGCAAATCAATATTCAGGCAGATGAAAACACGAACTCATTGGTGATTACCGCTTCGCCAAGCATGTTTCGCTCGCTGCAAACGGTGATACAGCAGCTGGATATTCGGCGTGCTCAGGTGCAGGTTGAAACGGTGATAGCGGAGGTATCGGAGAATCTGGCTTCAGAGCTGGGTGTGCAATGGGCGATTGATGGGACGCCCGGTGGGCAAGGGCCTGTTGGGGTCAGCAATTTAGGAGCGTCTGACAGTATCGCAGGTATTGCCGGGACAATTGCAGCTGGAGGCGTGCCTACTCTAGGAGCAGGGCTGACCTTGGGCGTTGGAACCTTTGATAGCTCGTCTTTGAATTTTGCTGCCTTACTTCGTGCGCTTAAAGGTGACGGGACAACCAATATTCTGTCAACACCTTTGCTGGTCACGCTGGATAATGAAGAAGCAGAGATTGTCATTGGTCAAACAGTACCTTTTCTTACGGGTTCGTTTGTCAGTGCGGGTACCGGCAGTACGCCAACCAATCCTTTTCAAACTATTAAACGTGAGAATGTTGGTATTACACTGAAGGTAAAACCTCAGATCAATGCAGGTGATGCGATCAAGTTGGATATTGAGCAAACGGTGGATAGCCTTGCTGCCAGTTCAGTGAGTACTGTTGATGTAATTACCAATACGCGCTCTCTTAAAACTTCGGTGATCGTCAATGATGGCGAAATGATTGTGTTGGGTGGGTTGATTGATGACACAGTTAAGGAAACCGTGCAGAAGGTGCCTTTGTTAGGTGATATACCTTTATTAGGGATGTTGTTCAAATACAAGTCCTCAAGCAATGAAAAGAAAAATTTAATGGTGTTTATGCGTCCCATCATCATTCGTGATGGTGCGCTGGGCGCTGAACTGACCAGCAGCAAATACAATTTCATCCGTGCAAAACAGATGGAAATTCGTAAAAAAGGTGTGTTGTTTTTGCCGGTTGAAAGTTCGCCATTATTACCGCCTATCGATGAATACCTGGCATTCCCACCGAAATCGCCTGCTAACATAGAAATGTTGGAAGAGGAAGCGCTGGGCGCTCGTTTGGATTCACCTGTGCTGATAGATGGCAATGAATAATGAGCCTTGAGTCTGATCAAAGCCCCACTGAAATAGCAGAGTTACAAACATCATTCCTTGAATGTAAGCGCTTGCCGCTCGCTTTTGCGAAACGACAAGGGGCGCTGGTTACAGGTGTCGAAGCCGGTCGAGCAAAGGTCGTTTGTCGGCCAGATGTGAGTAGCACTACCTTAGCTGAAATCAGGCGTTTTATCGGGATGCCGCTGCATATCTGTAACGAATCGCCTGAACAGTTTGACAGTATATTCCAGCGTTATTACGAACAGGACACTTCACAGACGATGCAAGCCATTGGCGAAGTGGGCGACGATTTAGATCTTTCTCACATCGCCATGCAAATGCCTGAGCCAGAGGATTTACTCGAGAGCCAGGATGACGCACCCATTATCCGCCTGATTAACGCTTTATTGACTGAAGCGGTTAAAGATAATGCTTCGGATATTCATATCGAACCCTATGAGACACGATTAGTTGTACGTTTTCGTGTTGATGGTGTTTTACGTGAAGTGTTGGAGCCGACACGAGCCATAGCACCGCTGTTGATTTCACGCATTAAAGTGATGGCGAAACTGGATATTGCCGAAAAACGTTTGCCACAGGATGGCCGAATTTCTTTGCGTATCGCGGGTCGCTCTGTTGATGTGCGTGTTTCTACACTGCCCTCGGGTTATGGTGAGCGCGCGGTGCTGCGTTTGCTTGATAAGCAAGCGGGTAAGCTGGATCTTGCCCAGTTAGGTATGTCCAGCCGAGACTTAAATGCGATTGACCGAGTGATTAAAAAACCGCATGGAATTGTTCTGGTGACGGGGCCGACAGGCTCAGGTAAAACTACTACGCTGTATGCGGGTATCATGCGTTTGAACAGTAAGAACTGCAACATTATGACAGTTGAAGAACCCATCGAATATTACATTGATGGTATTAGTCAGACCCAAGTGGCACCTAAAGTGGATATGACCTTTGCGCGTGGCTTGCGCGCGATTCTTCGCCAGGATCCTGATGTGGTTATGGTTGGTGAGATTCGTGATCTTGAAACGGTAGAAATTGCTATTCAGGCCAGTTTGACGGGGCATCTTGTTTTATCCACGCTGCATACCAACAGCGCAATTGGTGCTGTTACCCGTTTGCGCGACATGGGTGTTGAGTTGTTTATGTTGTCATCAAGTTTAATTGGTGTGATCGCGCAGCGTTTGATTCGTTTGCTTTGTTCCGAATGCAAGCAGCCTTATACAGTTCTTCAGACAGATTTTTCAGCTTTAGGTTTGAGTGAAGAACAGCCCGTACCGAAGTTATATCAGCCAGAAGGTTGTAAGCACTGTAATTTTACAGGTTATCAGGGACGACGTGGTATCTTTGAAGTTATCGAAATAGATGAAGCGTTGCGAAATTTAATTCACGACGGTGCTTCTGAGCAAGAACTTGAGCACGTTGCACGTGAACACAGTCCTAGTATCTATCAGGATGGCATCAGGCATGTGTTGGCGGGCGAGACTTCTCTAGAGGAAGTGTTGCGAGTTACTCAGGAAAATCAGTAGCATTTTATTGAAGTTATATATTTTCATTAGGCTGTGAAATTATTTATGGTCAAAAAAATGTAACGGCGTCATCAGTAATGCTATCGAAATAGAAGGCTAGTGTATTGAATTTTATGACGGACTTTACGAGTAAGGTTTTCCTGATGAGAAGCGTGGCTTAGGTTGTGGGTGCTTTTGAATACACAGCGCTGGACGCAAATGGAAAGAAACGTCAGGGTGTTTTAGAAGGTGATGCTCCAAAGCAGGTCAGGCAGCAAATTCGTAGTCAGGGTTTGGTGCCGCTGGAAGTCAATGAAATCGCACAACGACAAAAGGGAGCCAGTCGTCGTGTCAGTCTCTTCATGCGAGGAATTAAAGCTTCAGAATTAGCGCTGCTGACGCGCCAGTTCGCCACACTTGTCGAGGCAGCGCTTCCGGTGGAGGAAGCCTTGAATGCAGTTTCGCAGCAAACCGAACGTCCTCAAATAAAAAAAATGTTGTTAGCCGTTCGTTCGCGCGTGATGGAAGGACATGATTTAGCAACCGCATTGAGTGAATTCCCACGCATTTTCTCGGAATTATATTTGGCGACCGTTTCGGCTGGTGAGCAGGCGGGACACCTGCCTCTTGTACTTGACAGATTGGCGGATTACACCGAAAACCATCAGGCTTTAAAACAAAAGGTGCAGTTGGCGCTGATTTATCCTGTGGTAATCATCATTGTTGCTATTTCAATGGTAACGGGTTTGCTGACCTATGTAGTGCCGCAGGTGGTACAGGTTTTTCAAGATATCGGTCAGAAATTACCCGTGCTGACGCAGTTGATGATTGATAGCAGCGATTTTTTGCGAGACTATGGTTTTGTGATATTTCTGTTATTTGGCGGGGTTATTGTCGCTGTTCGATTGATGTTACGGCGCCGGGTGTTCCGTGTTAAATATCATAAAATGTTGATAAGCATGCCCTTGCTGTCGCGCTTGGTGCGCGGTATTAATGCCGCACGTTTTTCTCGTACCTTAAGTATTATGGTTGATAGTGGTGTGCCGATGCTGGATGCGCTACGTATATCGGGGCAGGTGGTAACAAATTTGCCCATGCGAGAGGCTGTCGATAAAGCGGCGCAGCTTGTTAGTGAAGGGGTGACTTTGCATGTAGCGCTGGAGCGCAGTGGATATTTTCCACCGATGACGATTCACCTTATAGCCAGTGGTGAGAGTAGCGGTACACTCGAAACAATGTTGAACCGTGCGGCATTGAGTCAGGAGCGCGATTTGGATGCTACGATTCAGGCATTGCTTGGAATACTCAGTCCATTGATTATTTTGATGATGGGTGGAATGGTGATGTTGATTGTATTGGGGATGTTGCTGCCGATCATGACAATGAATGATTTATTGATTTAATAACCTGAATGGAAAATGCAGTCATGAAATTAAAAAGTATGGGTAGCCAAAAAGTATTGAATAACAAGGGTTTTACGTTAATTGAAATTCTTGTGGTGGTTGTTATATTGGGTATTTTAGCGACCTTCGTCGTTCCCAATATTCTCGATAAACCGGGGAAGGCGAAAATTACCAAAGCGAAAGCGGATGTACGTGCAATAGAAAGTGCCGTGAATATGTATCGTTTGGACAAAAATGATTACCCCAGCACTGATCAAGGTTTGGAGGCGTTGGTGAGCGAATACCTGCCGCGCATGCCAAAAGATCCTTGGGCACGTCCTTATCTTTACCTTTATCCCGGCGCGCAGGGGCCGGTTGACATCTTTACCTTGGGGAAGGATGGCCAACCTGGAGGCGAAGGTGAAAACGCAGATGTTGGCAATTGGAATCTAGGGGGTTGATCCATTGCTGGCGTGATATTTCTCAGTGATTAATTTAGCGCTGTGATTATTGTCAAAGGCCAGTCTGAATTTCTGTTGCAGGATTAAAATGAGCAGAAAAAAATCGCCATTTTTTGTGCGTGGTTTTACGCTGATTGAATTGCTAGTCGTTGTGGTAATTATTGGCGTAGCGGTTGGCGCGGTAATGCTAAGTTTTAATTCCGGGCCATCGCGTGTGGCGCGTGAAGAGGCACAGCGCATTACGGCTTTATTATCACTGGCTGCTCAGGAATCCATCATTACTTCCCGTGAGATGGCATTGGAATGGTCAGAGGATGAGTATCAGTTTCTTGTCTACGATGGCACACAATGGATGCCGTATCAGGATAATGTTTTTCGAGCCAGAACGTTGCCTGAAAATATGCGGCTTAGTTTTAGTCTGCAATCCGAAGAGTCACTTTTTAGTGACAAAAAAACTGAGAACAAACCGCGTATTTACATTATGAGCAGTGGGGAAATGACACCTTTTGAGTTGTTGTTTGATCTTGATGACAGTGATGAAGATATTCGTGTTAGTGGCGACATGAGTGGAAATCTAGTGATTGAGGGCGAGCAATGATTTTTCGGATTTTGCTGCAGAAGGGTAGTTGCAAAAATGCACAATATTACTAAAGCGCCCCAGTATAAACCGCGTGGTTTTACACTGATTGAAGTGATGGTGGCATTAGTCGTCGCAGCTATTGCGTTGAGCGCCATTGTAACTGAGGTGGCTCGTGATCTTGATAATGCAGTGAAGCTGCGTGATAGAACCTTCGCACACTGGGTGGCTATGAATAAGGTGGCAGAACTTCAAGCCGGTAGGCATTGGCCAACAGCGGGTGAAACAAAAGGTGATGCCGAGATGGCTGATCAGGATTGGTATTGGCTGCTTAAGGTGATCGAAACCGATGACAAAGATGTGCGACGAATTGATGTTGAGGTTAGACAGCAACGAGATGATGCAACACCGCGTGCCAGTTTAATTGCCTACCTTGGTCGTCCGGCATAAGTATTTTTTGTTGAACCTGAAAATGCCTGTAGTGTTTCAAAAACCTGTCTTTCCTAAAAGCGCATTGCGGGGTTTTACGCTGATTGAGTTGCTGGTGGCATTGGTGATTTTTGTGGTGTTAGCAGTGTTATCTTACGGAGGTTTAAGGGCGGTGTTAGCAGCACAGGAAAACCTTGATAGAAACAGTGATCGTTTAGGGCAGGCACAGTTAATGTTTATGGTTATAGGCCGCGACCTGGAGCAAATTGTGCCGCGGCCAATACGCAGTAACTATGGTGATCAACAGCCACCTGTTACTGGAGGTGGTGAAGTTTTAGAATTCACGCGTGGAGGTTGGCGTAACCCTGCTGGATTTGCACGCAGTGATTTACAGCGTATTGCATACACGGTGGAAGACGGAAAATTTTTGCGCCTGGCATGGTCGGTACTTGATCGCGCTCAGGACAGTGAGCCAGCAAGACAAGTTCTATTTGATGGTGTGTCTGGCGTGGAATTACGTTTTCTTTCAACGAAAAATGAATGGCGTGCGTCATGGCCAGAATCCGAATCTAACGCTGACATGCAATTGCCGCGTGCTATTGAGCTAACAGTGCTGACAGAAGATTGGGGAGGTTTGACGCGTTTATTTAGAAACACAGCGGTAAAGATTGTTGCAGATACCAAGAAAGGAGTGCAGCAGTAATGCTCGCGCAGCGAGGGGTAGCATTGATCAGCGTTATGTTGGTAGTCGCTGTTGCGACGATCGCAGCTGTTTCCATGGCCTCTCGCCAATATGTTGATATTAGACGCAGCAGTAATATTGCTGAGAATGACCAAGCGTATTTGTTTGCTTTAGGTGTGGAGAGTTGGGCGCAAAAAATTCTTGTTAAAGACCTTACTGAAAGTGAAATTGATTCACTTGGTGAGGATTGGGCGATGATTTTGCCGCCGTTAGCTGTCGAAGGCGCTACTATTTCAGGGCGCATTGAAGATCAGACCGGGCGCCTGAATTTGAATAACCTGATCAAAGAAGGCAAGGCGAGTACGGCAGATGTTGCGCTCATGAAACGCCTGTTTGAAGCAGTGGGTATTGATGCAGCGCTTGTTTCAGCAATAGTAGATTGGATAGATGCTGATGAAATAGCTATTTTTCCGGGTGGAGCCGAAGACGATGTATACTTGGCCAAGGTGCCATCCTATCGAACGCCAAATACTATGATGATGAGCGTCTCCGAATTATTGTTAATTAATGGTTTTGATCGAAAAACTTTTACCATGCTAAGTCCCTATTTAACTGCGTTGCCAAAAAGAACCATTGTCAATATTAATACCGCTGCGGCACCGGTGCTGATGGCGTTGGTGGATGGTCTGAATAGGGATGAAGCCGAGCAGCTGCTTAACGATAGGGGTGATGACGGATTCGAAAATATTGAAGTGTTTAAAAAGCATAATTTTGTTGAAAAATATTATGCTGATCCGGGTTCAAACCAGGCTTTAGATCAGAATGGCGGCAGTGCGATTAAACTGGATAACAAAACGATAGGCATATCCAGTAATTATTTTATGCTTCAAGCGACGAGTAGTTTTGGTCGCGCCGAATATCAAATGCGCAGTTTGGTCGAACGTAAAAAGCAGGGCGTTAATGTGATTTTTCGCACTCAGGAGGCATTCTGAAATGAAGCGAAAAATGTATTTGCGTTTGTCGGGTGATGAGCAAGGTTCTGAAAGCAGTGAGCCACAGTGTAGGTGGTTAGTATTTGATGAAGATGGCCAAAACGAAGCTATGGTTCATAGCGGTAGTTTGAAAGATGTCGCTGAAGAAGTATCTGCTTGTATTGTCACCGTATTCGTTCCCGCTGAAGATGTGTTGCTGATGACAACTAATGTCCCCAGTCGTAATCGCAATGATATTGTAAATGCCATTCCCTATGCGCTTGAAGACCGGTTGGCAGAAGATATTGAGGGTTTGCATTTTGCGGTTGGAGAGAGGTCTGCGAACGAGGATATACCGGTAGCGGTCGTTGCTGATGATAAAATGTCAGGATGGTTGCAGTCATTGCGTGACGTTGGCATTGAACCCGCTATTCTGACTACAGAACTGTTTGGGCTTGCTACGCAAACACAGCACTGGTCTATTCTGCTTGAGGACAAAAAAGTGCTGCTACGTGATGGAGCGCAAAGCGGTTTTGCTATGGATGCGGAAAACATAGTTCAACACCTGCCCAAGGTATGGTTGGAAAGAGATGATCGGCACCCTACGAGTGTTGATGTTGTTGATGTTCGTTCCGGAGCTCATGCGCAGCCGAGTGTTGACGAGCCGTTGTCGTTGGAGTCATTGCTGACAGGCGTTGATATTGATTATCAGAGTAATACAGAAAGCGCATTACAAATGATGGCGAAAAATTTTGATGCGAGTGCTGCTATTAATTTGATTCAAGGTCAGCATAGTCGTCAGGAACAGTTGGGGCGAATTTTGCGGCCGTGGTTGGCGACAGCAGTGTTGTTTGTATTGTTGCTTATTGTGGGTGGCGGTAAAACCTTGGCTGAATATTTTTATTTGAGTGAAAAAAGTGAAGTGCTTACGATGAATATTGAAAGTATTTACAGGCAAACTTTTCCTGAGGCGAAGCGTGTTGTGAATGCGCGCATCCAAATGCAGCAAAAACTCGATGCTTTAAAAGATGCCGGTGGCGCATCGAGCAGCGGGTTTTTATCGCTGCTAAGTAATGTTGGTATGACCTTGAAAACACATCCAGCTGACATTACACGCCTTGTCTACCGTAATAAAAATTTTGATGTGGCGATGACAATGAGTAATATGCAATTGCTTGAAAAGATGGAAAGTAGCCTTGAGCAGGATGGAACTTTAGGCGTCGAAATTCGTTCGGCAACACAAAAGAATGGCAAGGTGGAAGCACAGATTAAAATTAAAAGGAACACGCCATGAAGCAATGGCTAAATCAATTGGCGCCGCACGAACGCCAAATGGTTTTGATTGGTGCACCTATTATCTTGCTGGCGATGATTTATTTTTTATTGTGGGCACCTTTCAATGAAAGTGTTGATCGCTTGCAGCAAAAGGTTTCAAAGCAGCAAGCGCTTGAATTGTGGATGAATACAGCAGCGTTAGATGTGAAAAAATTACGCGATAGCCAGAAAAATAATAAAGCTTTGGGTGGACAATCATTGCTAACGCTGGTGGATAAAACAGCACGCAGCAGCAAGCTGCAAGAGTCGCTTAAACGTGTAGAGCCTGATGGGGAAAATAAAGTACGTATTCGTATGGAGCAAGTTTCTTTTGATGAATTGATACGCTGGCTTGAGTTACTGAAAAGTAAATATGGAATTGTTGTAGATAACATTACAGTTGATCGACAAGTAACAGTGGGTCTTGTTAATGTGAAAGTGATACTGAAAAGTTCTGAAAAATAAAGTGCAAACAGTAAAGCCGTAATGAGAAATAGTATATGAAAAAGTACGTCTACCTTGGACTGTTAGCAGTGTTTTCCTACGTAGGGTTTGTTCTTGCGCAGTTGCCGGCTGATCGAGCTTATACATACATTCACGAAAAAAAGTTGTTGCCGTTTGAGCTTTACCAGCTTGATGGCAGTGCATGGTCTGGTAAGGCCGGCGTGTTAAAAATTGGTAAGCAACGTATAGAGAATGTCGATTGGCAGCTTGATTTTTCTGCGCTGCTTATGGGGGAAATTAAGCTTGCCCTGGGTCGGGAGTTGGCTGGGCATCATGTTTCACTTGTTGCTGGGCGCAGTGCAGGGGGAAGCTATTCGCTAAGCAGTGGTGAGCAAGCATTGCCAATGGCAGAGCTTGAGTCATTAATTAACCCACAGCCATTTGGTTTAAAGGGTAATGCTGTTGTAGAGCTAGAACAGATAAATATCGATGGTGGTCAGCTTGTTGGGCTCGAGGGAAACTTGGAATGGCGTGATGCTGGTTTGGGTGCACCGTTAAATATTACAGTAGGCAATTTTGCGGCTGAGTTTACAACTCAAGACGATGGTGTTCATGGCATTTTAAAAGATACGTCGGGCGCGCTAAAGCTGAATGGTGATTTAATGTTAAAACCTGATGGTAGTTATAAGCTAACCGCCACGCTCAAGTCCCGCGATCCAAAACGTAAAGATTTAAAACAGGCATTGCGGATGTTTGGCACACCCAGTCCTGATGGTCAAATTACAGTGAGCCGAGTCGGGACACTTAATTTACAACAACTGCTTAGTCTTTGATTTTTTCCTGATGGTGATTCAACGTATGATCGATGTTATCGACTCTGTTAGTGAGTCGGTAGGCCGTTTTGTTTCCTGGCTGTTATTGTTAATGGTGTTATTGATTTGTTATGACGTAGGGATGCGTTATCTTTTTCAAAGTGGTTCGGTGGCTTTGCAGGAATTAGAGTGGCATATTTTTTCATTGGTTTTTTTGTTAGGTGCTGCTTATACCATGAAGCATGGGGATCATGTGCGTGTCGATGTATTTTATCAAAGCCGTTTTATGAATGAACGGCATCGCGCGATGGTTGATTTTATCGGCGGCCTAATTTTTTTGCTTCCTTTTTGTATTTTGGTGATCGTTGGCAGCCTGCCTTTTATTGAAAGCGCCTATAACTTTTCTGAAGGTTCACCTGACCCGGGTGGTTTGCCTTATCGTTTTATATTGAAAGCGGCTATTCCTTTTGGTTTTTTCCTGTTGCTACTTCAGGGTGTTGCGGCCATGTTGCGTAGCCTTCAAGTGCTGCGAGCAGGGAAAGAATCAAGTTCATCTCAGCAGAGTATTAAATGATGGAGATGGAAGCCTGGGCGCTGGTGATGTTTGGCGTGGCAATTGTTTTTTTACTGTTAGGTTATCCGGTTGCATTTACACTTGGTGCCGTGGCTATGTTGTTCGGCGGCGTTTTTCTCGGCTTCGATTTTTTTAACCTTTTGCCATTGCGCATCTGGGGCATCATGACCAACTTTACATTGTTGGCTGTGCCGATGTTTGTACTAATGGGAGTTGTACTTGAGAAGTCGGGTATCGCTGAAGAATTGCTTGAAACCATGGGTTTATTGTTTGGTCGAATACGAGGTGGGCTGGCTGTTTCAATTGTTGCTGTAGGTGCTTTATTGGCGGCGACCACGGGCGTGGTGGGTGCAAGTGTAGTGACGATGGGCATCATTGCGTTACCCGCCTTGCTCAAACATGGTTATCAACGCGAACTCTCTTGCGGCACCATCGCCGCATCAGGCACCTTGGGGCAGATTATTCCCCCCAGCATTATATTAATTTTATTGGGTGATGTGATTGGGGTGCCGGTTGGCAGTCTATTTACTGCGGCTGTCGCCCCAGGTCTGTTGTTAATCGCATTGTTTATTGTTTACATCATGTTAGTAGCATGGTGGCGTCAAGATTTAGCACCACCTGTGGATGCATCACGTATGGTAAGCAGTGATGGTGCAAGTTTGTTGCGCAGGGTAATGAAAGGGTTGATACCTCCTTTGTTATTGGTGATGGCTGTTTTAGGTTCGATATTTCTCGGTATTGCATCACCTACTGAATCGGCTGCGGTGGGTGCGTTGGGTGCAATGATTCTTGCGCTACTTAATAAGCGTTTTCCATTGTCCAGCCTGCAAGATGCACTGCGTCAAACAACACGTATGACCAGCATGGTGTTTATGATCTTGATTGGTGCGACAGCCTTTGGTCTGGTTTTTCGTGGCATGGGAGGAGACATGCTGGTCGAAGATCTTATGATGCAGGTTCCTGGTGAGCAGTGGGGTTTTCTTGCCGTCAGCATGGCCTTGATTTTTGTATTGGGTTTCTTTTTGGATTTTCTCGAAATCTGTTTTATCGTTGTGCCAATTTTGGCTCCGATTGCATCGTTAATGGGCATCGATCTGCTTTGGTTTGCAGTGTTGGTAGCCATGAATTTACAAACGTCTTTTTTAACACCACCTTTTGGTTTTTCATTGTTTTATTTAAAAGCAGCTGCTCCCGCAGAGATAAAAATCAATCATATCTACAAAGGAGTGATTCCATTTGTATTGATTCAACTGTTGGTGTTGGTGTTGTTAGTAGTGTGGCCTGAGATAACGCTGTGGTTACCTGAAATGATGGATCGCCTGCAGGGGTTTTGATTAGCTTGTCAAGCTGGGTCATAATGTTTCCGGAATTCGTCTCGTTACTTTCTTTTTTTTCTGCTTAAAATGATTCGTTGGAGTGGTTGCTATGATCCGCAAACAGGTGCACCGAAAGAGTTTCTAAAACGCTTGGAGAGCGATCGAGAAAGTTTGATCGCTGATTTACGCGCAGGGCTTAAAATTTAGGCAGCGAATAAAGCGATACGCTAGCTTAATGATATAAAAAATATAAGACAGACTGTGAAAGTTATTGTTCAAGAAGAAACAACAGGTTGCGGTATTGCTTCTGTGGCAAATGTAATTGAGCAGCCTTATGCGGCGGTGAAAAAACAGGCAAATGCTATCGGCATATTCGCGGATGATGAGAAGCTGTACTCGGATGTTAACTATGTTCGTAATTTACTCGGGCAATTTGGGCTTCAAGCGACACCGTATGAAAGCGCGTTTGTTTCCTGGCAAGATTTGCCTGATCGCGCATTGTTAGCGATAAAATATCATGAGTTAGAAGGGCGGGCGTTCTGGCATTGGGTGGTTTTCAGGCGTATGCAGGCTAAAGCCGTTGTTTTAGATTCAGCCGTTGCATTTTCAGGTGTTGCGCGTACTGACTTTGAAAATATTGAGCCAAAATGGTTTATTGAAGTCATGAACGCCTAAGTTTCTTTTCTTGCGAGCGCATAAGCGGCTTCGGATATGCGGTTCCATTCGTCATTATTATCGCTAAATTTTTGGTAGGCTTGATAAACCTTTTTAAAGGTTGCATCTTTTGCTGCTTCTTCATCCAGCGTTTGTTTGGTTAAGTGACGCAATTCACTGATAACATCCGATGGAAAGGCTTTAACCTTAACGTGATATTTTTCTTTCAATGTTTGAAGTGCTTCAAGATTGCGTGCTTCGAATTCAGACAGCATGTGCAGGTTACTGGCCGCGGTGGCTTTTTCAACGATTAGCTGTAATTGTTTGGGGAGTTTTTCCCAGGCCGCTTTGTTGATGTTGAGTTCAAGTGTTGGGCCGGGCTCGTGCCAGCCGGGGTAATAATAAAATTTGGCTGCGCGGTAAAGTCCGAGGCGCAGGTCATGATAGGGTCCGACCCATTCTGTTGCGTCAATAGTGCCGCGCTCCAACGCCATGTAAATTTCACTGCCGGGTAGTAATACTGGGTTGACGCCCGTTTTAGCGATGACCTTGCCACCCAGGCCAGGGATGCGCATTTTCAATCCCTTCAAATCTGCCAGAGAGTTGATTTCTTTTCTGAACCAGCCGCCCATTTGCACACCGGTATTGCCCATCGGAAAAGGCACCAAGTTGTGGGGTGCGTAAACTTCACGCCATAGATCCAGCCCACCGCTGTAATAAAGCCAGGCATTCATGCCTTGTGCATTGAGGCCAAAGGGAACAGCTGTGAAAAATTGCGCAGCGGGAATTTTTCCAGCCCAGTAGTAGGCTGCACCATGGCTCATTTCAACGGTGCCTTGAGAGACCGCATCAAAAGATTGCATGGGTGGAATTAATTCGCCGCCAGCAAAGACCTGGATGTTGAGTTTGCCGCGACTCATGCGTTTAACATCTTTGGCAAATCGTTTGACACCTTCCATGAACACTGGAAAGTTGGGTGGCCAGGTGGTGACCAGTTTCCAGTTGTGCCGTTCGGCGGCATCAGCAGGTTTGACGTTGGCTGCACTTGCGCCTGCGGCCAGTGTTCCGATACCCAGGTTTTTTATAAACGAACGACGTTTCATGATGATTGTCCTGATTCAGTCTGAATGTTTGTTATATATTTGCGATCAAAGGTTAAACAGTATCGAGCTTGGCATAAGCGACGACTAACCATTTGCTGCCCGCATGTTTGAAATTCACCTGAACCCGCGCAGAGGTGCCTTGTCCTTCATAATTCAGCACGACCCCCTCGCCGAATTTACTGTGCATGACACGTTGCCCTAAAGGCAGGCCGGGCGGGCTGTCTTCAATTGGTTTGCGAAACGCTTTTTTTGGAGTGGGGCGAGTGGGCCTCAGATTCTGATTTTGCAGACGAACTTCCTGTACCAGTTCGCTGGGAATTTCATTGATAAAACGCGATGTAGGGTTATATTTTTCCGCACCATAGAGACGACGACTTTCTGCACAGGTCAAATATAAATGACGTTTGGCGCGGGTAATGCCAACATAACAAAGCCGCCGTTCTTCTTCGAGTCGCCCCGGTTCTTCGATGGACATTTGATGGGGAAATAAACCTTCTTCCATGCCGCAAAGAAAAACCAGCGGAAATTCGAGTCCTTTGGCTGAGTGCAGCGTCATTAGCTGAACGCAATCTTGATGGCTGTCGCCCTGGCTTTCGCCCGCCTCAAGTGAGGCGTGTGTTAAAAAGGCCGTGACCGGGTCAAGTGGCTCAACATCGTCGTTATCATCGTATTCAAATTGACGTGCGGCAGTCACTAATTCTTCGAGGTTCTCGATGCGTGCACGGCCTTTTTCACCCTTTTCTTTTTTGTAGTGGGTGATGAGTCCGCTGTGTTCGATAAGGTGTTCAACTTTTTCTGGTAAGGCCAAATCAGTGCACTGCTCTTTGAGTCCATCGATCAATGCGACAAAGGCAAGTAAGGCATTGCCGGCGCGTGAGGTTAATATTTTATCGTCGAGAACCTTTGTCATAGCTTGCCATAATGACAAATTATGAGCGCGTGCCGTTTCACGGATAATTTCAACAGTGCGGTCACCGATGCCGCGTGTTGGTGTGTTGATGATGCGTTCCAGAGAGGCATCATCATTGTTGTTGTACATCAGTCTTAGATAGGCCAGTGCATTTTTGATTTCGGCGCGTTCGAAGAAACGCAGTCCGCCGTACACACGATAAGGAATGCCAGCGTTGATCATTGCTTCTTCAATAACGCGCGATTGGGCATTGGAACGGTAAAGAATGGCTGCCTCGCTGCGCATCTGTCCTTGAGAAATCCAGAATTGGATGCGTTCGGCGATGAAGCGGGCTTCGTCGATTTCATTGAAAGCGTTATAGAGCTGAATCGGCTCCCCTTCTTCGCCGTCGGTCCAGAGTTTTTTGCCGAGACGACCGCTGTTGTGGTCGATTAATGCATTTGCGGCGGAGAGGATGGTTTCTGTCGAACGGTAATTTTGCTCGAGACGAATCATCTGTGTGTTAGCAAAATCTTTACTGAAGCGTTGGATGTTTTCTATTTTTGCGCCCCGCCAGCCATAAATAGACTGGTCATCATCGCCGACCACGAACATGTTGTTATCCTTGCCCGCGAGCATGCGTAACCATGCGTATTGGATAGAATTGGTATCCTGAAATTCGTCAACTAGCAGGTGATGAAAACGTTGTTGATAATGAGTGAGGATCACCGGTTTGTTGCGCCACAGTTCGTGGGCGCGCAGTAATAACTCTGCAAAATCGATGACGCCAGCGCGTTGACAGGCTTCTTCGTAGGCGAAATAAATACGGATCATCTGGTGAGTGAACGGATCACCTTTATCTTCAAGGTGTTGTGGACGCAGCCCTTCATCTTTGCGTCCGTTGATGAACCATTGAGCCTGTTTAGGCTGCCATTGATCTTCGTCTAGCGCCAGCGTACGAATTACGCGGCGTACAACGCGGAACTGGTCATCGCTGTCGAGAATCTGAAAGTTTTGAGGCAGATTGGCATCTTGCCAATGTGCGCGTAGCAATCGATGGGCGAGTCCATGAAAGGTGCCTACCCACATGCCGCGGGCTGGGATTGCCAGTAAGTCTTCGATGCGGCCACGCATTTCTGCGGCGGCTTTATTGGTAAAGGTGACGGCGAGAATACCGTGAGGCGATATGCCTTCGGTTTGAATCAGCCAGGCGATACGATGTACCAGTACGCGGGTTTTACCGCTGCCAGCACCGGCCAGAACCAGTGCATTACCAGCCGGCATGCTAACCGCATCGCGCTGGGCATCGTTAAGAGGGTCTAGAATATGAGTAACGTCCATGGGCGGGCATTGTAGCAGATTCCGCCTGGCTCGGCCTTGCTATGGTGACGTCTTGGTGTGTTGTTTTACGCTAGTTTTCACGTAACCATTGGGCGACAGGTTTGGCAAAATAACTGAGAATGCCATCAGCGCCAGCACGTTTCATGGATAGCAGTGATTCGAGCACGATGGCTTTTTCATCAAGCCAGCCATTTTGTGCGGCAGCCTTGATCATCGCGTATTCGCCGCTGACCTGATAAACGAAGGTAGGGACTGCATATTGATCTTTGATGCGGCGTACGATGTCAAGATACGGCAGTCCTGGTTTTATCATCACCATGTCAGCCCCTTCATCGATATCTATGCCAACTTCCCACAGCGCTTCGTCAGAATTAGCAGGGTCCATCTGATAGGTATTTTTGTTGCCACTGCCAAGTTTGGCGGCTGAGCCGACAGCATCGCGAAATGGGCCGTAATAGCTGGAGGCATATTTAGCAGAGTAAGCGAGAATGCGTGTGTGAATATGTTCGGCGGCTTCCAGGGTTTCGCGAATCGCGCCGATGCGGCCATCCATCATGTCGGAGGGGGCAACGATATCAGCGCCGGCATTGGCATGAGATAACGCCTGTTTAACCAGTACATCAACGGTTTCATCATTCAGTACGTAACCGCTGTCATCGATGAGTCCGTCCTGCCCGTGTGTGGTAAATGGGTCGAGCGCAACATCGGTAATCACGCCGAGTTCAGGGAAGGCCTGTTTAAGTGCGCGCACTGCTTGTTGTGCTAGTCCGTCGGGGTTATATGCTTCGCAGGCATCTTCGCTTTTGAGTTTTTCCGGTGTCACTGGAAACAGTGCTACGGCGGGAATGCCTAAGCCGACCAGCTCTTCCGCTTCTTTGAGCATCTCGTCGATGCCTACACGTTCGATGCCCGGCATCGATGTGATGGCTTCGCGCTCACCCGGGTTATTCAGTATGAACATCGGATAGATGAGGTCGTTGACGCTTAGCGAATTTTCACGCATTAAGTTGCGGCTAAAAGCGTCTCGTCGCATACGACGGGGACGACGCCCTGGGAATGCGCCCCGCGCAGTTTCCGGTTGTGACATGATTAAACTGACTCGTTATCTGTTGTGTGTATTAACGTTTTTTACGCGCGGCCGATTTTTTCTTCGCAGCCGGTTTCTTTTTGGTGCTGGTTTTTTTCTTGGCAGTGACCTTTTTCTTCAAGCTTGCCTTTTTAGTGGCCACTTTCTTTTTGGTCGTAGTCTTTTTCTTGGGGACTATTTTTTTCTTTGCCACTGATTTTTTCTTCACAGCGGCTTTCTTTTTAGCAGCAACTTTTTTCTTGGCCACCACTTTTTTTCTGCTGGCAGTCTTCTTCTTTGTAGCTGTTTTTTTGGATGTGGCTTTCTTTTTGGCGGTAGTCTTTTTCTTGGTTGCTACTTTTTTCTTTGTCACTGCTTTTTTCTTCGCGGCCGGTTTCTTTTTAGCACTGGTTTTTTTCTTTACGGCCACTTTTTTCTTTTTAGTAGCGGCCTTTTTCTTGGTGGTTACTTTTTTCTTTGCCACTGATTTTTTCTTCACAGCGGCTTTCTTTTTAGCAGCAACTTTTTTCTTCGTCACTGCTTTCTTTGCTGCTGGTTTTTTCGTGACAGCTTTCTTCTTGCTGGCGACCTTCTTTTTAGCAGTGGCCTTTTTAGGTGCAGATTTTTTCTTTACGGCTGGTTTCTTTGTTGCAGGTTTTTTCTTTTCAGCGGTTTTCTTTTCGGGAGCGGCCTTTTTAGCGACAGCCGCTTTTTTCTTAACCGTAGCGGGTTTTTTCTGGCGAGGTGCTGTTGTTTGTTTTTCTTCTGTCTGGGCAACAGGTGCAGGTATGCTTTTTGGTAAAGTATCTATAGCACGAACAATCTTATTAAAAATACCTGTTATTTCGCCTGTTCCTTCGACGCTGCGTAGTTTCTTTTGATCGTTGTAATAGGCGATCAAGGGTGAGGTCTGTGTTTCGTAGACGCGCAAGCGGTTGGAAATTGTTTCTTCGTTGTCATCGGCACGGTGGCGCAGGTTGCCTCCACATTTATCACAGCGATCAAAAAGCTTGGAAGGCGAGCTGTAGATGTTGTACATCTGTCCGCAAGATTCACAGGTGCGGCGACCGGTCATGCGCTGAATCAGCGTGTCGGGTTCAATTTCAATTAGCAGCGCAGTTTCCAGTGATTTTTCCATTTTAGACAGCATATGGTCCAGTGCGTGAGCCTGGGGGATGGTGCGTGGAAAGCCATCGAGGATAAAGCCATTTTCTGCGTCAGCTTCGACAAGTCGGTTTCGGATCAGTGCCAGTACAATTTCATCGGAGACAAGTCCACCCGAATCCATGGCTGCTTTGGCAAGTTTCCCTAGCGGGGTTTCGGCCAGAACGGCGGCTCTGAGAATGTCGCCGGTTGAAATCTGGGGGATTTGGTATTTTTCCGTTAACAGTTTGGCTTGTGTACCTTTTCCGGAACCCGGGGCACCCAGTAAGACGATTCTCATTATTTTACTCCGTCTGAATGTTTGTAATATTCAATTTGTTGTTATTAATTTTAATTATTCTATATTTCATGCAATTTATGCTCAGAAACACCGTCTGATGGCAATGCTTGCTGGCGATTACATTGTGACTGCGCTAATGTTACCGCTATTCAAACAGTATTCGTATGCTTATAACGTTTTTTTGAGGTGTTGGAAAGCCTATTTTTCAATCATAGTCAGCATAAATTCCGCTTGGGTGGGTTTTTGTTGATGAAAAGGAGGAAAACAATGAGTCGAGGGAATGCTTTTTATGCGCAATCTGGTGGCGTTACGGCGGTTATTAATGCCACGGCCTGTGGCCTGATAGAAACTGCGCGGCGCTATCCAAATAAAATTGGCAAGGTTTACGCGGGTCGTAATGGGATTATTGGTGCTCTAACAGAGGATTTGATTGATACCAGTCGTGAATCTGCGCGAGCCATTGCCGCTTTACGCCATACACCATCCGGTGCGTTTGGTTCTTGTCGTTACAAGCTCAAAGGTTTGGATGAGAGCCGGGCTGAATATGAACGCCTAATCGAAGTCTTCAAAGCGCACAATATTCATTATTTTTTCTATAACGGCGGTGGTGATTCCCAGGATACTGCTCACAAGGTGTCGCAGCTGGGTAAGTCTATGAGCTATCCCATTACTTGTATCGGAATTCCCAAGACGGTGGATAATGATTTGCCGGTTACAGACAATTGTCCTGGTTTTGGCTCTGTCGCTAAATATGTCGCGGTATCGATACGCGAAGCAGCGTTTGATGTGGCCTCTATGGCGAAAACATCTACCAAAATTTTTGTGCTGGAAGTGATGGGGCGACATGCGGGCTGGATTGCAGCAGCGGGTGGTTTGGCTGCTGAGAAAGAGGGTGATGCGCCGCATATCATTCTTTTTCCTGAGATTAGCTTTAATAAGGCCAAGTTCCTGGCGCGCGTTAAGTTGTCGGTAAAAAAATACGGTTATTGCGCCATTGTGGTATCCGAAGGGGTGCGCAATTATCGTGGGCAGTTTTTGGCGGAAACGGGTCTGCGTGATGCGTTTGGCCATGCTCAGTTGGGGGGTGTGGCACCGGTATTGTCGGAGATGATCCGCAGTGAGCTGGGTTATAAATATCATTGGGCAGTGGCGGATTATTTGCAGCGAGCAGCGCGCCACATCGCCTCAAAAACCGATGTGGAACAGGCTTATGCAATGGGCGTAGCGGCGGTTAAGTTGGCGCTTTCCGGTAAGAATGCTGTGATGCCGACTATTGTCAGAACATCGAACAAGCCTTATCGCTGGAAGGTCGGCGAGGTTAAGTTGGCGCGGGTGGCCAATAAGGAAAAAATGATGCCGCGCGGCTATATCACTCGCGATGGCTTTGGCATCACACAAAAATGCCGAGATTATTTGCAGCCGCTAATTCGTGGTGAGGATTACCCGCCCTACAAAAATGGCCTGCCGCAGTATGTGGAGCTGAAGAATGTGGCGGTTAAGAAGAAGCTGAAGGCTGAGTTTAAGATAAAATAGGACTTAGGACTTAGGACTTAGCCCTAAGTCCTATTTTTTTATCCTAATAGTGGCGCGATGACCAGGCTGACGATGGCCAGCACATTAATTAGAATGTTCATCGATGGGCCTGAGGTGTCTTTGAAAGGGTCGCCGACGGTGTCACCCACCACACAGGCAGTATGAACATCTGACCCTTTGCCGCCAAGGTTGCCTTTTTCGACATATTTTTTGGCGTTATCCCAGGCGCCGCCTGCATTGGCCATCATCAGTGCCAGTAATACTCCGCTGAGCAGGGCACCACCAAGCATGCCGCCCAAGGCTTCGGGGCCAAGCCCAAAACCAATGATGACGGGTGTTACGACTGCGAGAATGCCTGGAATGATCATTTTCTTAAGCGCAGCCTGTGTAGCGATATCAATACATCGGGCATTGTCAGGTTTGGCATTTCCTTCTAACAAGCCTGGAATTTCTTTAAATTGGCGTCGAATTTCCTTGATCATGTCAAAAGCGGCGTCGCCGACAGCCGTCATGGTCATGGCGGCAATCAGGAACGGGAATAGCCCACCAAGGAACAGTCCGATTAATACGTGGGGGTCAACCAGGTTCAGGCTGAAGTCTGGTATGCGTGATGAAACGTCCTGAACAAAAGCGGTAATGATCGCCAATGCTGCTAATGCCGCTGCGCCGATGGCAAAACCTTTGCCGATGGCTGCCGTGGTGTTGCCCAGTTCATCCAGTGAGTCGGTAATTTCACGAACATCTTCGCCAAGCCCGGCCATTTCTGCGATACCGCCAGCATTGTCCGCGATGGGCCCATAAGCATCGATAGCCATGGTAATGCCGACCGTGGCGAGCATGCCGACAGCCGCAATACCGACGCCGTAGAGCCCGCACAACTCGGTTGAGATAAAGATGATTAGGCAGATTGTGAGTATTGGCACCACGACAGAGCGCATGCCGGTGGCGAGACCGGTGATCATTACGGTGGCTGGACCCGTTTCACCTGATTTGGCGATGTGCCTGACCGGCGCGCCACCCGTGAAATATTCGGTGACGAGACCAATGACGATGCCGCCAACTGATCCGGCGAGAACAGCCCCCCAAGCGCCAGTATGAATGTCAGCGAATTGCACCACAAAATAGGCGGCAATTATGAACAGCAGTGAGGCGCCAATAGTGCCTATGCGTAATGCCACATCAGGTGATTTGTTGGCATAAATACGAATTAAAATAATGCCCAGAATAGAGCAAATGAGGCCTGCTGAGGCGAGTGCCAGAGGTAAAAACATCAGGCTGGATTGCGCGCCAAGCAGCAGTAATGCTTCAGTTGACATGGTGGTGGCGATGGCGATGGTGGCGATCATTGAACCGCAATATGACTCGAAGATATCCGATCCCATTCCTGCAACATCACCGACGTTGTCACCTACATTGTCGGCGATAACACCAGGATTGCGTGGGTCGTCTTCGGGGATCCCGGCTTCGAGTTTACCAACAAGGTCGGCTCCGACATCGGCGCTTTTGGTGAAAATACCGCCACCTACGCGTGAAAACAAGGCCACGCTGGAAGCGCCCATGCCAAAACCATTGAGAACGTGAGCGGTTTCGGGGTTATTGCCGTAGAAATAATAAAGCAGGCCGAGACCTAGCAGGCCGATCGAGGCGACACATAAACCCATAATAGACCCACCAAAAAAAGCCACTGTTAAAGCTGAAGACGCGCCTTGTTCTGCCGCCGCCACTGTGGTGCGTGCGTTGGCCTTTGTTGCTGTGTTCATGCCAATATAGCCGGCACTGGCAGAGGCTATAGCGCCTGTCAAAAAGGCCAATGTGGTATCGATTCCCAGTGAAACAGCGAGTAATATGGCGACGACGACGACGAAAATAGCCAACATCGAATATTCTCGACGGATAAAAACCATTGCCCCAAGGTGTATGGCTTCGGCAATTTCGGCGACTTTGCCCTTTCCTTCCGGGAATTTTTTGACGAGTTGAAAAATAAAGTAAGCGACTAGAAGACCAGCACCGCCCAGAATTGGCGGCATGAATTGAATACTGCTCATAAATCCCCCTTATTGATGTACAACCTGTTGAATAAAGATTCAGACCATGTCGTTACGCATCTCAGTTATTTAATGCTGCATACTTCAAGGGAGTGCGCAGGCTTGAGAATAGGAGTTTTTGTCGTTATGTGCAATGTTTGGCAGGAAATATGCCACATAAACTCGTGCTTTTTGAAAGAGAGCAGCTGAGTTGTGGTATTGATTAGAGTTCGAGTTGTAACTTCGCCGACATATAAATTGCTGAATCCTGTATAATTAAAATCTTTTTCTGCGTAGAGGTGAAGTAAGAATGAATCTTGATAGGGTGAGCCCTGGGAGCAAGGCTCCAGATGAAATTAATGTCATCATAGAAATTCCGTCACACAGTGACCCGGTTAAATATGAAGTTGATAAGGACACCGGCGCAATGTTCGTTGATCGTTTTATGAGCACGCCAATGTTTTATCCCTGTAATTACGGTTATGTTCCGCACACATTGTCAGATGATGGTGACCCGGTTGATGTCTTGGTGGTTACACCTATTCCGTTGATCAGCGGCTCTGTGATTTGTTGCCGTCCTGTCGGCATGTTGGCAATGACAGATGAAGCGGGTGTTGATGGCAAAGTGATTGCCGTGCCGATCAGTAAGTTGTCTAATCAATATGAGCACATTCAGTCAGTCAATGATTTACCTGCTGGGTTACTGGGTCAGATCTCACATTTTTTTGAGCATTATAAAGATCTTGAATCTGGCAAGTGGGTTAAGGTTGATGGTTGGGTTGATATTGATGAGGCCAAAGCTGAAATTGTATCCAGCGTTGAGCGTTATCAGGCAACACCTGAAAAACCCTGCTTCTGATCGTATCCAGTCTGTTCGGTTTCAATTTTATACTAAGCTTTGTTGAGTTGATTTACTGATTTTAGCCCTGCCAGGGTTTTTCGTTCAGTCTGTTACACTTTCGACATGTCAGGATCTCATGTGCACCATCACAAACCAGGTGGCGCGAATACGCTTATTAAGTGTTTCGCGCTGATACTGGTTTTTGCGCTGGTGGAGGTTGTTGGCGGTCTTTTGTCCGGCTCTTTAGCGTTGTTGAGTGACGCCGGGCACATGTTTTCAGATGCTACAGCTTTAGGTCTGGCTGCGCTGGCAGTTTGGGTCGGGCGTCAGCCTGCTTCCTCACGGCATTCTTTTGGTCTGGTTCGGGCCGAGGTCGTTGCCGCACTGTTCAATAGCCTGTTTATGATGGTTATTGTGGCCGGTATTGTTTATTACGCCATTCATCGCCTGTTTGATCCACAGCCCGTTATGGGTGGCACGGTGATGTTGGTGGCGGGCGTGGGTTTGATCGTCAATATGATTGTTGCCTATGTTTTGCATCACGGTGAGCAAACGCTCAACACCCGTGCGGCTATGTTACACGTAATGGGTGATTTGCTAGGCTCCGTGGCGGCGTTGCTTGCCGGCGCTATTATATATTTTACAGGCTGGACACCGATCGATCCGATTCTGTCGCTGTTCGTGAGCGCACTGATTTTGTTTTCCAGCATACGGTTATTGTTAGATGTCCTGCATGTCATCATGGAGGGTGTGCCGCCGTATCTGGATTTGCCCGAAGTTGGAAATGCCATGGCAGCGATTGATGGAGTCAGTTCGGTGCATGACCTGCATATCTGGACGCTGTCTTCTGGGCGGGTGGCGTTATCTGCGCATGTTGTCGTTTCTGATATGCGGGCCTGGGCTTTGGTGTTAGAGGCTCAGCGCGAAATGTTACGTGATTGTTTTGCGCTTGATCATATTACGCTGCAGCCGGAGTCTAATGTACAGATCATTGAGCCGCATTTGCAGAAAAGTGATTAGGTTTTAGAGTTTGGTTCAAGCAAATTCACTTCCTGTGTAGGGCAAAAATACGGCGAAAGTTGTGCTGTAATAATGTTGATAATGACATGTGTCAACGCTTAAGCGTGTACTCCGCCCCACAATAAGGGCAGCTAGCCTTACCTGTTTCTTCAATTGCCAGAAATACGCGTGGATGTGAATTCCACGTGCTCATGCCATCGAGGGGACAATGCAAAGGCAGGTCCGATGGTGTGACGTCATAGCGGTGTTCTGCGTTGGGTGTTCTGTCAGTCGTTTCTTTTACCGTTTCCGTAGTATTCAATATTTTCTCCTTCTTGCTCGTTATCGCTTTTTTCTTTGTGCGCTATTTGTGATGCAAATTCTACATGACAATCGAAATCAGATGAATTAATTCTTATCGATACTCTGTTAGAAAGTTTTCTTAAGCTTGAATACCGCAGTAAATCCCTAGGTTATAAAAGGTTAAATAACCATAAAAAATGCTTGATATATTTTTGAAGATGTATTTAAATGCGCCTTACGAAAAAGATGTAAATCAAATATATCTTTAAAGAGGGGTTGATATCTTTTCCCCTTTCAGCTCTGTTTTGTATACAGAGAGAGCTTAATAAAGAGCAGTGGGAGAAAAAAGTGGAAATATCAATTACACGATCAACCATAGGTTTTAGATCATCCTTGCTGTTAGGTTTATTAATGCTGTTGTTTGCTGTAACCGTGAATGCGGCGCAACATGAATTCGAGATGACCATAGATGAGGTCTCTATCAAGGTTGCCCCTGGGCTTGATTACAAGGTGTTTGCTTTTAATGGTCAGGTGCCTGGCCCATTGATTCATGTTAAAGAGGGTGACGATGTCACTGTCCATGTGACAAATAACACGTCCTTATCTCATACGATCCACTGGCATGGGCTACATCATAAAGACAACTGGCAGATGGACGGGGTACCAGGAGTTACTCAAAAACCCATTGAAGCGGGTGATACCTTCACCTACAAGTGGAAGGCTGACCGGGTCGGTACGCTGTGGTATCACTGCCATGTCAACGTCAATGAGCATGTTGGTATCCGTGGCATGTGGGGACCGCTTATTGTTGATCCAAAGAGACCCTCCAGGTTAGAGAAGTCGGTTACCAAGGACGTCATCATGATGCTGAGTTCCTGGGAATCTGAATTTGCAGGTAAATACGGCAAGGGTGCGATACCCGGTAATGTTGATGATTATTTTTCTATCAACGCAAAATCATTTCCATTGACCCAACCCATTCGAGTTAAAAAAGACGATGTTTTGCGTGTTCGTTTTATTGGAGCTGGCGGTCTGACACATGCGATGCATACCCATGGCCACGACATGTTGATTACCCATAAAGATGGTCTTCCGCTGCCCAAGCCTTATGGGGCGGATACCGTCTTGTTTGGTCCGGGTGAGCGTTACGATGCCATCATAGATATGAATAACAGTGGTCGGTTTATTTTTCATGATCATATAGATAAACAGGTGACAGCAGGCGGCAAGTTTCCGGGCGGTGCAATAACAATCATCGAGTATGAAGGAAACCCTGATGACGATTGGTACGCATGGAAGGATAAAGTATTTGATGCGAATTTTTTCTACAGCGAATCAATGAAGAAAGGGTATGGCATGTTCAACCATGAAGGTTTTGCCGGTAAACCTCTGACGCGTGAACGGCGTAGGGCAAATAAGTAAAGAGTGTGGTTGAAATGTTATTAATAAGTTTACGGAAATGGAGTGCGGTAACGGTTATAGCGTTTAGTCTGAGCCTGTTGTTAATGTCGCCGATGGTCGTATCCGCGCAAGTATCAGGCGAGCAGATATTAAAAGAACAGTGCAGCAGTTGTCACCAGCTTGTTGGTCCTGCTCCGGCCACACTTAAAGAGTTATGGGAAAGAAAGGGCCCCGATCTTTTTTATGCGGGGAATAAATATAAGCAGGATTGGTTGCTTGCCTGGTTGCAGCAGCCAAAACGTATCAGGTCGGCCGGGATGTTTTACGGTAACCACATCGAAGTCAGTGATGATGGTGATGTTATCAAAAAAGACACATTAACTGCCCATCCATCATTGGCAGCTGATCAGGCGCTAGCAGTGACAGATGCTTTGATAAAGCTAAAACCGAATAGTGATTTGATTGTAGCAGGGGAATATAAACCTGGAAAAATTTCAGTGACAATGGGTGAGTTACGGTTCGATAAGTTTCGTGGCTGCATGGCCTGTCATGAAATTGAACCGGGTTACGGTGGTCTTAGCGGGCCGGAGGTCTATACCGCCGCCAAGCGTTTACAGGAAGATTACATGATGAGTTTTATGCGTAATCCGCAAGCGTGGGATCCTAAAAGTTTTATGCCGAACATGCATCTTAAAGAAGGTGATTTGGAAAAGTTCGTTCATTATTTTCGTGTATTGAGTGAGAAGGATTTCTGATGGCTACTTTTTTAGAAAAGAATTTAAAACGCAGTGGCTTGGTACATTTAATGTTCCTGTTAATTGCCATAATGTTTTCTGCTTCGCTTCTTGCAGCTGAAAAAGCAGAGGATAACTACAAGACCTATTGCTGGCAGTGTCATGGCATGAGCGGTATTGGCAACGGAATTAATGTTCGGGATATGTCGGTGCAGCCTCGTGACCATACCGATGGGAAGGAGATGTCATCACGTAGTGATGATGAGTTGTTTGAGGCGATTAAGGAAGGTGGGCAGGCAGTTAGTAAGTCAGTGTTGATGCCGCATTGGGATGGTGTTTTTAGCGATGAGGAAATTCATTCGTTAGTGAAATATTTGCGAGAGTTATGTCAGTGCCAGCATGGCAATAGCTAATGCTTGTCAGAGTTGTTTGTTTTTTTATAGAAGTTTTTAATTGTGAAATGAAAAGTAAGGAGAATAAAATTGAAGAAAAATAGTGTAATGAAAATAGGGATGGCCGCTGTGTTGGCTGCCGGCCTGGGTTTAGTTACTCCAGCTGCCTTTGCCAAGACGGTGAAGGTTACAATGGTGGCTAAAGAAACGAGTGTGGTCATTGATAATAAAGGCACAACTTATCCTGCCTGGACATTTGATGGCGCGATTCCTGGTAAGACAGTTCGTGTTACAGAAGGTGACACTGTCGAATTCAAACTGATCAACCCGAAGACGAACAAAGAATCTCATTCCATGGATTTCCATGCAGCGGAAGTTCATGTGCTGGAAGAGTTCGCTCCTGTTAAACCGGGTGAAACCAAAACCTTCACGTTTAAAGCCAATCGTGCCGGTGTGTGGATGTATCACTGTGGTGCCAGCGTAATGGCTCAGCATATTGCTCGTGGTATGTACGGTGCGATCATTGTTGATCCTAAAAAATTCACCAGAAACTTCCCTAAGCCTGATCGTGAATATGTGTTGATCCAGAGTCAGTACTTCCCCGATGCGAATAACTACAAAGCGATGCTGAAAAATGAAGGAACGGAAGGCGCGCTGATAAACGGTCGTATGTTCCACTACGATCCAGTACATGATCCAGCAGCACAGTTGGCCTTATCATCAAAGCCAGGTGAGCGAGTGCGTGTCCATTTCGTTAATGCGAATATCAATAACCCTGTAGCGCTGCACCCAATTGCAGGTATTTGGGATCGTGTCTATCTCAATGGTAGCCCAAAGAACGTGCTTTACGATATGGCAACATATGGTGTAGCCGTTTCAGAAGCCGTCAGTGTTGATATCGTTTCGCCGAAGGGTAGAACCACAGCGAATGCCATTGTAGATCATACAATGAGCGCTGCGTTGTCGGGTGCAATCACTGTGCTGATTAACAGCCCAGATGCTGATCCTAAGGCAGGCAAAGGTGACAACATCATGCCACGTGCTAAGTAGTAACTGCACATTTTGATGGTAAAAAAGGGGGCGAAAGCCCCCTTTTTTTTGGTTATACAATGTGAACGGTTTAGTCTGTGCAATGCAGATATAAAAAGTAATGTATGTTTAAATTTCGTAAGTTGTTTTAAATCTTGTGATAGACAGTCACCGCCTATCTCCGTTAGCATAGTTTCCATCTAACACACTGTGATTAAAAAATAGAGATAATCATGCCATACGATGATGATGAAAATTCCGAAGGAGCAGTAAAGGAAACAATAAAAGCTGTTACCGATCTCGTTAAAGAGGTTCCTGTATATGAAGACGCTATTCAACCTGTAGCAAAAGAAACAGGCAAAGCATTAGAGACTGTAGGTAAAGCTGTGAATGCTGCACTAATTCCAGTAAAAGGTTTGGTTTGGGGCGTTGAAAAAATTGAAAAATTCGTTAAAACCAAAGTAACTGGAAAACTCAAAAATGTACCAGAAGAAAATATACAGTCTCCAGACCCTTCTGTTGCAGGGCCTGCATTAGAATCATTGCGATACACAGGTCATAAAGAGACCTTATCTGATTTATATGCAAGTTTATTGGCTACGTCTATGGATTCAAATACAGCAAAAAATGCACACCCCGGTTTCGTAGAAATAATCCGGAACATGAGTTCAGATGAAGCTAAAATCATTAAATATTTAATAGCTTACGATACAGGTCAACCTGTAATAAATATTAGAAAAAAGATACCTTCGTTAGGTGGTGGCATAACGTTACATAAATATGTTTCATTTATAGGTAAAAATTCTGGTTGTGAAAATCTCGATTTAACCCCATCATATTATGACAACTTGATACGCCTTGGTCTTATTAACATACCTTCAGGTAAAGAATTAAAAGCAAAAGACATCTATAAGCCATTATTAACCGATGCTTGGGTTGTTCAGATAAGAAAAGAAATTGATGAGTTAGAAGACTCAGAATCAGAAATAGAGCAAACATATATAGAAGTCACAGAGCTCGGTAAATTGTTCTCGCAAGCATGCGTAATTCAAAAATAACAAGGCGCTGCACCGGAATTTTTCTACGCTGATTCAGCGTGAAAGAAGTCATGCTTGAACCTCACTTCACTAAATCTCCTTACAGTTGTATTATTTTTTAACTAATCAATACAGGAAAAAACATGAGTTGGAATGTATATCTCTCTGGTGAAATTCATACTGACTGGAGGCAACAAATAAAAGACGGTTGTGCGGCGCTCAACCTTTCTGTTGTGTTCACATCTGCTGTGACTGATCATGAGGCGAGTGATAGCGCAGGTGATTTGCTTGGTAGCGAAGATGATAATTTTTGGCGTGACCATAAGTCAGCGAAGGTTAATGCAATAAGAACTAAAACGCTGATTGAAAATTGTGATTTAGCCGTCGTACGTTTTGGAGATAAATATAAGCAGTGGAATGCCGCTTTTGATGCGGGCAGTTGCGCTGCGTTAGGCAGGCCTTATATCACTCTTCATGACGAAGATATCATTCATCCTTTAAAGGAGGTTGATGCATCGGCAATGGCATGGGCGAAGACACCTGAGCAAGTGGTGGAAATATTGGAATATGTTATTGCTCAGAAGTGAACCCTAGCAAGCTGGCGGGTTCAAGCTGTTAGTTACCCGTTGGCCGTAAAGCAAATTCCATGACGATTTCTGTTTCCGCCAGTGTGGTTGAAAGCTCGCGATAATTATCACTGTCAGTTGTTCTGATTGTCATTTCATACTGTAAATGTTTGCCTTCGTTTTCGAGCATGTAGCTCATGTCAAAGCATCTGATATTGTGATCGCTGATGAGCTGTTGTAGTTCCTGTTCCGATAAATGTTTGAGTCGCGAAAAACGCACGGTCAGATGAGCGTAGCGTTGTACGGGAATGTGGTTTTCAAACGCGCGAAACAGCGTGAGTACCATCAGGGTAAATATCAGTGTCAGGCCGGCCGCGAAATAAAGCCCCATGCCGATGACAACACCCACCGAGGCGGTCATCCAGATTGAGGCGGCTGTGGTGAGTCCGCGAATTGTCAGGCTTTCTTTCAGAATGACGCCTGCACCAAGAAAGCCGATGCCGGTCATTAATCCTTGAGCCATGCGCGTAGGGTCAATTCGAATGGTCTCCGTTGGGGCATTTGCAACCAGTTCCCATTGAAAAACAGCCAATAACATCAATAGACTGGATGACATGCAAACCAGTGTGTGGGTGCGAATTCCGGCAGAATGGCCGTGATGGGCGCGTTCCAGCCCAATGAGTGCGCCGGCTATCAGTGCTAATGTGAGGCGGAGGGTGGTGGTAATTATTTCATTTTCCATTTTTTGTGCTTATTTCGTATTTTTTGTGTGGTTAATAACTTTAACGGTTATTATACCTTTTGTATGCAGAAAAATTGCTGAGTGGGGTGCAAGTTTTTGCAGGGTAAGGGGTGGTTTATTTGAGATAAATGAGTTTCCCCTTGGTAGAATAATTCCTTTTCAATCATTGACTTGACGCTGAAGATTAATTTTTGACTTTAGTTATGTCGTTGTTTTTGTTATAATTATTCTACCTTGCCAGACAGGCAGTATTGAGTGAGATGTATACTATTAGGCATGTAAATATGGTGAAATTATGACTGAATATAATTTTGATATGTGGAAAGACTTGGCCTCAAATGATCCCGATGCATTTGAGAAGCGACGTAAGCTAGAAATTGAAAAAATGATTAGTAATGCTGCACCAGACAGGCAAGATCGCCTGCGTGGCCTGCAATGGCGAGTTGATATGACGCGCCGAAAACATTCTAATCCTACGGTGGCCTGTCAAAAAGTGTTTAATATGATGTGGGAATCGGTCTACGGTGAAGTCGGTTTGCAAAATGCATTGCGATTTCAAGTGCCTCTGCAGCCCGTTACGGCTGAGGAATCAGATGGACAGGTTTTATCCTTCTCTAGTCCTAATTCTTAACGTTTATCCCTGATACGGTTTTTCTGTGTCGAGAAAATGCAATATTTTCTCTTTGACACGCATCGCATCGCGGTAACCCAGCACAATGAGTTCCCTGCAAAACGTCTTTTCAAATAGCAGATAACTGATAATTGAGCTGCTATGTATGGAATTGGCTCCTACACCGCGCAAGAAAAAACGCAGTGACCGCGGTAATCGATGAGCATGGCGTTGTGCAATTTCGTCAATACTAATGCTTGGGGATATAGTCAAAATATCAATGGGGCGCAAGCTTATCCCACCTTGCTCCAGCTTTTTATCAGAAATTAAACTAATCGTTTTGTTAATACGATCCAGGCGCTCGATGTCGGCGTCCAGGCTGTCGAGAAAAATGCTGTTTAGAACATGCCCGGCAACCTGTGCCATGCTTGGGTACGTGTATCCCAATTGTCGGTCAGGCGTTACAAGTTGACGCTTGCGTATGCCCACAATGAGCAAACGATCAGCACCAAGGTGGACTGCTGAGCTGAGTGGCGCAACCTGACGCATGGTCCCATCACCGAAGTATTCATTGTTAATTTTGATAGCAGAAAATAGAAATGGGATAGCTGATGATGCCATTAAATGTTGGGTTGTCAGTGCTTCAGAGCAGCCAATGCGTTGTTGCCTGTCCCAATTTGAGATTGACTCATCACCCTGATAAAAAGTAACCGACTGCCCCGAGTTATAGCTTGAGGCGGTAATGCCAATTGCGTGCAGGTATCCGGCATCAATTGATTGCTGAATGTTTTCGTAAGGTAGATAGCGATCCAATAATGGTGGTAACGGTGAACGGTCGAGCAAGGAATGTGGGTTATATTTACCTAATCCACCCATAAACATTGCGGCCAGCCAGTGCGCACCCGCGGTCATCAGTCCCCTTGGGTCAGCACGAAACACCTGATTGACATTGAAGTTCTCCCAGACATGGCTGATGCGTAATACACCTTTTCGAAAATGAGAGGCGTGGATGGCCAGCGCTACTGCGTTGATTGATCCTGCAGACGTGCCGGTGATTATTGGAAATGGATTGGATGCCTCTTTGGGCAGGATCTTCGACAGTGCCCGTAACACCCCGACTTGATAGGCAGCACGAGCGCCACCGCCGGGAAGGACGAGACCGAGTTTTTGTTCTTCTTTGTTTTTAGTAGGCCAGATCATATGCTTAAGTTGTGTTGTCTATGAGCTATATCGGCAATTAGCTGTTCTTTATATAGTGATATGAAGAGGTAGATGGCCGGCGGGGCGTGACAGGGCATTGTGATGGCTTGACGCTTAAAAACAAATTCGTAATGAAGCGCGCAAGTGGGCTTCAGTTGTTCTCGTGATCATCGATGATTCCGAGCGACGACCAAATTTCATCAACGCGCTGTTTGACGTCATCACTCATGCTGATGGGTTCACCCCATTCACGCTGTGTTTCACCAGGCCACTTGTTGGTAGCATCGAAGCCGATTTTTGAGCCGAGGCCGGACACCGGTGAGGCAAAATCGAGGTAGTCAATCGGTGTGTTTTCAATGATGGTGCTGTCACGACCGGGATCCATGCGGGTGGTCATGGCCCAAATGACGTCTTTCCAGTTGCGAATATCAATGTCGTCATCGGTGACAATGACAAACTTGGTGTACATGAATTGACGTAGGAATGACCAGATGCCGAGCATCACACGCTTGGCGTGGCCAGGGTATTGTTTGCGAATACTGACGCAGGCCATGCGATAGGAGCATCCTTCCGGTGGTAAATAGAAATCAACGATTTCCGGAAATTGCTTTTGTAAGATTGGAATGAACACCTCATTTAACGCGACACCGAGCACTGCCGGCTCATCCGGTGGGCGGCCGGTGTAGGTGCTGTGATAGATGGGGTTATCACGGTGTGTAATGCGTTCGATAGTGAACACTGGAAAGCTGTCGACTTCATTGTAATAGCCGGTGTGGTCACCGAACGGTCCTTCTTCTGCCATCTCGTCGGCTTCAATATAACCTTCGAGAATGAACTCTGCATTGGCCGGCACCTGAAGGTCATTGCCGATGCATTTGACCAGCTCGGTTTTAGCGCCGCGCAACAAACCGGCGAAAGCATATTCAGAGAGGCTGTCCGGCACCGGTGTTACAGCGCCTAAAATAGTCGCTGGATCTGACCCCAGTGCCACGGCAATTGGAAAGCGTTCACCGGGATGGGTCTGTTGCCAGTCGCGAAAATCCAGCGCACCACCGCGGTGAGATAACCAGCGCATGATAACCTTGTTGCGTGCAATGACTTGTTGTCGGTAGATGCCTAAATTCTGGCGTGATTTGAGCGGGCCTTTGGTGACAACCAATGCCCAGGTGATCAGCGGTGCAGCATCACCCGGCCAACAGGTTTGAATCGGCAGTTTGCTCAGGTCAACATTGTCCGCTTCGATGATATTTTGTTGACAGGCGGCACGAGTAACAACTTTTGGTGCCATGTTAAGTGCCTGTTTTAAAATAGGCAGTTTGCCCCAGGCGTCTTTGATGCCTGATGGTGGTTCCGGTTCCTTCAATGCGGCGAGTAATTTACCGACTTCGCGCAATGCGCTGACTGACTCTTCACCCATGCCCATTGCGACCCGCTCGGCGGTGCCAAATAAGTTGCCAAGTACAGGAATGTCATGCCCTTTGGGGTTTTCAAACAATAATGCTGGACCATCACGGCGTAAGGTGCGATCGCAGATTTCGGTCATTTCAAGGTTAGGATCGATTTCGGCAGAAATTCGTTTTAGTTGGCCAGCTTGTTCAAGTTGGTTGATGAAATCGCGTAGATCTTTATATTTCATGGTGGACAGCTGATTGTTTGAAAGATGATTGAAAGTTAGTAAGACGCAAGCATCGCTCTAAATCTTATCAGGTGCAAGTTTCAGGTGTTATCAAAGGTTGCAGTCACGGGTGTATGATCGGAAGGGCGCTCCCAGCCGCGTGGTTCTTTATCGATTTTCGTGCTCTGATGCAGGTCGGTCAGTATTTTGCTGGCCAGTATCAGATCGATGCGCAGGCCACGGTTACGTT
>Ga0316208_1000722_pt1 | contig 36933 bp, 48 predicted proteins | sample 3monopyrite_MG_FD_204944 | JGI IMG/M metagenome (GOLD analysis project Ga0316208, IMG submission 204944) | Microbial mat bacterial communities from mineral coupon in-situ incubated in ocean water Damariscotta River, Maine, United States -... | ecosystem: Environmental > Aquatic > Marine >...
TCTCTATCTATATTGGCAACGGCTGGGCGAATCAGCGCCGGATACGTAACCGGCATTATTTTAAGGAGACGATGATGAAAGACTATGAGTATTTGAGAAATTATGCTGCATCATTGCATGGGCAGCCTAAGCGCGTTGAGCGACTTGAATTGATTGCTGACCGGCTGAAAAAACTAGAATCAGCATATTGCAAGTTGACCAACTGCGAGTATTACCAAGACGGGCCGAATTTAGCCGGTGTGTACTGCCCGTCTGAATTGCTGTATGAATTTGATGATTTGTTTGACGCATAACGATAATGGTAACTTGCCGCCGAATTGAAACCGATGAACTTAGGGAAACAAAAATGCCAAACGAAACTACAGAAATAGAAAACCGCGCCGAGGTAGGCGGTCGAGTTGACCCGCTTGTTAGCGGTGGCCGGTTGAGTAGTGCTTATAACGCTGCAAATCTTCAGGTTTGTGCTTGCTACGGTGCTATATCGCATATAGACGCAGCAGAAAAAAGGTTGCGCTCTACACAGCGCGCACCTTTATGGCTTCTCAAACATCTTGACGAGGCGCGCAGAAAAATGAATACGACAATTTTGCCTGAATTGATACGCAAACGCGATGAGTTATATTACCGCTAACCAAAAGCTAACAGGAGAGGAACGAAATGAGTGAAACGAATGTAGAGACGAGTCCCGTTGAGCGCCTTGTTATGCGTGATGGGTATTGCTGCGACTGTAACCACAACCCTGCTGAGACGATTGTTGAGGCAGCAAAAAGGCCGGGACACAAATGCAATGGATGCTGGTTCACAGACCGCAAGCCGAACTGGGCACCGAAGGACGGAAAACAATATTACACAGAAGACGGTACGCTGATGAATTCGGACGGTAGCCGAAGTATTTTTGACGATGTGGACGCCTAACGCTAGAACTCAGGCGACCAGAACCGCCTGCGATGAACTTTAAATTTAACTATGAGGCCGATGCGGTTCTGGGTCGGCTGGAGTGATTTGTTATGCGTATCTCAATTAGAAAAAACACATGCGATAGCGCGATTGGCGAGGCGACAGTCAACGCGCCTGGAGCAAATATAACGATTGATTATGATCGCGACGATTTGGCACATGAGCTTGTAAATGCGTACAGAGACCTATTTGATAATACCGATGATTGGGTGGCTCACCTAAGTATGTATATTGATTCTAGCGAAAAGGCACAGCTCAGGCCGATGCTTTTGGACGAGGACGGAAACAGAAGCATCTTTGACGATGTTGACGCATAACGTCACAAATTACCGGCAATGTGCAACTGGGAGCTTGCCGAATTGGGTGAATTTTAACTTAACTGCCAACACAAACAAACACTGCGGCACATTGTCCGAGTAGATTTGTTTTGTTGGGCGGGCTACGGAGTGAATGAAGTGAGTAACCTACAAAGAGCTAAAAAATGCGTCACGCATCACCATGCCTGCGATTGCAGAGAATACAAATTTAATGAGATGGAGAGTGCGCTTAAGGTAATAGCAACATGGGCATCGTGCTCAAACATGGATCGGAAGCCACATGCCAAGCAAATGCTGGATATTGAACTGAAAGCAATGGCTGCTTTGAATGCCTTAAACGGTATTGACGCCTAACCCCGCGATAAAACGCGGAGCGTAGCGGAGTCGGATTTAATTGCATTGTTAGCCGTATTTTGGAGATGATTATGGATTACTGGGAAGAAACAATTTCAGAAGCATTTGAAGACGCTGGAATTGCTGCGACAAAAGAACAGATACAAACTGTCGCTAGTTGGGTTGAGGGTGCTCATGACAACTACGGAATGGCTCACGGATACGATGCAATACCAAGCCACGTAAACAGCGAGATCGAGCAGATTAAAGCACGTCATGCTGCTGAGATTGCAGAACTACAAAAGCAGGTAAATTGCTACAGAGATAGCGTTGCGTTACGTAGAGGCGTGAAGCGGGAAGATGTTTACCTCGATAGCAATGGCTGCGTTATGTACGGCTAACCCCGGAGCTTAATTGCTCCGTCAATTACAGCGCCTTGTTATGGCGCGTGGAGATGAGAAAATGAAGTGTGAAATCTGCGATAAACCAATAGGAGGCGACCACATTTCTCAGGAGACCAAGGTCCGTTTGTGGGACAAGCTCGCAAAACGGCACACCGAATACCACCGTGGCTGCTGGAATGAATACGCTGCCGGCATAACATCTGAGCCTGAGCGTTTGTGGCGTGAGCGTCTAGAGCTAGCAAAAAGCAAGATGGCGGACTGCCACAAAGACGACAAAAAACACTGGCGCGCATGTGTTGCCGAAGCGAAACAGAGAATTAAGGAAATTGGAAATGGGCATACAAGTACATATTGATGACACCTACAACGTAACGCTAAACGATCTGTTGGGGCTTGTGCCAAACAGCAAAGCGGCTAAACGATATGCCGAAATAATGGATGATTTAGGACGGTTGCAGAAGATCGTTTCTGGCGCCGCAGAATGGGCTGACGCGGAGCACAGGAGCAGGATGGACCCTGAGTGGCTAGTAGATGCTCGTAATTACTTGGGCACGGACTGAGCCATAACCCATTTAGCACAGGCGACGAACGCAGTGAGGAGTCCAGTGGAATGAACGAAGTGAGTGAAACGAGTGTGCCTGAAGTATTTGATGATGAAAATGCCGCTAGGGCGAAGAAGAATATTGAACGATTGTTTCAACACCGCAGCCAGGAGGCAACATAACCTTTGGGTAACGCGCCGCATTAAATAAACAAACATTGGAGTAACTGAGATGACGAACGAAACTACAAAACCAGAAGCAAGCACAGAGTTAGGCGGTCGCGTTGACTCAGCTGTTAGTGTGCCTGAACTTTTCAGGGTGCGCTGGTGGATTCAGGACACTATGGAAAGTGGTCATTGGGAAGTGTCTGGCTTGGTTGGCCTAAAAACTGCCCAGCAGTATGTGCGCTGCGGTTATTACGAGCAGGCACAAATTGTACTAGATGAAGATGGTTGGCCGATATACGAGGGTGATTGGTGGGCACACTAACACTGGGCTATACACACCTGATAAGGTAGGGAGCGTAAAAACAATGACTTATAGAGCAAATAAAAAAGCACGAAAACTGTGGTCATTACAAGCAAACGCCGCAAAAGAAAGAAAAAGACTCGCTGAAAAGGATCAGCATACTGACTTTGTAGATATTGATCCTTACATAAAAATCACAATAGAACGCAGGCACACAAAAGAAGTCGCAATATTTGAGTGTCTTGAGGGCAATAGAATTGATAACTACAGCATCTATTGCAACGATGAGCACTTAGGGATTCATGGCATTACGTTTTTAATGAACCGCATCAGAAAGTCATTACCAAGGTTTAGACGGTTTGATAAATAAGCCGCTATGAACTAGTCACATAGCAGACTGTGGACCTTTAAGGCCTATCCCGATATAGTACATAGCTCCATCTGCCCGGCCTTTATTAAAACCTCTCTCAGACATTTTACGGCCAAACAACGTTTGAGTCATAGGCTTCTCATTACGTTCCTTCTTCCACGATGAATATGTGTGATATAGAACTGACCCTGCAACCTTGACACTTGCTGGATCAATATCCATGTGCTTGGCAACTATGCAGTTATCCCCCATAAACCGCAGTAATTCGTCTGACTCATCCTGGTATGCGCGGGTAGCTGCTATAACAGATTCAGGCTCACAAAGACCTGTTTTTTGCCACTCAAGGCACCCTTTAATTGCCCAGTTCAGAATCCCGGCTGACTCACTCTCAAGGGTTTTAATAAGGTCTTTATCACGTTTCTCTTCCGGGATTGTTACTTCAAACGGAATTAGTCTAAGTCTGCGCCACATTGCGTGATCTGTACCATAAACGGTCGGTTTGTGATTGGTTGACATCCATGGTTTGAACTTTGGCGCGTATGAGAAGAATTCACCAAATGGAAACCTGCCTTCTATCTTATCTTCACCTGTTGCAACCTTTATAAGCTCTTCCCGCAGCCTGCCTGATTCATTGGTCTCTGACATAAACAGTGCCCTGGCAGCTCGGAATCCAGCAAACCTGTAATTATCTTCAGCCGATGGTTTCGCACCTATAAACGCTGCTGTGGACGTTGCCATACCCATATCGCCTAGCAACATAGCCATTAGCCGCATAAACGTAGATTTACCATTAGCGCCAGTGCCGTGCATAATAAAGAATGCCTGCTCACCTGTTTTACCTGTGAGTGTGTACCCAACAGCGCGTTGAAGAAACTTAACTGTTTCAATGTCTCCGTCCATAATTTCTAACATAAATTGTTCCCAACGTGGGCATGTAGCAGTGGCGTCAGCAACGACATGCGAGCGGGTAGTAATAAGATCCTCAGGCTCTGAGTTACGGAGCTTGCCGGTGCGTAAATCAACCACACCGTTTGAGACACCTAGTAGCCAGTCGTCACCATCAAGATCGCCAGTTGAGATTGAGATACCGGCGCACGACTGTGCGGCCTCGATGCAGCTCTTGGCACCACCGACAGCCTCGAGTCGCCTAACTGTCTTTAGCTGCGCATTAAGGGCTTTCTCATCCTTTCCGCAGCGGTCTCTTACTTCAAACTCCATACTCGGGACCATGGCCCATACTCTACGAATCATCTCACCTGATGTATCGAATACCCATCCTCGTGCTGGTGCGGCCTCGCCAGGTTTAGCAGTATTCCCAAACGTCGATTCCCGTGACCCGGATTCCCAAACAAGCCATTTCTGTTGCTCATGTATGAAGCGCATACAATTAGGAAATGAAGCTATTAACCGTTCAGCGTTACCTTTATCTGAAGATCTGAATTTCCCTTCAGGTATAACAATATCTTCGAAATCAGCCTTACCACTACTAATATCGTCCGATACAGGTAAAACTGGCTGGACACTAGTAGAGACCTTATTTACATTACGCGCAGCAATAAACTTAGGAATTGCAGGGAATATTTCTCTCTCAAGCGTCGCGTCATCTATTGGAATAGCGTTATTAGGGCATCGTTCTACATTTACACGTTTGATAGTGGCACGGATCATATCCTCGTCGAGTCCCTTTCCAACAAGATGGCCAACGTACTGTACTAGCGGTTGAGTGCGGTTGCCGGGTGCAAGTATATCAGGGAGGATAAAAGTGGAGTCCATGTCAAGGGAGATAGGGAGGCTGTGGGATACCTCACTTGAAGGGAGCATGGACTCCAAACCTGTAGCGACCTGATTACTATCGCCATTTAAAATCTTACCAGATTGTGCGGCTGATACAAGTGTGCGGCACGATATCTGAGGATGATTACTAATAGAACATTTTACAAGTGCCGGCGAATTGTATTTATGGTTAATAAATCCAGGGACTCTAAGTACCCGGTCAACATTAGTCATTGACGGATCACAGCCAAAACGTTTAGCAAGAAGTGCCTGCGAGAGTTTGAACCCAGTTATTGACTCATCATTAACTCGCCATAGGCAGTGCCATCGACCCGGACTTGATGTGGTTAGGATATGAGGTCTTGGCATAGCATCGCGGATAGGGCCAAGCGGCGCACCGTCAGTGTCGACGAACAAATAGCGCACATTAGAGATATGTGCTTTACCACGGTCAGCCCCTTCATTGACCTGTACGAATATCCCAGCGCCACGTGCATTAAGATCTGATAACGTCTTACTATGCTGACTGAATGACCCAGTTAATACCCGTGCAAGTGGATCACGACCACCGGGTTTTTTATCGGAAAACGTTTGGAACACATAAAAATCGCTACTCGATATGGCGCTCAAAAATGAGTGGCTTAAACTGAGGTCGGTCCCCATATTGTCTCCCAGACTTTAGCGGTTACTTTAACATTAAAAGTAATTGAAGTTATGTGATTATAGTTATTAGATGATTACGTCTTTGAATAGATCTGCTTTTGATCCATTAAGCAGGCGGTAGCGGTATAACTCCGGGATGGGCTTTGACTCATCCCACAAGTAAACTGCCTGGCGTGTGCATCCAATATCGTCAGCAAGCGCAGCTCTGCTACCGTTATAGTAAACTTCAAGTAATTCTTTAAGTGACATGATTGTAACCAAAATGTTTATACAGTGGACTCACCTTACACTAGATCAATTTTAAATGTCAACAGTGTTGACAAGCTCGATTTTAATGTATAGGATTGAATTTAATTACACCAAGTGCAGGGAGACAATTATGAATAAGGGAACATACTGGAAGAAGATGGCATTTCACAACCAAGGTGAGCCTATATGCGAAACACCTTATTTTGATGATGTGATCCAGTTACTTGCAGATGAGCTTGAAACAGGCAGAGATCATAGTGTGCGCGTACTAGAGCTGCTGCGAATTGGTGCGTCAGAGTACATTGAACGCTGTATGAAGTTTGAAGGCATAGACCAGGACATATCAGAATAATGATTGGACTTGATCTTGAAACTGCCCCATGCGAAGGGCAGCCTCAGCCTTATGCACTTCAACCGTGGAGAGCTAGGGAGGGTACGGCGCATATAACGTCGTGTGCGATTGCTAAGTCATCGGGACAGGCTAAGACAACACCAGGCAGGTACAGCGACCTTAAACAGCTACTGATAGAGCTTGACGGTAAGTATGTAGCAACATGGAATGGATTATTTGACGTTGCGTGGCTACTTGCCTATGGGTTGGATGAGCATGTCAAAAAGATAAAGTGGGTTGATGCGATGTTGCTATGGAAATGGGTAGAAAATTCACAGTCCAAGGAGCATGCACCTGCGTGGTCGTTGATGGACGGCGCTAAAAGGTGGCTAAAAGACTGGCCCCATCTGGATAGGTTTAAGGATATGAAGTCAAAGGAAGTAGCCGCCGGGGAAGACGACAAGTATTGGGAGATGAGAGGCAAACTTGATGCGCTTGTGACTGTCAAGATCGCTGAGATCCTTCAACATAAATTAACTGACCAGCAGCGTAAATCAGTGTTAATCGAAGCGGCGTGCATTATACCGGCAGCAAAAGCGTGGATAGGCGGGATAAACATTGATACACATAAATGTAAGGCAATAGCGCCAATAATTACTGACGAAATGAGATCTATAGAGGTTAAGTTGGGCGTATGCGACAGTACATCAGACAAAGACCAGTGGAAGCCATCAACGCTATTATCATCACCTAAGAAGTTAAGCGTATTATTATATACTACTTGGGGTCTGCCATGCTCAGTATTTAGTGATAAAACTGGCGCGCCGAGTTCAAATAAAACCGCACTGACATACCTTGCCGATACCGATCCAAGAGTACTCGATATTCTAAGGTGGCGCGAGCTGAACACTCAGTATACCAAATTTGTCAAAGGGATCATTGCGACATCAGAGTATATCAATGACGATATAGCATACCCGTCACCGAAAATATTCTCGACATATACAGGCAGGTTCACGTATGCAAGTAGGAGTGGAAAGAAAGGCGAGAACTACAAAGCTAAGGTAGGTATACCCATCCACCAATTCCCTCGGAATAAAACCTTGAGAAAGTTAATTGGAAGTTGACGAGCGAACCATGACTAAATTAGCAGAAATTGAATGCAGGATCTTACGGAAAACATACTGCGCATACCTTATAGACAATGGGAAATTCAAAATGTGGTTATCAAAGTCACACATAATTGACGAGACAAACTACCTTAACGGCGCTGTACTCACGATCCCTATGTGGTTAGCACTGAATGAGGGACTGGTGAAGTGAACGTAATGACGGCAATATGCCTTGCAGGGTCGTTTTTGAGCCTGGTAGGCGCACTACAGGCATACAATACTGGACTAAACTATTATCCGTGGTTAATAGCATCTATATGGGCGGGTATAGCAGCATTAGGAAGTACCAATGGGAGATAAGTTACTTGTTGAGTTCGATGCCGCGGGGCAGGAAATGCGGATCATGGCCGATTATTCACAAGATCCGGCATTACTTAAAATCTTTAATTCTAAATCCCCCTTTGATGATGTCCATTCCTATACTGGATCAAAGATTGCCGGAATGACGTTTGAAAACTTCCTGGAGGCTAAGGCAGCAGGGAATAAAAGAGTAGTTGGAGAGCACGGGCTGAGACACATGGGGAAATTTTGCAATTTGTCCGGCCTCTATAGAGTAGGTGTCAAGAAGCAAAGAATAAATGCTCGAGTTCAGTATGGCATTGACAAGGATTATATGACGATTAGTAGCTGGCAAGACACGTTCCACCGTGCCTATCCAGGTATCAAACGATACTGGGCTGCTGCGATAGCTACCGCTAAAGATCGTGGGTATGCTGAGACTCGTGCCGGACGCAGATTCTATATTACTGATTGGAATATCCCGGATAGGGCCTGGGGTTGTGAAAGCTCTGCCATTAATTTCCCGATTCAAGGTACAGGTGCGGATATGAAGGAGCTGGCTATCGCAGTAATATCTAAAAAGTTCCCTAAATTTGAATTCGCATGGGATCTACATGATGGCGAATTTGGATATATCGAATCGAAACATATCAATTCTAATATGCAGATAATATACGACATTAGAGAGACACTTGACAATCTACCGTACAAAGAAGCATGGGGATGGGAGCCAACTGTGCCCATAACATGGGATGCCGCAGTAGGTAAAACGTGGGGTGATATGAAAGAAGTAAACTGGGATGAAAAAGGATCACTTATAACAACATTATAAAGGATAACGTAATGGCTAAATCTATGGCATGGTCTTTTAGCAGATTAAACGATTTTGAAAACTGCCCTAAGATGTTCCACTCTAAATATATATTGAAAGAGTGGCCTAAGGAGGATAACTCACCTCATTTAATTAAAGGCCGCAGAGTACACGATAAAATGGAGGTGGCGTTAAAGAAGATGCAAATCACCCTTGGCGGTGAGTATGATGACGAGATATTCCCAATGGTGCCGGTTTTACAGAAAATAGTTGCCCATGCACAGAACAACAACGGTGAGATTTATACAGAACTTCAGAAGGCGCTAACAGATAAGTTGTCTGCGTGTAGTTGGTTCGATAAGCAGACATGGGTAAGGGCCATCTTCGATGTTCTGATTATGTATAAAGATTCGGCGCTAGTAATCGACTGGAAAACAGGTAAACCAAGTGAAGATAAAGGACAGCTCGCGCTATTCGCAGCGGTTGTCATGGCCTTGTATCCAAAGATCCAATCAGTAACGACATCGTATGTATTCATAGATCATAACAAGACAGTTTCGAAGCGGTTCACTCGAGACCAGTATGAAGATCTATGGCATGAGTTCGGGGATAGGGCTGAACTGATTCAAATCGCTGTAGAGTCAGGTGAGTGGAGGGCAACTCCGAACCGGCGGAATTGCAAATGGTGCAAAGTACGAGAATGTGAATATAAAGGAGGTTACTAATGGATATCATGATTGACATTGAAACATTATCTACAGATAAAACGGCTACGATTGTAAGTATAGGAGCCGTAGTGTTCGACCCCAAAGCTGGCGGTGATGAGTTTAGCAACGAGGACAAATTCTATACTGTGTGCGATGTAAACCAGCAACGGTTAGTAGATGTAAGTACAGTGACGTGGTGGATGTCGCAATCTGACGCAGCCAGGGAAGTATTTACGGATCGAAATGCGGTACATATAACGGCAGCGTTGCAGAGTCTTAAATCGTTTATAGAAGAAGTTTGTCCTGATGGTATATGGGCAAACTCGCCGAGTTTTGACCTTAGAATCCTTGAAGATGCGTTTAGACAATTTGACATATCAATCCCTTGGATGTTCTGGCAGGAACGTGATGTTAGAACACTAAAGAACGTAATAAATAAGGACAGGATGCCTGAGTTTGAAGGTACGGCGCATAACGCACTTGCAGACGCAGCGCACCAGGTAAAGCAGGTACAGTACATTCACAGCTTAATTGGTGATTGAATGACTACAGAAAATAGAACCTATAAGCTAAGAATACCAAATTGTGAGCATGCGCTTTATTTCACAGTCGCAGGGACACCTGTGCCGACGATGCTATTTGTGAACTGTAAAGATATGAGATCGTTCGAGTGGTTAACTGCTCTAATGACCGCCTATTCAAGACAACTCAGAGCTGGCGTACTTGTATCGGACATCATTGGTGATATGTCTGAGACCTTTGACCCTCATGGCGGGTATATGATCCCTGACGGGTCAGGTCGAAAGGCGCACAGCTTGATACATCACCTAGGACTTATACTTGAACAGCATATAGATGAGATACGATATGACTCAGCCTGAGAAGAAAGTAAAGAACTCGATTAAGAAATCAGTTCTAGATAGATTCCCTGGTACATGGATGTACATGCCAGTGCAGACTGGTTATGGTCAACATGGAATTCCTGATTTTGTATGTTGCGTGCCGGTGGTAATAAGCCAAGAGATGGTTGGGAAGCGGATCGGTGCGTTCGTAGGTATCGAAGCCAAGACAGAGACAGGTAAATTATCAAAAATGCAGTCATACCAGATTAACGCTATAGCTGACGCTAGTGGCGTCGCGGTCGTCATCAAAGGCGAGGTGGAAATCGACAAGGTAATTAGCTTAATAGAGGAGTCTTTAAGTTGATAATATCGCAGGCACACAAAGCAGTGATGGTAAATAACCATATAATGCCTGCTATTAATCTGACACGATTTGATCGGACAAAGCAGGTAACATATAAAGGCGAAGATTTTACAGTGCTACCCGATAGTCTAGACACATTCGAGATACTATCAAAGGAGAATGTCACATACGCTGGGCCGATAACACGATATTACTCTTGGCCGGGGCAGTTTACACCTTTCGATCATCAGATAGAGACATCGGATTTCCTGTGCAGGCATCGCAGGGCGTTTGTATTTAACAGTATAGGGACCGGGAAAAGTTTATCCGCATTATGGGCGGCTGATTACTTGCGTCGGCAGGGGAAGGTTAGGAAGACGCTTATAGTCGCGACATTATCAACACTTTGGCGTGTATGGGCAGATGAAATATATAAGAACTTCCCAGGTATTACTTTCGCTGTACTCCACGGTTCAAGGCAAAAACGATTAAGTATGCTGTCCAAAGACAAGGACTTCTACATTATCAACCATGACGGTATGAAGGTACTTCAAGCAGACTTAGATGCGCGTGACGATATCGACTTGGTTATTCTTGACGAAGGAGCACAGTTCAGGAACGCCAAGACCGATAAGTATAAGTCACTTGATGTAGTAGCAGGTGTAAAGTCTAATCGACGCCTGTGGTGGCTTACTGGAAGTCCAATGCCTAATGCCCCAACTGATATATGGGCACAGGCAAGGATGATAAACCCTGATCTAGTACCTAGGTACTTCTCACGGTTCAGGGATCAGGTAATGACACAGCGAAACCAGTTCTTATGGGTTCCGAAACCAAACTGGGAGCAACAGATATACGCGATGCTGAAACCGTCAATCCGTTACACACGCGATCAGTGCCTTGATCTACCGCCGTGCATTACAGAAGTCCGCGAAGTCGAAATGTCGAAAGACCAGGAGAAAGCATATAAATCAATGTGTGCCGAATTCATCGCAGAAATGAAAGGCGGTACGGTTATCGCTGTCAATGAGGGAGTTCGTAGAAATAAATTAATTCAAATTGCTACCGGGTATGTATATGACCAAAACGGAGTGACCCACGACTTGAATTGTAGCGCTAAATATAAAGCACTTATTGAAGCAGTTGAGGAGTCAGGAAACAAGGCAATTATTTTCACACCGTATAGACACTCTGCTGAGTCAATAGCAAAGCAATTAAAATCAAAATATACAGTCGGGATGGTACATGGCGGAGTCTCTACACCGATTAGAAGTAAGATATTCTCAGATTTCCAGGATGGCGATTTACAGCTTATAGTCGCGCATCCTGGGTGCATGGCCCACGGGTTAACACTGACCGCCAGTAGTACAATCATCTGGTGGGGACCAGTAGACTCTTATGAAATATATGAGCAGGCAATCGGACGGATTACTAGACCGGGCCAGAAACTAAAGCAGACGATAGTACACCTGGTATGTTCAGACATAGAAAAGAAGGTATATAAACGACTCGGTAAAAAAGAAAGTATGCAGGGATTACTTTTGGAACTATTAAATACTTGACATTGTTTCAACATACTGTATAGTTAGCTTGCCAAACAAAATTCAACATGGGAGGTTGGATATGGACAACGTAGAGCGGGCAATTAGTGCCTATATAAAAATTAGAGACGACTTGGATGCCAAAAGAAAGGCATTTAAAGAAGTCGAGAGTGCAGCGAAAGCGAAGTTAGACGAGATCTCAGGCTACATCGGGAAGCATATCGGCAGTGCTGAGTCTGTAAAGACAGCTCACGGCACGGCATTCAGAGCAAAAAAAGATTTTACGGCGGTTGAAGATTGGGAGTCGGCAATCAAATTTATTGTCGATACCGACAATGTACAAATGCTGAATAAATCAGTTAGCAAAGCAGCGGTAAAAGAATACATGGCGGAGCATTCAGGAGCTACACCTCCAGGTATTAAATATTCATCATTAATTGAAATCCAGGTTAGGAGACCTACAAAATGAGCAACCAAATAATTATCCCAGAAGGCACCCAATTACCGGCGCATCTTCAGAATAGAGTCACAGACAATTCGAGCCTAGCTGTAGTAGATAGCTTTCTACCACGTGTCGTTGCTAAAGATGGACACTTCATAATCCGTAAGGACGGCGAAGATAAACATCTACCTTTAGGCCAGGGACTCGGCGTCGTAATCATGGCAGCCTCACCATTAGGTAAGGCGGTAGCCAAGCAATTCTATGCGAGTGCTTACTCCCCGGATAGTGACGCCGAACCGGATTGCAGATCAGCAAACGGCGTAGTGCCAGATCCTGGGTGTCTGAACAAACAGTCAGATACATGTGCAGCATGCCCGAAAAATGCGTGGGGATCGGGTGTTGATGCCCAAGGTATGCCGACGAAGGGTAAGGCGTGTTCAGATCGAAAAGAGCTGATTATAGTCCCGAATACTGTAATCGAAGGCGACATCTATATGCTATCTGTGTCACCAAAAAGTTTGAAGCCATTAAGTATTTATGGCCGTGAGCTGGACAAGCATAATATTCCTGTTAGTGGTATAACCACAACGATTGGCTTCGACCCAGCCGATCCAAAGGTACTTAAATTTGAATTTGGTGGGTTCCTTGATGCAGCACAGGATGCGATAATTCAGAAGCGTATCCAATCAGACGAAGTCCAGTCGCACGTAGTTGGATCTGATACAGTTCAGCCGACAGTTCAAGCAGTGTCTGAGCCGTCTGTGGTGGCCCAACCTGTACAGACCGAGTCTGATGTACCAGACGACCCCTTTAACGCGCCTCAGAAAGAGCTGCATGAATCAGATGTTGACGCTAACGGTGATGAGTGGGACGAACAGATCCACGCGGCTACTAAATCGAAAACAAAATCAGGTCTGTGGACGAAACGTAGGTCGACTCAGCAATCCGAAGCTGTGCAGGCTGCGGTAACGGAGCCGGATCAAATTAGTGACTCAGATGCCGATGAACTTAATAGTATACTCGGAGAGTGGGGCGCGTAGCCACGGTAGAATATTATGGATACAGACTATATATTAACTTTAAAGGTGGAGGCTGCCAGGAAGGCAGTCTCTACCGCTGGCGGGCAGACGGCGTTAGCTAGAAAACTAAGTGATCTGCTTAACGAAAGAATCTCAAATGTACGTGTAGCCAAATGGCTGGTCAACGGAATTCCACCTAGGATGGTGCTTCCAATTTCTGAGATAACGGGTATTAACCCAAATGAACTCGACCCGAAACTTTACCCGAAACACATTTTGAGATAACGCAGGCGATGATATGAGTGAAAGTAACCAACAGACCTTAGTTAACAACGCAAAAATAATACTGGACACTACGCGGATCTTTTGGAGCAGCGAGGCTAGTAATGATTGCGAATGTGATATTTCATATTGTGTCGATACGGGTATGGAGTGTAGAGAATGTAATATAGCTCCAGTAAGTATAGCGACGCAGGGGAGCATATTCTGAAATTATCTATATACGCGCATCGTAAGACCTAAATTACATTGAGCGGTAATGCAGTCACTTACGAAACGTACTAATGATATTGGCAAGCCCGCCTGCCTGTTGCTGACCTGATGCCGCGTTATACCTGGCTTGCTTCTCTTTAGTACGCATTCCAAAGTACGCTCTCAGCAATGCTGTAGGCGTAGCCAGTACAGCCAGCATGATCTCCCATGAATCTGCAAGTTGCGCTAGTATATCGCTCTCAACGCTGAAAATTGCATAGGCCCACGCGGCCATAAATATCATAACTGCAATAAATACAGCCATAGCCATTAATTTAGCTATCCATGGGCGTGTACTTGCACCAGAGGCGTCAGCTTGCGATAAGGAGTTTTGAATCTCAGTCCATGAGCGGATCTCTTCTATATCGACATCGAACTCTTTCATCATCACAAGCGCGGCCTGCTCTGGTGGAAGAGACTCAACTGCTAGCCTAACCTGATTGCCAGTCGCATTGAGAGGGAGCTTTTTGTCATCTGGCAGAAATGCGTTAACTGCATTGATAACAGGCCCGGCACCAGGGATTGCCGCAGTCACGACACCAGTTCCGACCTTCTTTAGAATATCCCATAGTTTCATGTCAAAACCCCTTAAAGTATAGAGCTGTAACTGCGGCAAAGACTATCCACAGCGCACGTTCTACCAATCTTGATATGATGAAATTGTTCCCAACTTTATCCCTCATCTCAGAAACTTCAGTTTCTATACTATCCAGTTTACGTCCGAACCTTTTTAGCGCATCGTTATGATTAACTATACGCTCGTCGATACGGGCAATGTTCTGAATAATTTCTGTAACCATCGCGACTTGCTTTTGAAGATAGTCAATCTTAACAGTAAGTGATTCTATTGAGCCGTCAGCCATTAATAGTCCCCATCAATTTTTTCTTTTAGTTTATCAAATTCGGCTATAACTTCTGAGTCAGTCATCTTCCGTAATTTATTGGCATCGTACCCAGCGTCAATGAGAAGTTGCTGGCACCTCCAGGCTCTGTCACCAAATATATAATGCCCCTTGAATATAGGTTTTGGTGAGCCATCAGCTTTATCCGCATGGAATTGTTTTATCATTCCTGTAATGTCCATGTGGAGAAAATGTGGAAATGGGAATTTAACGGTACGCGCTTGTCTGATGACAAGATATCCGCCGTTCCGCCAAAGTCTGAATGCCTCCACAAGACAATTACTCCACTTCATCAAAATACCTTTATTCTAGTGGTGTTTCGAACATCACCGTGAAACCATGATACTTTATCTTCAATAGCTGTTAGGTCCGGGAATTTTGACGGGTTTTTTAGAATATATTCTCTCACCTCGGCGGCTGTGGTATCTCTGAATAAAGCGTCTGAGGCGCGCCCGAACTTATGCTGTGATAGTGAGCGGTCATAGCGTTTAAACATAGCGAGATCATCATCACCTCTCTGCCTATAGAACTCAGCTGTGCGGAACCCTGACCAGCTCCGTCGTCCGTAGGTACTTGATAGTGATTCAGAGTGCCATGTATTAATAATCATCGTGCCGAAGTAACTACGTAATAAATCATTAGTACGAATAAGGCGCGGGTCGATCAGCTCCCATGCTTTATCCCCGCGCTGCTCGAATATATGCGGTGGAACGTATTCTTCGATGCTGAAGTAAATAGCTTTAACTGTCATTAGCAGTGTCTCCCACTTGGGTCAAATTTATCAAGTAACCGTTTACAAATCGAACGTGACCACCTACCTCTAAAGTCTGTACGATTCTTATTTCTAATCATACGTGATGAGAGAGTGAACTCTTTTGGAAGCTGTAGGAATGGAATCGTGGCAACCATATTCAATGCCACGTCCAGTATGACGCCGATAATTAGTATCTGGGCTGCGAACGGTCTGACCCAACCTTCTAGATTCTCTTTATTGCGTTTGAGGTTCATTACAGCAAGGTAAAATATCCATACTGCGAGAGCGAGAAGGTATGTAAAACCAAGAAACTTTAGGCCAATGACTGCCATAGTGTATAGTTCACTTAAATTATCCATTATTTCCACCTCGCGTCTACAATCATTAATCCCGCTGGGCCACTTCTAGCTAGTGGTGTGTTGCCAACATTGATATAGTTATCATGAATGATTTCGTTAACACTTTCCCCATTACCATTATCACACAATTCCATCAAGTCAATAGTGGTTTGTGACATTGGGTCAAGTAAAATTGGCGTAAAATCCGGACTTGCTTCAAACGGGTGAGGGATTAAATCCATGTCCGCATTTTTCATTAAAGGAGTAAGTTCGATTTCGTCCTCAACCGCTGAGCGTTTTGCTTCGAGTACAGCTTTTTTGTAAGCTACCTTTTGCGCCATTGATGAATTGGACTTGATAGGTGCAGGCATAGAGAAATTATTATGTTTGATATATTGCTTGCCATCATTAGTATGACGATCAGCAGTAACTTTTGTTGGACCATTGTAAATCCATGGAGGGGTATCAGCAGAATATACACTAACGATATTGCCCTGTGAGTCTACATTTGCAAAGATGAAAAATGGAACTTCACCATCACCAAGATCGTATGGAGGTGACGCTGTTACATATCGCTGTTGTGCGGAGGCAATAGCATTATTATTCGCATAAATGTTAATGCTCGCACTATAACTATCGCCATAAGTACTGGCAACGTAATTTTGATTAGGATCACTACTGCCCCAATAAGCAGTTGCAATGGGTAAATTCGACCTTAATCTAGGGTAGAATCCATGTGCTCCTCCGGGCAAAACCATAATCTGACTATATGGGGTCGTGACAGATACTTCGCCAACTGATGTTTTCAACTCATTCTGACCTACTCTACCAACTAAATTTGAATTTGTTATAATCTCACTGCCGTATAAAGATCCGACTGACGTAGTGTTATTTAACTCAAGTGGATTTGCACCATCCCAAGCTCCACTATCATCTCTGTCTGTTAAGACGGAGAATGTGTCTGTGTCGGCATATAGCCAAAAATCATCAGCACCGGCAGTTGTATCACTAAGTTTTATACCCGGATTGGTTCCTTCAACAGTAACCGTGTTAGTGAACGTCTTCGCGCCAGTGATAGTCTGACTCCCGTCTCGCAGCACAGCTCCCCATGGCGAGAACCGCACAGGTACGATAATGGTGTTGTCTATCACCACTGTTGATGTTTCTAACTGAAAGTAGGCCAGCGGCACACGGCCACTTGTTACGGATGGAATACTTGGAGATGCGTTTTCTGTCCCAGTAATGACGTAAGCAGTACCTGTAAGTGGATCAAGCTCTACAAGGTCAATACGAGGATTGACACCTGGCGCTGTCAAAGGTCCAAGCGTCTGAGCAGCCTGCTCGATGATCGTAGCACCTGTAAACTGCGCCCCACTATCGACCACAACATTCATGTCAGGTGTGGCTGATTCGTGAACTGAAAACGCTGCCGCCAACTCACTTACGGCCCTGGTCATGGCATCAATATTCGCCTTATACTGAGATCCTGACTGAGTTGTGTAGTCAGGCTGTAATGGGGTAGCAGTACTCATAAATTAGTTACCTGTAATAAATACATCTCGCACCAGTTGAATGTCCACATCATTTTTGTCTAATAAGTATAGATCCGCACCTAATACCGTCAAGTTGTCCGCGTATACATCGTACCCTGAAGTGCCTTCTTTTGCCACTGTAACACGTGGTAGCGAGTGAAATTGACGTGGAAATACGATCGGAGTAGGTCCTGGGGTGGTAAACTGGAAGTCTCTGACTATGACTGTCTCTTCAACGTTATCGACTGTCGTATCAAACTGTGAAATTATGCCAATCCCTTTGGCGTTATCCTGAACAATTTCAAACTGGAAGTACCGGCCTTCACGCTCACCAATGGTCCATATCTCACCGCCGTCATAGCTATCACCGTCTAGCCTATAGTCTAGGTATACAGCCGTTGATATCTGACCTGTAGACCCTGGCGCCAGATAGGCGTCGAGTGTATACCACATCCTAGCTATGTCATCGAATCCAGCATCAAGCTCAGGTGCCAAAAACCGACTCTCAGAGAATGGAGAGTACACAGCCTCATCCCACAGCTGTGCGTCTGTCATGTCTGACGCCAACACAGTGGAGTCCGGTACCAATACCCCTGTCCAGTGTTTAATGAACCTAGTCAGTGTACCTGCCCATGCTGGAGCATTATATTGCTTCGAGATATCTACGTTCTTACTGACTATCTCAAGCTGATCGACTGTCTGATTTATTGACTCATTGCCATTGGTATCTACATATTTAGCACCTACTTCCCACACTCCTGGGGGGATATCAGCAGACAGTTTATTTATACCGCGTTCCCCATCAGATATAACGGCCTTATCTTCCCATGCGCTCCCGACTTTTCCATACGCTATCTTCGCGCCGTCACGCCCGATATCTGACGTTGCAGGCCATCGCATATCCGCTAGACCACTGCCTGACTGGGTAGCTCTGATTGTTGGAACATCTTCGATCTGGGTACGGGTATAAGGTAGCGTAATCGGATCACTTATATTCCCAGATGTATCTACAACATAAACACTTATATTATATGTACCTGGGGTCTTTAGAGCTGCCGTGTCGGATATAAAGTCAAAGCTGTCAAAGTGGTCATGTGTGGCTGTACCTTCGACTTCGAGCACAAAATAATTGAAATCGACAGGTTTATTTGAATACTCGATGCTTATATAGTGGTCGCCATTTGCCTGGCGCGTGACTGTAAAAGTATCCACCGGATCTGGAAGCGCAGCCTTGCCTACAATAGTGTATGCAGCACTAAGTGTACTATTGGCACCACTGCGTCCACGGTTGTTAAACCCGGTTATCTCAATATCAATCAGGCCGCTAACAGGGCCTTGAAACTCAAACGTGCGGATCGCACCGACGCCACCCATCATAGGACGCCATGACTCGCCCGGAGCGCGCCATCTTACCCACGCCCCGCCATAATCACCGCTAACGTCCCACGCCATGGTTATATTCACAGCAAAACTACTTCCCACTCGTATAAGTGTATCGGACACCTCAAGGTTTGATAGTGAAGGGTAGAAATTACTATACAGCGATGGGTTGACGTATACGCCGCTACCTAACTCCGACGCATAATACGCAGGATCTTCATCAGTCGCAGTCAATCTGACTCGCTTATCACTGACAGGTCTGACATCAAGAATTTTAAGTTTCTTTCCAGGTGTCGCTTCAGGCTCAAAAAACCATAAGTAATCTACAGGATAATTTCCGTCCGGGTCATTATCAGGTGCAGCAGTTAACGGTGTAGTCAGTGTAATGACATTACTTGGCCCAACCTGATAATCAACGGCGTTCACCTCATACGTCCCATCAGGGTATCGTATGCCTATATAGTGAGTCGTCGCAGGTGTGAACGGAACCTCGCGGTCTAGTACTAGCGTATTAATAGTCCCAGACTCTAGTCGCCCTGAGTACCCCCAGCTTGTAAGATCATGTGATACGGTTACTACATCACCTCTCTGTACGACCATCCCCTCAAAATCACTCTCCCATTCGACGCGGCGACGGCGATAGTACTGCTGAGCTGCCAGGAGAAGGGCTTCCTTCTCGGCTTGAATCTTACTGGTACACCCCATCAGTTGAATCTTGGCTATGTTGATCGGTGATGTGACTCCAGGGGTATTCGCCAAAACAACATCTGGCTGCCAATTAAGTGCTGGATTTATAAATTCAACTTCTATGGCATCGGCGAGTGAGCCGGTAACATAACTTATCTTGAAAGTATCTCGGATAATATTCCCCATTCCGAACTGCTGGATTACGGGCTGATTGTCCGCGTCCCAGATTACACCTAGCTTCCCACTTGCCCATGATACTGTTGCACGTCCCATGCGTGCAATTATCGTCAAAGTCTCGAATACTGATGTCTTACGGTCAAGTACTAGATTAACTTCGAGACCTTTGCTATCGCACCATGCTCCCCACTCTTTGACTGCTTCGATATCAATTCTAGCATCCTGTATATCAGCGCCGAACATTCTGCGGCCATTAGCCGCAAGCTTGCCAATAGCGAACCATCTGAACCACCACGCAGGGTTACTGGTTGGTTGGCGCACCCACGCAGCGCCTGTCCATGCCTCGCACTCAGCTGTAGCAATACTATTTAGCGCGTCGATACGACCTTGTAGCTGCCCAGATGCACGGATTGAAAGTGCTAATCTATGCTGTCCGCTATAGTCAGCGTCGTCGGACTGATATGAGCGTAGCACTGACCATGTAATGTCAGATGTAAATTTGGTTGTGTTCGAATCTGCTGCTGACACACGGCGAAGCCTAATGTCATATTGCCCCTTTTGGACTTCCCGCGAATACGTTAGACGAACAGGTGCGCGGTCACTATTTGTTATTACTACAGCCGCACTTGAACCTACAAACGGAACCCAACTCCCCCCGACGGGGCGGTACTCCATCTCAAGCGTAACCGAGTGACTCTCAATGCCATTATTGCCTGCATAAAACAGGTATCCGGTAATATCTATCGAGAGCTTGACAGTATCAAGGCTTGATGTGCGCGTAGCCCATAATGGCAGTTCAGATACAACGACATTATCTATATAGGCAATTGTTGAATCAGTGTCATTTGTGAGTCTAAATGTAGGAGATCCACCGCTACCAGCTACGATAGTTTCAGTCTTTAATCCAACTGTACTGTGTAATACGCCACTAGTACCCCCAACAGATGCGACTACACCGCCGTAGGCATATATAAGGTTAAACGCTACAAGATAGGAATTACCGGCGCTAACGGTAATATTCTGACTTATAATCCCATAATCGTCGCCGCCGAAACGCGCTTGACCGCCATTTGTGTAAACATCACCATTAACATTCCAATTAGAAAGGCCATCGTCAAAATTGCCGTTAGTGACAAGATTAGGATTGCTGTCCAGCGATACTCCTACCGCCAGGCTATCAACATTACCTGGAAACAGATTAATTGTCGCGCCTACGCTCTCCTCCTGAGATATATCACTAAAGTTACTTAACGGCGTATCTCCAATTCGAGTATCGCTAAGCGTCATATCACTTAGGCCATAGTTATATATCCCGTATAAATATTGGTCTGTGCCTACCAACTCAGTGTATTCACGTGCTCCAAGGTCCGGATATATCCGATGCTCTCCAATCACGATAGGCATGGGTCCCATAAGTCTTGGGCGATTAGCACCACCACTAAGAGAATATGTCGGACTATCATCATCCCCCTGCGCGTCTGCCAGTCGTTGTGTAGGCGGTGGGAGTAACGCATTAACTATCATTAGGCCGCCCATGCTAATTAGCGCTTTGCCCACGGCAAGTTTAGTACCAGTAAGTCCTATACCACCAGCGAGGGCAGGCGCTGCGAAATAGATGACTGCCAAGGAAAGCATCGTACGTGCAACCTTGTTTTTATCGTCTCCACCACCGTGTACCAAAGCCCTTACGGTGATCGTATCCCCTTGAGCAGGGAATGTAATTGGCCATTCAGTACGCTCAATTTGTACATCGTTGACATACAAACTGACAGGTCTATCCGCGAATCTAGCATCAAGCCGTGATAGATATGCAGCAATAGACTCACCTTTGAAAAATGCCGCGTTAAATGTCTCTCGTCCAGAAGCTGTTAGCGGGTGTGGGCACCAAAGCATTGTAGGTACGCTGCTCGATGCTACTAATGACCTATTACGTGGGATCATAGCCATTTATAAATCCCTTCGACATCCAGTCCGTATTTTGTCAGATCACGTAAACGGTGAAGGCATACCTGCCCGGCTTTCTCCATCGCGTGAACTACAAATGCAACGCCGTTAACTTCGCAGTACACTCCGATATGGTTGGTTCTACCTCTACCAACCATGAGCACACAATCGCCCTCAGAAGGCGTATCGGTCAATGACGCATAGACATCCTTATGTTTCTGGATTAGGCTGGCATGTGTGCGGTAGTGCTGCACAGTACATACAGGTAGAGAGATACTGACCGAAAATACCTCCGACAAGACTTTTTCTACGAACATAGCGCAGTTATTTGATGCTGGGTCATACGGCATGCCTATGTATTTCTCGGACCAGTGCATTAATACAGCCCCGGAGCTAAATCTTTGCTGTATATCCATGCGACACCCTGCTGATTAAATATATCCTGGTATCCCAATGCACCCGATATGACAAGCGGTGATTGACTAACGTTCGACAGTTCGAGAGTAGTCTCCCATTCGACGACATCTTGAGCGTCACGCATAACCTGTATAAATCGTACACTAGCTCCTTTCCCGCCCCCGGATACATCGAGCCACTGTGTAATCTCACGCCCTACATTGTCAATGGATAACTCGGCACTCGGCATGCCTTGTTCTAAATCATCCGGCATACGTACATTGAACGCCATAGCGATAAACACATTCCCTAAATGTGTTATATCTGTGTTGTCGTTTACAACCCTAATAGGCACGGGTAAATCGACACTATCTATCTCAAGAAGGATTAACGGCGCGACACCAGCAGTGGTATTTACCTGTTTATGATAATTCGAAGAATATGTACGAGCCATTATTCAAAACTCTCAAATACCATAGTTACTGTGAAGTATGCCATACTTGCATCTACAGGCGTCGCATCTGATATATCACCTCCAACGATCCTTGTCTGTAAGATGCTGGATGTTCTAGGGTCAGTCCATTCAAACCACCCGATATAATCAATAGTAGTTATAATGAAACTCAGGAAAGCCGTGTACTCAGCTGCGGTAAACAAATAAGTAACAGGAAATGTAACCAGTATTCTGCTATCAACCCGAGTCTGCTTGATTGAACCATTTTCGAACTCAGTACGCTCGACGGTTGGAAGTCTGCGTTCTTGATACCCGCTAGCCAGTAACTTGCCGCTAGGAAAGGCAGCCACTAAAATGCGCCTCTACTGTTAAGTGCACCGTAAATAGGTCCGCCACCTCTAATATCTTCAAGGATTACATTTACAATCATGCCTTCAGGGTCCATCGTTACTTTAGCACCTCTAACTTCTTTTTGTGCGCCACTATTTGTAATCGTAACACGTACATCAACAGGCGCTGACTCTGCCTGAACGCCAAGATTACCGCCTGATAGACGTTTAAGCGGCAGTATAGCCTCTGTCCCTGCCTCGCCCATAAGTCCTGTGCCGCCGTTAGCCATAGGGAATTTTGTAGGTCGAGATACTATCCCACCATTCGCAAATGGTACGACATTGCCTTGGTTGAACACGTTTCCATTCGCGCTCTTTACGTTAAGTCCTGGGAGACGCGGATAAGATCCGGCTCCAACTGCTCCTTCAGTAGGGCCAGAGCCAGGGATTATACTTAGAGCCGTAAGTATCGGCGTAACGATTCGCTGCCGTATGGAGATTGCGAGTAGGTCGTTCAAAATAGAATCTCGAAGACTCCTAAAGTCAGATTTCCCCTTAATAACTGTCTCAGCTATTGTATTTGAAAATGTATCACCCCAATTTCTTACTGCGTTCTTCCACTCATCAAGATCTTTGTTACCTGATTTATATAATTCCCTTAACGCGGCCTCATAGTTGTTCAACTGGTCATTATTATCCTTTGTAATTATATTAGTCTCTTTTAGAATATCATTACGCGCTTTCCCTACTTTTGCAGCAATCTGCTGCTCAGCTGAATATGCAGCAAGTGCGTCACTTCCACGATTACGCGCATCTGCCTCCTGATCCAACTGTAATATTTTCGCACCTAGCTTCTCAGATGCTGACATTGCCTGTGCTGACTTAAGTGTAGACTCTAATCGCCTTAGTGCTTCCTCAGCAGTAACTGTACCTGGAACTAGTTCTTTAAGCTTAGTTCTCAGCTCCGCTAGGTCAGCGGCAGATGTAGGAATTGATCCATTAAGCCTGTCGCTGGCATCTTTCAAATACGCTAACTTATCAGCGAATTGATTCGCTACCGCTATATTAGGAAACGCTTCATCTCTCAGATTTTTCAATGAAAGTACTAAGTCACCAACATTAAATTCTTTAGGAATTTCTACAGACGAAAAGCTTTTGAGGGCAGCCTCAGCAGCAGCTAAGTCTCCTGACGCGCCTGCTAATGAAAGCGCGAGGTCACGTATATTATTCTTTAAAACTATGATTCTATCGTCAGCAGCGGCGACACTATTAAGACGTTCGAGTGCTTTCTCAGCAGTGTCCGCCCCAGAAACGAGACGTGAAAATATTGTCGCAAGACTATTTCTACCACTTAAATATTTCTCGCCGGACTTTGTAAGTGCTGTAAACGGGTCTAAGTAACTGAACGAAAGCTCATCCCTAAGTCCGATAGCGTCACGTTTTATTTTATCTACCTGGGATCTAAATGTCTCAACATCCTTGCGTAGCTGAGTCTCCTCTATAATCTTACTCTCAGATCTAAGTTCGCGCATAGTCCCTGTAAATCTATCGACCCTTGATTTTGCGGCGTCTAACTCTCCCTCAAACGTCTTTATGTCATCAGATGCACCAATAAATCTATCCCCAAGTGCCCAAACAACGGCAATAAGCGCGCCGATAGGTCCGCCCAGTGTCTTGAATGCAGCACCAGTTCGCTTAACTATCGCAGTAAATCCAGATGCGGCAGCGGCAGCTGCATCTACCGAAGTGCGGAACGCAATTATCCCACCGATTGCCGACTTCATTACCGCACCTACGGCGAACCCAGCTATACCGGCGAGTACTAAATCTATGTTCCGCACAAGTCCAAGAAGCGCAGCACTCATAAGCTCCGCCATGGCTGTAAATGAGTTCCCGACCGCATTGGTTACGTTAACATCACCTGTAAGCACTTTTAGTTTAGCGTTGAACTCGGCAACTACTTCAGATAACCCACTTACAAGTGTAGTTCCTGTAGATGCCTGTTCAAAAAACTGCGCAACCCGCTCCTTTAGCGTATCGAATTGCCCAGCCAATCCCTTTGCCTCTGCCTCAGCAGCCTTCATCGCGGGTTCAAGGCGTTTTAATAGTAGGGCCTGTAATTCAAACTGCCGACCTGATTGCTTCAGAAACTTGATTTTATCTTTTTCAGCATCAGTGAACTGAATGCCTGCTCTGCGAAGCGAGTTAAGGTTAGCTACAGGATCTTCAAACAGACGGCCTAACCTGCGAGTGTTATCACTTAACGACCCGCCTAAAAGTGCTGACAGCCCCTGTGCCGACATCAATACTTGTTCGAATGTTTCCTTCCCGACTCCTCTGAACGTTAAAAGTACAGCGGCGGCATCTCTAGCGGCAGACGCACTTGTAAGTGTTGCTTCGCCGACGCGAATAGCCATCTGACCTATTTCATCTGCACTTATCCCAGCAGCCATGCCGGTTGCGTCGATTACACCCTCAATTTTGAGCATCTGAGATTCGAACAATGCTCCGGCTTTTACAGTTTTAAATAATGCTACCGAGAATCCAGTAATCGCACCGATGGCAGCCGCAACATTTGCAGTATTTCGATTAAATAATGCTGTCATTGCAGTAATACGCGATGCGACGCCAGATAGAGGACCAAGTGCTACCTGTACAGACTTAGAAAGATCCTCCATTCTGCGCTTGTACGCTTTTATATCGGCTTTCCGAGCGGCCGCATTCACACTCGATATTCTGCGTCTGACTGTCCCCAGCCGACTCTCAAGTTTTGCCTGGGCACCTTGTAATGCGTTAGACGACAGCACTCCTTTACTGAGTGTACGTTCGTACTCCTTAAATGCACCGCTTGCAAGTTTTGTTGCCCGTGCGCCTGTACCTGAGCGCTGAATAGCAGCAGTCAGATTCCTGACCTTCTCCCGGGTACTGTCCAATGACTTCTGCTGCCGTAGCTGCGCAGACTCGAAAAGTTTCGCTGCCGCGATGGTATTTCCGCGAAGTTTTGACTGTGCTGCTGACTGAGCATTAGCTGCTTTAACAGCTGCTGCCGTAGCTTGCTTTTGAGCCGTCTCCTGAGCCTTAGCTGCTTTAATAGCCTCGGTGGCAGTTTTCTTATGCTGAGCCTCTAATTCTTTATTCCTAACTGCCGTGACGCCTATTGTTTTTTCGAGGCGCGCCATTATGGTATTTGCATCTGACTGCGAAAGATTGCCTACCTTAACCGCGTCATTGGTAGTACGCTGGGCTTTAAACATCGCCATTAGCGCAGCTGTATACTTGTCCTGTTTTGGGATCAGTGATTCAAGCTGTGCCGCATTTGCTTTCTTCGCAGCTGCTGCTTTTGTGTCAGCGGCAGACTGTTTATTCCCTGAGTCCTCTGCCGCCTTACTGACCTTGGCGTAACCACCAGACATCTTAGACGTAGCTTTCTCGATACGATCAGCCGCAGAATTAACAGCGGCGGTGAGTTTCCCCATCGCCACTACTGCCGCATCAATAGCGGAGGTGTTTACTTCAATCTGTGTTCTAAGCGACCCAAGGTCAAGAGCACTCACCTTTTTCTCCTCTGATTAGATGCACGTTTCTGCGTTATTTTATCCTTTTCCTCGGATAATTGCATGTACGCGACCCAAGTATCAAACTCATCTGGAGGCATATCATTTTCAATTTCGAATGCAAATTTACCTAGTCGTTCCGCTAAGCTGTGAACTATCTGCTTATAGTAATCACGTCTTAGCTCTCTGAGTTTTTTCCTTCCACGTCCTCGACGTTCATCAATCTGCTAACTACTTCACCAAACTGGTCCAGGAATCCTCCTGCTGGCTTTTCAACCATCGCGTCATAGTCGCTTGAGTCAAATACATGCTCATTTGTACCTGGTACATAGGTATTGTAGATAACACCCCAAGTCATGAAATCGAGAATATCTATCTTACCAGAGTCGTCAGAGCATTTAGAGTACAGCTCTCTCCTGACTTTAACTGACGGTTGGCGGATCTCTACCTCAATGCCACCGAACTTAACTTCTTCACGCTTAAACTGCGATGCTGCGCCTACCGTAGCGGATCTGATTTTATCTCTTAATGATTTGGTTGCTTGATTGCTCATTTGTTACTCCTTACACAGTTGAAATCGCACCTGACCCCTGAAATGAAAAACTAAACTCGTTCATAGCATCAACCCCGCCGGCAAGCGACGCATCTGTAACAACGATCTTACCTGAGTAGCCGGTCGTCCCGTTAGGTAAATACCTAGCATCTATTTCCGTCTTGCCTGCCCATGCCGACAGACAAACTTGAACGGACTGGCTCAGTGTAGTGTTTACTGAGTCATGATACCACCCGAATGGAATAGCTGAATCGCCAGCAGGTACAAACAAATTGAATGTAACACTCTCAGTTTCATCGCCGCCTACATCACCCGATTGGTTATCCGCAGAGAGTTTAAAGAATCCCCGCGCCAATGAGTACCCATTGCCGTCAGGATTAAGTTCGATAATGTACTCATCCCTTGCAGTCAAAGCAGCGTTAAATCCGTTAGCCGAGTCATAAAAACCTGACATTTCAAGCGTAGCCGTTAAAAGCGTCGGCGAAAATGTAGCGAAACCATTATTTGCTTGCGCTGTTGACAAGTCGGTAGTTTCAGTTGTATCTGCACTTTGAGTTAGTGAGAATGACTGTGCCTTGCCGAAGTCAGCAGTAGGGAAATAGTTTCCGTCAATGGTAATAGGGCCAGTCTGAGCGACGTTGAATGTAACTATCCCGAATAGGTAATCGACACTTTCAATCTCACTTGCAGGAATGGCAACTAGGTTATCGTAGAATGTAAATGATGCGCTCCTATCCCATATTTGCTTTGCAGCCGCATCAATCTGATAACTATTACCTGAAGTATTTGTAGCCGTTTCGCCTGTCATTATAGTCGATGTGCCTTGCTTCTTTATAGTGGCTACATACCCGGCGAACCCCTTATAGTACCCGTTGGCACTCATTGTCCATGATATAATGCCTGGCTGATTTGATCCAAAATCCTGCCCAAAAACAGTGTCATCGAGGGCACTTCCATCTCGATTAAAGTCGCCTGTACTTCCAGGTAATGTATACCAGTTTACACCAGCGTCGTCTGATACTTGAATTGTCTTAGCCATCGTTCATTCCTCTATAAAGATTGTCTATTGCCGCCTGTGTCCATCTCTCTCACTAGCGCCCAGTTGGATACTAGTAATGGCCTATTATTAGTATCATAGCCTAAAGGAGTTATATCTCCAATTTGTGAGAACCGTACATATCGGCTCCCATTAATTACCTGTGTGTCAGCACCAAGTAGTACGTCCTTTATAGACTGAGCTTTTCCAAATGTTCCGAGATAATCTCCAGGTGCCCCTCTGACTCTGACCTGTACCGTAGGTTCGTCTCTAAGGTATGCTGGGTTGGGCTTAAATCCGCCTGTATCAAGAACTGTTACGATAGCATCGTCTATGCCGTCATAGTCAGGCTCCTTTCCTACAAAGATATCAGATGCCAGTGTGCCTATACCTGAAGTCTGTAACATTGTCGCTATATCAAACGAGGTAATCATTTAGCCTTACTCGCAATTAAACCAGGGATCTTGCCGCTAAGGTTTTTGACAGCTGTCTCAAGAAATTTCCATTGTGCCCTCGGTGGGTTTCGGCCACTGCCCATTTCCTTTGTATGAACCTCAGGCTGAAGTTCATGTACATATACCGCATACGGTGCTTCCTTTGTACTGCTTATCCCCTCAGTAACAGATGCGCCACCTTTCGCGTCGTAACCGATCTCAGCGATCATCTTTGAAGGGCTACGTTTGAATGCCAGGTACTGGCTTTCGCGCAGATCTCCTGTATCTATAGGCGTCATCTCGCGTGATTCGTCATATAGAGCCTTTCCTGCTACCTTTAAACCTTCATAAGTAGCATTTTCTATGCCCTTTAAGGCTTTAGCTAATTTACGTTCTACAGCAGCTATCGACTTACGTGCATCTTCACGTACGACTTTATACGACGTACTTCCACGGTTAACAGCCATTACATAAACGCCTGCAAAATATCACTTCGACCCCGTAACCTTGGAACACGTTTAAAATCCTTAACCTCAACAGCTTCAGCAACAGTTATAGGCGACGCGCTCGAAGTTTCATCCCCAAGATATAAATAATCACCGACACTTACAGTGGTCTCAAGTAATGTATTCGATCTACTGACTATCTCTTGGCCACTAAGAGTTGTAACAAGCTGTGATACGTCTTCCCACCTGCCAAGTATGGCCACAGGTGGACTCCACCTTGGGCTGCCGTATACGTCAATGCCAGACCTTGCCCACCATGTAATCGTCTGGTTATAATTTCGCGTACCTAGACTCATAGCACTGTTAACCTGGCCGTCTTACGTGTCGTTGACTCAAGTGTTTTAGTGGTATCCAGTGCGATAGCCTGCATACCATATCTTGTTGACTCTAGCCCGTCGCCCTCGAACCTTCTGTAGCTCTCAGATGCCTGTCCTGCACGTTCGCTAACAACCCCACCCTTCTCATCTGTAAGAACAGTGAAATGGGCAGCCAGGTATAGCTCTATCTGCCGTAGTCGGTGGTTAGACAGGCCTTTATCTAGTAAATCTTCTCTTACAATAAGATCCGCAGTATCAATAAAGCTACTTAAATCGGTTATTGACGTATCAACGATGGCCTTTACTTCTGCACTTGTCACCATCGCCATGCGGTATTACTCCCATGAGTCCAGATCGGCTGCATCGGCTTCCTTAGGTACAACTGACTCAGCCACAACATCGCTAACCTTCTTAGCTGATTTTCGCGACTGTTTAGGATTCACCTTTACATTATCAGGTACGAACACACCAGATGCCAGTTCGATTTTATCTTTGATTTTTTCAGCTTCAGCAGATGTGAGTTCGATCATATCATTACGCTTATACTGCTTAAAATTACCGCCTTCGCGTCGAAAATGCTTCCCAGACGTGAGTCGATATGTGGTTGCTTTATTACTCATATCTTACACTCCGTCTAACTTAGGTGAACAATACCACTACGACCTTCGGCATCCGCACTAATACGTGGGACCATAATGGACATAACTTTGAAATTATTCACCATGCCGCCGTTAGTCTCCCACTCGATAGCACTTGGTTCAAGGCCATTAATCATCGTTACGACATCACCAGTCATTTGCACCAAAAGAACGTTATCAGCTGTTAGATGATCTACAGTTCTGACCGCTGAGATGCCATCAATCTCAAGGAGGCGCTGGCGTGTACTTTTATCTGAATTGGACTTGAAGTCTTTCTCCAACTCAATGCCGTATGCAGTTGGTACATACAGTACATACGGACCATACATGCGGTCAGCATGCGCAGCAGAAATCATCGAGATAACATCCGCAAGGATATTCTCACCTGTGTCGGCTGTCCACGCGGTTCCAAGCGCAACAGTGTTGCGATTTGGATGGTTCAGATATCCATAAATGGTTCCACCACCAAAAGACATAGCTGAATTACCATTGACCATCAGATCTTCGATGCCTTCAGCAACCTTACGTGCGGCAACCTCAGCCTGTGCTACATCCAAAGACTCACCTAGGCGGCGTGATGCTTCAAGTGTGCGGATGTTGATTGAGAAGTCCTTGTGCGTGATCGGCAATGGCATGCTATTCAAGTTGAAAGTCTGGCGACCATTCTGACCAGCGGTAACGCCGTCCATTGACGTTTCAGCACCGCTCATGTCACCACTGGTCTCCCACTGATGAACGGTAGTACCAAGGCCGTTAGATATATTCTTAACCAGACCCGCTTCAACAACATCTGCCGCCATACGCAAACGTTCACGTGCAACCTTTTGAACCACAGTGTCAATCTCGATCCATTCTTCCTTACGAAGTGTTGCGTTAGTACGGAGCGCGTTTACACTCATACCATTTGCAAGCAACCTGGATGCGGTTGTACCGTTAGCCTGCATTTGACCGGCTGCGTTAGTAGTAATACTGTCCATTATATGCTCCTTAAACGATTTCAATCTGGATGCGTGCTTCAGCAGCACCCGCAGAGTTATCCACGGCCTCGATAGCGCGAGCTACGATTGCCTTGCTTGATATGGTATATGTAGCTGCCCCGCCCTCGACCACTGCCTGAGCTGTATGCTTACGCAGTGTGCCATCACCGGCAGACTCCAAAAAGTCACCCTTGACGATAGCGGCGGCAGCGGCAGCAACCAGACCGTACACCTCATCGCCAGGGGTGAACACCGAATAGAGAACTTGATCTGCGATGGCATAATCATCGTCAATGCCTTTACCTGCGATGTCATTCTCAACTGCAAACGCTGCTGCCGCGTCAGTACCGGCAGAACTATGTGGTTGAACGCCAGTTGCGCCAAACTCCAGAAGATACCCAGGAGTAACTGCTACATCAGCAGCAGCTTCCTTACGAGTACCTAGACCTTTAAGACTAATCGTATTTGGCATGGTTTAACCCTCCGAGCCAGTTTTTTTGATATTAAACACAGGAAGGGGTGCAGGGATTGCATCGTCCTTACCATCCACATTTACAGTTGGACCCCCACGGGCACTGTAATCATCAGTTACCGCGATCTTTGACAGTCGCTCTAACATTGTCATCGTCATGTTGTTCAGTTCATCGTCACTGAAATCACACTTTTCATTGGCACTCAAAGATGTCACTAACGAAGCCTTCTTTTCGGCGTGCATCTTTAGGCCGCTCTGAAGCATATCGCGCATATCGTCCGGCGCTGCGGCGATATATTCATCAGCAGTCGCTGGAGCGTTATGCTCTACATTAACAACAACGGGTTCAAGCTTTTCAAGCTGCCCCTCATCAAGGCTTTCAAGCCATTCCGAGTCGGCATCGGAAAAGTTCGTTAGTTCGTTTGCGATTAGTGCTGTAACACGCTCGTTCATACTCATATCAGTCTTCCTCTCTATATCTATATACTCAGTTGTTGGTCTCACCTCGACCATATCTTCACCCAAAGTAACTGTACCTTTGTCGTCCGTCAGTGAGTAGTCTCTCCTGTACATCGTATCATCAGCGTAATACACGAAGTAATCATCGAATACCGCGACAACATAGGCCCACTGCTCATCAAGCGCTGAAATAATCGAAGTACGCAAATCCTCATCACTAACTTGGTTATATTTAGCTAAAACCTCTTTCTCACCTAGTGCTTGATTATGAGCATCAGCATTAGACTTTACCTTTTCTTCACATCCGGTACCGTCCTTACAGCCTTCGCAGCAGAATTCCTTGTGAGTTCTGAAATTCATTCTAGGTGCGCCGCATCCATCTTCCCACGAACACGCTCCTTTCTCCCCAGGCTCTAGAATAGCAAGATGGTCAGGGATAATGTTTGACTGAACTCCGAAATACTGTGCGTTATTATGGAATCCTTCGGTAGGTGTTACGTCGCAGAAGTACCCCGTGCTAACTTCAATCTCTTCACCACTTTCAAATCGTGAAAGCAAACTATCGGGTGCAACCTGTGTATCTACCCACATCTCCATTTTCAGCTTGGTCTCATCCTGGAATGTGTTAAAGATAAATCCTACAGTTTCAGTCTCCATTACATCAGGAGACCCTGCTGATACATACGCTCCATTACGCTGCGGATGCCCCATTGTTACAGGACGGGCATTCCACGAAGGTACAACCTTTGAAAACTCAGATGCCGCCACAAATTCTGGCGTTTCACTCGTTGCACCTTGCAGCACACCTTCAACAAGTGCTACTACTGGTACGACAAGGTGCTCATTTCCTAGAAATGACTCTCGTCTGACTGCATCAGGTGCAGATTTAAGTGTGATGAACCTATTGTTCATTAGACTTTTCCTCGCTCATATTAGGAAGTATATCCTTCTTTTCTGGTAAATCAAGCCATTTGCGCCTAAATTCGTCGATTGTGATCGTTTCTTCACCTAAACTACGCTGTCTAGCAATATTAAGTGCTGCTGATGATATTCTCTGCGCATTCTCTGCCCGCTCAGACTCAGTAAGTGACTCAAGGACAGGCCATTTAATAGTGTATGCTTCACTAGGAAGTGCGCCGATTGCGATAAACCTATCAATAAGTGGTCTTAGAATAATAGGTTCAGCATAGGAGGCCGCTCTTTCACTAATCCGCTCCATCCAATTTGCCCTGTCCTGGCTAGATGCTAGTTGTCCGCGCTCACTACCCGTCAGTATACGCATCGGTATTCCGGTTGCACCTGAGATTAATGACATTATAGTGTTAAACGGCCCTCTTGGATCGGCGATCTCACTCCCTAATACCTTAGCAGTCACCCCCCGCGTCTGGAACACTCTTCTGAGGCCGTGGATATACTCCTGTATCTGGTCATCCATCTTGGCTTCATCGTCAGCCGATAAGTCCATATCCTTATCAAGATCAAATTGCATTCCTCTATCAGCTATCCGCCAGAAAAACTCTGCTGAGCCGCCAACAACCTTTGCAAGGTCGTCCATAAGGTTAAATACCCGCTCAAGCCTAGGTCGCCCATAAATATCATCTTCTAGTAGCCCCTCCGCGATATGAATTACACGGCTATGATGTACCTTAAGTGTCTTGGAATCGAATCCTGCGGTATTTGTTCCAACACTGATTGAATACATAACAGGTAACCCAAAACGAGGCGATGCGGGACTTGATTCGATTTTGCTTATAGTAGCAGTGCCCTCTGAGTAAGCAGATAAATATAGAATATCATCAGGACTGCGGGTCTTACTTATCTGAGTCGAAAGATCATTAGATCCCCTTGTCCCGATCACGAGAACGCCATATCTGCCAATACCTGATAACCGATCCGCACGTTCGACTCTGTGTATCAGTTTAAGACGTGTTGAAATAGAGTCCCACGCACTTGTAAACTCCTCACTGGCAATTACTTGAGGCTGTTGTCGCCATGTTGCCAGGGCAGGGGCATCAACTATTCGACCGGCAATCGAATCCCTATCGTACCGTGCTAGATAATCGGTAAAATTAGGTAATCTGGTATATCCTAATGTTTCATACACATCTCGTTTACCAGCAAAGCTTTTACCTGCTTTCGATGCCAGCGCGGCTCTACTTGCGATTGCAGAGATGTTATCTTTAATTGTTTGCATGTTTTTCTTATACTGTCGAGTGGTCACGCAGCGCTCCCCCATAGAATGCTTCTAGATTTATTACGTCCAAGCATAAGCTCTCTTAGTGCATACACAGCAGCATCTAACCTATTCGGCGATGGTCCTGACCCGTCATATATACACATCTCGTCCTCAAGTTTAGAAAACGTACCAACATGTTTAATCCGTTCTTGTTCATATAGCGCTGCAATAGGTTCAGCACGTAGTATCTTGCCCTGGCTCGCATGTATCAACTTAACCGGCACATTCGGGTCGATAGTGTGGATTGTATGCTCGACCATCTCACCGCCTTGATTCTTCTCTGCGACAATTATATCCGCATCAAAGTTATGGAATGTATCCACTGCTATCTGTGCCCACTCACGTGGACTCCCTTGAACTGAGTAATCACCTAGTAAATACCCCACTTTGTCACTGTCAATCCCGGCGACGCAAATACCGGCTTCATCACCTGTACTTGACCCTGAGGGGTCGACACCGACTGCTTTACGGATGATATTATCCGGCGCTGTAGATATACGCACTTTACTGAGGATATCATAGTTCCACAACGCACCCTCAACGTCGTCAAGAATCTCAGCATTAAGCTCTTGCCGTCCTATACGTGTCCCCTCATATTGGGAAATGATCTGCTCTCTAAAAGTCTTCGATAGATTAGCAAAATTATCATACGTGGACCCTCGGATAATATATACATCATCACGCTGGATAAGATCTTTAAGTAGCTTTATCGGTTTAGGTGTAGTCGTCACGGCGCATTGAGACCGCCCTAATCTGAGTCCAAGCATTAAGTTCGACCAGACATCTTCAATCTTGTTCCTGCCATACGACGCCATTTCGTCCACCCATGCCGTATCATGTGACGGGCCACGTAATTGCTCTGGATCTTCCGCCGTAAAAATCGTCGCCCTCGCACCATTAGCCCACTCAACACGTCGCTTTGACGGCTCGTATACTGGACGGTCTCGTTTTGGATGGACTGCAAGTATTCCTGACTCGCCCTCAACCATAACACCACGTGCGTCGGCGGCTGATTGTGCGACGAGGGCAATATGTCCGGCTCCTCTCTGTACCTGCTCTCTTACCCACTCTGCCGCTGTGCGTGTATTGTGCGTTGGGATGCAGTTATTACCCGCAAGGTATAATCTAGATGGACTGTCAACTGTGATGCACCGTACTGGCACTGAATCTACAGCTATAATCTCTTCAATAGTGACCCTACGTGCCTGTAGCCCGTCGACTTCAGGGCATAAAATTGAGCATTTATGGCTGTGTTTTTCAATAGCATGTTTTATTCTATGCGTCTCAAGTGTGAAATAACGATCTGGAAAAGCCTCAAGCTCTATGCGCCATAAATGTTCTGAGTCTGCTACGATTCGCTCACCATCTGAGAACCTCACCTCGAAACAGTCACGGTCATATAGTACGTCGTGTGCTTTCTCCACCATACAATACTCACCGTGCTCATCTGCTACGATATCGCCTGTCTCCAGCTCGCCCATGGTGCTCCACCCATCAGCTGTTAGAATAGGTGTGTCCAGCGCCAGCGCTTTCCCGAACCCTCGGCCTGCAAGTAGAAGGTAAATAGAGTGATTCGTATCTGGCAATATTTGGTTATCCCGCGCCCAGCCCCTCCAATCGTAAAGGATTGCCTCTGCTTCAGCCTCGGACATTTTATTTACAGCGTCAAAAAAAGTATCCCGCCCTACTTTCTCGATTAAATCCCGATACTTAACTTGCCCATTCATGATAGATTCTCATATACCATAAAATCTTCAATGTCAGTGCTCCATGTTCCGCCAGGGAGGGTAATAACGGCCTGAACATACCATCTACCTGTCATGTCAATGTCACCAACTACTGTGGTGTATTTCAGGAGTCCATCAGTGCCGTTTGTTACAAACGATGCCTGTCTCAATATAACAGAACCACCTGGTTTTTTGAATTTAATCGTTTTGGACGTAGATGTAGATACATCTACAACGGCACCATCATTAATCTCAAATTCAAACAGTGTCCCTATATCGCCTTCGTGCACTTCGTCTATAGCCATTTTATAAATCAACCTTAAATGTTTTTACACGTACAATATTAAGCTTAAATGGTTTTACACGTACAATATTAAGCTTAAACTCAAGCGTATCGCCAATTATTGTTACTTCTGGTGTGTAGTATGTAGTCCCATTGATTGCGGTGTTTAAAGTGATGTCGCCGTCAATATCAGCATTTAAAGTAAAATCAAGCGTCGAAACAACCGCTATAGGTACAGGTATATCTCCACCAATGGTATTTATAGATGTATAAGTGACTTGGCTTGCTACACCTATGGGGATAGAGACCGATCCAGAAAGGTCAGCGTTAAGCGTATAGTCAGTCGTACCCGCTACGCTCACCGGGACGGTTACATCTCCGATAATTGCACCGCTTGATAGATAGCTCGTCGTACCCGCTACGCTCACCGGGACGGTGACTGCCCCAGAAAGGTCAGCATTAAGCGTATAATTGGTCGTACCCGCTACGCTCACCGGGACGGTTATATCTCCAATAATCCCACCGCTAGATAAGTAGCTGGTCGTACCCGCTACGCTCACCGGGACGGTGACTGCCCCAGAAAGGTCAGCATTAAGCGTATAATTGGTCGTACCCGCTACGCTCACCGGGACGGTTACATCTCCGATAATTGCACCGCTAGATAAGTAGCTTGTCGTACCCGCTACGCTCACCGGGACGGTGACTGCCCCAGAAAGGTCAGCGTTAAGCGTGTAATCGGTCGTACCCGCTACGC
>Ga0316208_1000723_pt1 | contig 36886 bp, 23 predicted proteins | sample 3monopyrite_MG_FD_204944 | JGI IMG/M metagenome (GOLD analysis project Ga0316208, IMG submission 204944) | Microbial mat bacterial communities from mineral coupon in-situ incubated in ocean water Damariscotta River, Maine, United States -... | ecosystem: Environmental > Aquatic > Marine >...
ACGTTGCAAATGCACCTGCTGAGTTGCTGACGTATGACGCGTACTCAGACAAAGCCTGTCCCGCATAGCTGACGTACTCGGAAGTTAAATCTTTGGCGAGATTGGCATCCGCAGCGGCCTGATCTTTTGCAAATTGTGCGTCCGCAGCGGCAATGTCGTTGGCGTACGTTTCCCCTGCGTCAGCGATTGCTTTGTCCCTGGTTGTGGCAATGCCTGCCTCGTCGCCGACGAAATCGACTCCCGCTGCAGCGGTCGCATCGTCAAGGACTTTCTGGGCGTCGGCATACGCTTTCGACTGAATCTTCTTCGCCGCATTGATCGCCGTGTCCATCGTTTGAGTCGCGTCAGCGACGGCCTGGTCGTAATCCTTCTGCTCCTTCCCCATCAGTTTCTGATAGCTGTAGTTTTCAGAAGCTGTGTCCTTGAGGAACGTCTTTCGGTAGTCGGCATCTCGATGAACTTTGTCTTTCGCTGTGTCCAATTGCGCTACGGCGAGCGCATGTTCGGCATTGTTCTTTGACTGCTGGCGAGTTGTGTCAGCTCCTCGTTCAGACGTGACGAACTGAACGTTCGCCGATCCCATCGCAGTGGCCAGTGGAATAGCGGCTCCAGAAACGGTGACCTGGTAGTCCTTCGCCGCCTGATCCATGATCGTTTCATCGCAGAAACCCATCATGCACGACATGAAATAGGACATCTCTTCGTCGTAGTAGGTATCGGCAGCGCCTTCTTCGGCCTGGTCGAACTGGTCCTGTGCCGGACTAACGGAGTTGCTCCGTGTGATCTCAAATCCTGCGACGTCAGAGTTGTATTGATCTTCGGCCGCCTGCATTGAAATTGAATTGGTGTAACTGACATAGTACGGCTGCATGTCTGCATTGAACTGGTCCGCTGAGGACTGCAGATCGCCGTCGTAAGTGTCCTGAATCGTCTGCAGGTTCAGCTGGTTGGTGTTGCTCAGGTTGGTCGTGTTCGTCGTGAACGTATTCATCGCCGTGGTTTCGGCGGTGTTGAAGTTATCCTGTGCCGTCTGCACAGAGCCGTTGTAAACATCGTTGGCCGTGGATGTGCTCGTATCGTAGACGCCCTGCGCGGTCGCAAGGTCGTCCTGATAGTCGGCCCAGTGACCCTCCAGAGCGGTGTTGTAGATATCCGTCGCCGTATTCACGTCGTCGTTGTAGTCAGTGTCCGCCTGAGCGACAGATGTGTCGTACGTCGATTGCGCGGTGTCCATCTCGTTGGAATGGTCCTGGTGATGACCATCGACATTGGACTGGTACGTGTCGAGGTGCCCCTGCATGTTCGTATCGAACGTTGCCGCAAATCCGTCGAGCGCTGATTGCAGGCTTGCGTCCTCACTGGCGATGGCACTTTGGACGGACGGATCGTTGATCAAGGCATCCGGATCAAAGTTCACGTTGGGATAGAGGCTCAGCGTGGAATCCAGCGTCGCCTGATGTGTCGCCACGTTGGTGTCATACAACGCGTCGTTGGTGGTGATGCTGGATTCGTAGGACGCAAAGAAGGTCGCCTCGTTGGTGTCAAAAGTGGCCCACGCATTTGCTGATGCCGTATCGAAGGCTGAATCCTCTGCGGCGAGGTCTGAATCAAAGTCTGCACCGGCTGCTGCTGCATCTGTGTCGTAAGTCGCCTGGTAGCCAGCGATGGCCGAGTCCAGACTGGCTTGCTCCGTTGCCATATCCGTCTCAAAAGAAGCGGTCGCAGTAGCGACGTCCGAATTGAAATCGTCGTCCGCCGACTGTATATCAGCACCGAAATCCGCTTCAGCGGTGTCCAGATCGGCGTCTGCCGTATCTCCGACGCCATCCATCGCGCTGTCGAAATCGTCCTGCGCGTCCTGTGTTTCCTGGTCCCGCGTGGCATCGCCGTCTGCCACATCCGAATCAAGAGTGTCGCTGATCCCCTGCATGTCTGTGTTGAACGTGTCGATATCCCCGGCTGAATCGGTATTAAACTGGTCCTGAATCCCCGTCAGCTCGGCATCCCGCGTCTCGTTGGCGTCGTCGAGTGCCTGCTGAGCGTCGTCAGCGTCATTCTGAGCTTCCTCTACCGGATCAACCGGCGGCGGTATTGTCAGCATCAATCGCGTCTCAAGTGCTTCGCTGGAGGACGCGGCGGTCGTCACTTCGAAACGCCGATACAGTTTCCGCCGCCGGGAACTCGCAGTACTTCGGCGACGATGTTGCAGTGAAATCAGCCAATGATGCAGACGCATTAGAATATTCTCCCTCGGTCCGGGCCACGAAAGATCAGGTGCTGGCGGAATGGACGAGCAATTCTGCCAACGTTGATTCTGAGTCTGGAACTGAGGAGCGCAGCTGGCTATACGAGGCGCGCATTCCGGTTGTCGCCGATGAGCCAGAACGATGACTGCGATCGCGTCGTGGCCGATGCCGCTTGTTTGCACGCGGCATCAGCTGCGCGGCGTCATTGCCTTGTTACCAAACGCGTCGAACTGAAAACCAGGTCGAAAGCGATGGCGGACATCAGCCTTCCGGGCGGATCAGGCGGACGGCCAGCGCGAGGCGGGAGTCGTCTTCGGGAAGTACGCTTCTAACGTCCAGAATGACTTCGTCGTTGTGGATACGGACGAAGACTCCGATGCGGCCGGTGCGAAGTCTGATGGCCAGATCGTCGGCTGAGAGTTTCTGATGTTTCATTGCAATGACGACGGTTGGCAACTCGACGGCGGGAAGTGATCCGCCGCCGACCTGAGCGACGTCTTCTCGGATGCTGAGCTGCAGGTTCGGAACGTCAGCTATTTCGTCCTTGATGGCTTCGGCTCGGTTTTGCAACTCGTCGGTCGTTGCGAAGAGCATCGCCTGTGTCGGGATCTCGGAACGTGCTTCGTCTCGTATGTAAGAGTCGAGCGTTGCGCCGAGCGCTGCCAGGGTCAGTTTGCCAACTCGGACGGCTCGGGCCAGTGGGTGGTTGCGAATCTTCGCGACGCATTCGTCGTTGCCGACGATGATTCCGCATTGCGGACCTCCGAGAAGCTTGTCGCCGCTTCCGAGCACAACGTCAGCACCGGCGTCGATGCTGTGCTGAAATGTTGGTTCGTAGGGCAGCCCGGCTTCTTTAGTGTCGAACAGGGCTCCGCTGCCGATATCGTCGATGGCGATGATGCCATGCTTCTTCGCAAGCGCGAACATGTCCGCTTCCTCCGGCTTCGAGGCGAAACCGACTACGCGATAGTTTGACGGATGCACGTGCATGATTGCTGCCGTGTCCGGGCCGATGGCTTTTTCATAGTCCTTCAGCGACGTTCGGTTGGTCGTGCCGACTTCCCGCAGGATGACACCGCTGAGTTCAAAGATTTCCGGCAGCCGGAACGAGCCTCCGATTTCGATCAGCTCGCCCCGCGAGATGATTACTTCCCGGCCGGCACCCAGAGCCTGCAACGTCAGCAGTGTCGCGGCGGCGTTGTTGTTAACGATCAGCGACGATTCGCAGCCGGTCAGCAACTGCAGTGTCGAGTTGAGCTGATAGCCGCGGTAGCGCCGGTCGCCGGTGGCGATGTCGACTTCTGCATTGCACGCTCCGGCAGCATCCTGCAATGCCTGCTTCGAACCTGCCGACAAGGGTGCTCGTCCGAGCCCGGTGTGAAGGACGATGCCCGTCGCATTGATGATCCCCTGCACGCGTTCGAGGTCTGCTTTGTGAGCCATCCCGGTGACGGCTTCGAGCAGTTCGATCCGCAGCAAATCTCTGACAGCAGCCGCGTCTTTGTCGCCGCTTTCATCATCAGCGTTTTGCAGTTGCTTCCGCAGCGCGTCGCGTTTCTCGTCAACGGCCTGCCGCACCCATTTGGTGACGAGGAGTCGACCATGCCCCGCGCAGAGTTCCAGAATCGCCGGTTGTTCCAGCAGGTCGGTGACGGAAGGGAGGTGTCTCAGCATTGTGGGCGATCAGGTTCAGCCGTCGGTGTTGCGTTGCCGGTTGAGCTGGTGACTTCTTACAGAGTCACTCCGGCACGAATCACGCGAGTCTACGAAAGCCGCCCTGCGATTTCAGCCGAAAACGACTTCCCATGAAATCTGAGACCGGAACTGATGATGCATCGAAGTTGCTCAGTCCGTGGATCGCCAGAAGCGGCAGAAGAACTGGCAAGTGCACGTGTGGCATCGCATTCGTGCCGCAAGGATCAGCCTGAAGAATGGCGAGTCCGCGCTGCGGCTTCGATGAACGCGATTTGAACGACATCGCGGACATAGTGTTTTCGCGGTTTTCGACATTCGGTTACCTCCACGTTGGAGTAAGGACGGGCGCAGAAAACGGGAGTTGCATGATTGCGTTGGGGGGCGTGATTTCGCCAGGCAGGTCCGCCGAACTACTTGTTTGGATCGGCCAGACGACGGGCTCTGCCTGAGGCACAGCTGCGTCATTGCGGTCAGCCGGTGAAGCTCTTGCCGAGCGAACGAGCTGTAGGGTTTCACCGGCCGGTCATTCTGAGTCAGTGGTCGCTACTCTGCGGCTCGCCGCGTAATGGAGGCGTTGCACCGTGTTGGTTTCGCAAACCTCGCGAGATGGCGATTCTGTTCAGCCGACGCGACAATGCGGCAAATCACGCACCCGTTCATTTTCAACGAGCCATCCATGACCGCTCAGTTCGTCACCCAGCGCCGCGTCGAGTTTTCGCACACCGACATGGCCGGAATCATTCACTTCTCGAATTACTACTTCTACATGGAAGAGGCCGAACACGAATTCTTCCGATCGCTCGGGCTGAGCATCATGAAGAAGCAGTCGGACGATGTCGTGATCGGCTGGCCTCGCATTTCGGCCAACTGCACGTTCGAGGCTCCGGTGCGATTCGAAGATGTGCTGGACATTCACGTCAACGTCGAGCGGAAGGGTGTGAAGTCGCTGACGATTCGCTATGAATTCTTCTGTGGCGAAAAGCGAGTTGCTCACGGGCGAATGAAAACAGCCTGCTGCCTGTGCCGACACGATGCGCCGCTGGAGTCGATTCCGATTCCGCCCGAGTATGACAGCGTGATCCTTGAATCCACCGAACTCGGCAACGAGTCGTAATCCTTGCCGAAAAGTCCTTAAGAAGATGTAGGGTATGTCGAGCGCAGCGCTGGCGTACCATTTCTAGATTGTGTCAACGATGGTACGCCGGCGCTGCGCTTGACATACCCTACCCAATAGATGGCGACACCCCATGACTGAAACACAGGATTCAGCAACGGCAACTGCCGACGTTTCACTGGCCGGATTGTCGAAAGACTTTACCGGAGCGGCCGGGCAGCTTTCGATTCTCCGCAACGTGGATCTGTCGCTTAACCGCGGCGACGCGCTGGCGGTCACCGGCCCGTCGGGTTCGGGCAAGAGCACGCTGCTTTACATTGTCGGACTGCTGGACGAACTGACTGGCGGAACGATTGAAATACTCGGCAGCAATCCAACGAGCATGTCCGAATCGGACCTCGCGAAATTCCGCAACGAGCACTTGGGATTCATTTTTCAGGATCATCATCTGCTTCCGCAATGTACGGTCCTGGAGAATGTCCTCATTCCGTTGCTTGCCGGGAAGGGCGTCGCTGACGCCGACGAGCGACGGGCTCGTGAGCTGCTGACAAGAGTCGGTCTCGCCGATCGAGTCACGCATCGCCCCGCTCAGCTTTCCGGCGGAGAACGTCAGCGAGTCGCCGTTTGCCGAGCCCTTATCAATCAGCCGGAAATCCTGCTGGCCGACGAGCCAACCGGAAACCTCGATCACGCCACCGCTGACGCCGTTGGTGACTTGTTGCTGGAACTCAGCCGCGAACAGAACGTGCTTTTGATCTGCGTTACTCACAGCACGGAACTCGCCGGACGCTTCCCCCAACACATGGAACTCCGCGACGGCCGACTCGAGCCCGTCTCGTAGGTCAGGCTCCGCCTGACGAAACTGACTGCGATCGTTGTCCAGGTTGGGAGCGTTTTAAACTCTCAGAACTTCGTCAGGCAGAGCCTGACCTACTGCGAATTGTGCAGTCCAAGAAAGTCGGCAACACGTTCGGCGAGTTGTCGATGGCCAGCGTTGCTCAGGTGGATGGAGTCCAGCGTGGCGTCCTTGCTAAAGAGGACTGACGCAAGCAATCTTCTCGGGATTAACGAGACATTGTGCTTGTCCGCGAGGTGCCGTTGAGCGTAGCCGTAGCCATTGAAGAATGGTGGCAGCGGCAGTTCGAACATGACGACCTCTCGTTCCGGTGATTGAACCTCGGTGAGCAATGCGTCGAGATCGGCTCGAAACTCCGATGCCGAACGGCCACCGAGCAAATCGTTGCCACCGATTTCAACAATGACTACGCATTGCTTCGGCAAGCGGTCGAGTTGGTTGATCGCTGAACGGCAAGTGGCTCCAGCCCGGGCATCATTGGCAACTTTCACCGACGTCATTTCATCGAGACACGTTGGCCAGGGAATGTCGACTCCATCGTTGATTCCGGCACTCAGCGAGTCGCCAATCACGACGATTGGTCGTTGTTCAGAGACTCGGATCTGGCCCGGATGATGCATGAAGATTTCGAACACCATCGCTGCGATAGCCACGGTGCAGAGGTTCGGGCAAGGACGGAACATCAGCGGCACCCGTTTTGGCGAATCGGCAGCATTGCCAGGAAGCTCTGCCGGTTCTGATATCGTGCGCGACGGTCGGGCGGTCATCACCAGAATACTGAGATACGCGAGGGTGGCGTATGCAACCACCAAGTGGGCGGTCGCGCTCGCAACGATCAAAACCCACCCGATCAGAATCACCGCTGAACCGCTCCGACGACGCTTGCCGCCGGACACCCCGATGACAACGGCACCAGCCGCGACGACAAGCAAGCCGAAAAAAAAAGCATCTCCGCCGAGAAAATGAAAGAGGGCCGTATTCATGAGGCTTTCCCTGTCGGTGTATTCGGCGCGGAGTGTGCCTGAAAATTGAGTGGCAGGTAGAGTGTAAGTTGATATGCCCGGACGATTCAGCAAATAATCGGTCGCCTTCGCGCATCTTGCAGTCGCGACACCCGCCTCACGAAGCCACGCTTCTCCCTGCCTCTACTGTGTTTTCCGGAGTTTTCTCATGTTTGCGCGACGGCTTTTTGCAATCGCCTTGTTGCCCCTTCTGCCGGCCTCGCTTCATGCGGCCGACGAGAAGGCCGGCATCGAGTACTTCGAAAAGCACATTCGGCCAGTTTTGGTTGCGAAGTGCTACGAGTGTCACTCGTCGAGTTCCAAAGAGCCGAAGGGCAACCTGTTGCTGGATACTCGCGAAGGGATTCGCATGGGCGGCGACTCGGGTGAAGCCGTTGTTCCCGGCCAGCTTTCTGACAGTGTGCTGCTGGAAGCGATTCGGTGGGAAGGTCTGGAGATGCCGCCCGAGGAACAGCTTCCGGCTGAGACGATCGCGAAGTTTGAACAGTGGATCAAGATGGGTGCACAGGATCCTCGTGACGGCAAAGCGGCATTGATCCGCCGCGAAATTGATTTCGAAAAAGCTCGCAGCTTCTGGGCGTTTAAACCGATCGCCAATCCGAAGCCGCCAACTGTCGACACTCAATGGCCGCGCACCCAGATCGACCACTTCGTCGCGAGAAAGCAATCGGAACGAGACGTCGCGCCCGTTGACGATGCGTCTGCTCAAACACTGGCTCGTCGAATTTATTTCGACCTGATTGGACTGCCGCCGACTCCGGAACAGCTTTCCGAATTCGAACGCCGCGCCGCGAAAGGGCTGCCCGGCGCCGTTGAACAAACCGTCGACGAACTGCTGGCGTCGCCGCATTTCGGAGAGCGTTGGGGCCGTCACTGGATGGACGTCGTCCGGTACGGCGAGTCGACCGGCATGGAGCGAAACGCCACCTTTCCCTACGCATGGCGATACCGCGACTGGATCATCCAGGCCTTCAACGAAGACAAACCTTACGACCGATTTATCAAAGAACAGGTCGCCGGAGATTTGTTGCCGTACGATTCGCCGGAGCAACGGCGTGACCAGGTGATGGCGACGGCCTTCCTGGCCATCGGCCCGAAGTCGCTCAACGAGACCAACGACGAAGCCTTTGTGATGGACGTCGTCGACGAGCAGATCGACGTCACCACGCGAGCGTTCATTGGGCTGACGGCGTCGTGCGCGAGATGCCACGATCACAAGTTCGATCCGGTTCCTCAGAAAGAGTACTACGCGCTCGCCGGAATTTTCCGCAGCACGAACACGTTCTACGGAACGGACGCGTCGAACGGGAATCGAAATCCGAGCCGTTTGTTGAGCATCGCCCCCGATGGCACTGTTGCTCAAATTTCCACGAAAGGGACAGGCAAAGGTTCATCAGCCGGGGCTGTTCAAAAGCAACTCAAAGCTGAACGGGCGAAGCTGAAACGGTTTGAAAATGCGTTGAAGAAGACCCCCAACGCAAAGAACGCCAGTATTCAAAAGAAGAAATCGGAAGCGAGAATCAAACAACTTTCGCGACGGATCAAAGATCAGAAAGCGTCGAATGTTTCGTCAAAAGACGGCGAGCAAACAATGGCCGTTCTGGATGATTCTTCGCCGGACGATACGCAGTTGCGAATTCGCGGCGAAGCAGGCGACCGCGGCGACACTGTTCGACGAGGCTTCCTGACCATCGGCAGCGTTGGACATATCCCGGAACTTGACCGCTCGACAAGTGGCCGACTGGCGTTGGCCGAGTGGCTGACTCAGGAAGACAACCCACTGACCGCTCGCGTCGCCGTGAACCGAATCTGGCAGCACCTCTTTGGCCGAGGACTGGTCGCGACGGTCGACAACTTCGGAGCTAACGGCGACCGACCGACGCACCCCGAACTGCTCGACTGGCTGGCTTCGGATTTCAAAGCCAGTGGTTGGTCCGTCAAACACTCGATCCGCCGAATCATGACCAGCCGTGTTTATCAACTGGGCAGTCAACGAAATGCGGACGCCGAAGCAATCGATCCGGCCAATCATCTGCTCTGGCGAGCCAATCATCGCCGGCTCGAAGCCGAATCAATTCGCGATGCGATGCTCGTCGTCAGCGGAAAGCTCGATGCCGAACCGGCCAAAGGCTCGGCAGTTCTGGCAGCCGGAAATGGGATCATCGGTCGTAATCTGAAGATCGATAATTTCGGAGAGGACGACGCGAAACGCAGCGTCTATCTGCCAATCGTTCGCGGCTATGTGCCGGAGATTCTGAAAGTCTTCGACTTCCCCGAGCCGAGTATGATTTACGGAAGCCGCGACGTGACAACGGTCGCGACGCAGGCTCTTTACATGATGAACAGCGATTTTGTGACTGCGCAGGCGGAAGCATTCGCCCAACGTCTGCTCGACGATGATGACTCGAACGACGAAGCTCGCATTGATCGAGCGTGGCAGATTGCTTTTGCACGGCTGCCTTCAAATTCTGAACGCAGTAACGCTCTGGAGTTCGTCGCTCAAACCTCGCAATCCTTCGAAAGCAGCGAGTCGGAATCCGTCCGACAGACAAAGGCATGGACCAGCCTGGCTCAATCGTTGTTTGCGAGTGCCGAATTCCGATATGTCGAGTAAGACATTGCGAAAATAACCCGTAGGCTGGAACGAGCGCAGCGCTGTTCCGGCAGAACGAAATTACAGAACTTTGCCGGAACTGCGCGGAGCTTGTTCCAGCCTACAAGATACTGACCCAGGAATATCCCATGTTCGAATTCACTCGCCGCAACGCTCTCAAATCAGTTTCGTGCGGATTTGGGTACATGGCCTTTGCGGGACTCGCTGCGGCAGCTTCGGCGAAGGAGCAGCAGTCTTCGAATCCGCTGCTACCCAGACAGCCGCACTTCGAACCGAAAGCGAAACGCGTGATCTTCCTCTGCATGCGCGGAGGACCTTCGCACGTCGACACGTTTGATTACAAACCGGCGTTGAAAGAGCACGAAGGAAAGGCTCCCGGCGAAACCGCACAGGGGCAGAATTCGCAGAAAGGTCGAAAGCTCCTGCCGTCGCCCTGGGAATTCAAGCCGCGCGGTGACAGCGGTCTGCTGATTTCGGACCTGTACCCGCACCTGGCAAAGCACGCGGACGATCTGTGCGTCATCAACGGAGCCTGGACGGACATTCCGAATCACCCGCAGGCATTGGTTCAGCTTCACACAGGCAACTTCCAGTTTGTCCGACCTTCGATGGGAGCGTGGGCGCTGTACGGACTGGGGACCGAGAACCAGGACCTGCCCGGCTTCATCACGATCAAACCGCCCGCTCGCCTCGGCGGCGCCCAGAATTATGGAGCGGCGTTTCTGCCGGCTGTTTATCAAGGGACGCGAATCGGCGGACAGGGCGACTCTCTGAGCAACGTTCAGATTGGCAACATCAGCAACTCGCAACTTCCCGAAGACGTCCAGCGAAAACAGATCGATTTCGTGCAGTCGCTGAATCGGAATCTCGCTGATCGGCAGCCGCTGAATTCTCAAATCGACGGAGTCATCGAATCCTACGAACTGGCCTTCCGAATGCAGTCGGCAGTGCCTCAGGTGATGGATACGTCGAGCGAGACTCTGCAGGTTCAGAAGAAGTATGGCATCGGCAAATCACAGACCGACGACTTCGGTCGAGCGTGTTTGATGGCTCGTCGATTCGCCGAGTCCGGCGTGCGGTTCATCGAGCTGACTCACGAAGGCTGGGATCAGCATAAGGCTTTGCAGTCGAAACTGACTTCCAACTGCGGCGCGACCGACCAACCGATCGCGGCATTGATCTCAGACCTCAAAGAACGAGACATGCTGAAGGACACGCTGATCGTCTGGAGCGGCGAGTTCGGCCGCACTCCTGCCGTCCGAAACCAAGACGGTCGCGACCATAACGCGACGGGCTATTCCATGTGGATGGCCGGCGGCGGAATCAAAGGCGGCATGAATTACGGAGCGACCGACGAGTTTGGAATCTCAGCCGTCGACAACAAATTCCACGTCCACGACTTCCACGCCACAACGCTGCATCTGCTCGGCCTGGACCACACAAAACTCACCTACCGCTACGCCGGCCGCGACTTCCGCCTGACCGACGTCTACGGAAAAGTCTCGGGCGATATCTTGATTTGAATGTGTAGGCTGGGACGCGTCCCAGCAATCGCCGTAAAGCTGGGTCACGACCCAGCCTACTGACTAAAAAACGCCTTCGCCTGCGGCTTCGGGTCAAACGACCAACCGTATCAAGCTTCATAGAACAGACCACAAAGCCTGACCTACGGAGTGGTTGCCAGGTCGAGCTGCGAAACTTGCAGACGCAAATACTCCCGGCCGCCGGAGCGGACGATGATTTGGCCGGGGAAGAAGCGGTCTTCGAACTGGTCGACTGTGCCGAAGTAGACTTCGCATTCCTCGCTGTCTTCGGTGATCTGGCAGGACATCCCGACAAAGGCTGCCGGGTTTCGAGCGAAGTACCAGCGTGTTTCGACTCCGGTCAGAGTGGTGACCAGGACGTCGACCATCTCGCCGGTCAGGTCCAGCGGTTCGCTGCCGAGGTAGTAGAACTCGGAGAAACCATCGGCCTGTTTCTGCAGCATCAGACGAAGGTGGTGCATCGCGACCAGCAGTCCGCCGCTGCCTGGCGGTTCGTCGAGAAAGTCGGTCCCGTCCAGCGGCTGGAAGAACACATCGTTGCGCATCTCCAAGCCGAGGCCTCGATCGCTGAGCGTCAGTGAAAAAGCGTCAGCGTCGCCGGTCTGGCCGGTGATTTTCCACAAGCCGTTCAGATTTGCGAAATCGCCCCAGCGAGTCACCAGTGGAAGTAATCGTTTTTGCTCCTCTGCATTGAACCAGTGATTCGCGAAGCCGTCCTTCTTCACAAACATGTGCCGGTAGGCTTCTGGCGTCGTGTCCTTCTTTTCTTTGGCCGGATCTTTCTTGTGAGGATTCCTGGGCGGGCTGCCGGGAGCTTGCTTCGGCATCATCTCGGCCTTTGTATGAACTCCTCGCAGGCGGGCCTGGATCGAAACCTTCTGCTCGTCACGACGGTAGGTCAGAGGAAGCCGCCAGCCCTTCGGGTAGATGCCCAGAACATTCTTAAACTGATTGACCGACCGAATATTCCGACCAGCGAATGAGACTATTTCGTCATCCAGTCTGAGACCTCGGCGGTAGGCTTCTGAAGACTCCAGAACACTGGACACAACGACCCGACCTTCGCCGTCGGAGGTGACGGTTGCTCCCAGGGTCGCATGGTCGACGATTCGTCCGCTGCGGAGATGATCCAGAAAGTGCATGATCTGGTTGATCGAAATGGCGTAGCCAGCGCCGGAGTTCACTCGACCTCGCTTCTCGAACGATCCTCGTCCGTTGATGCCAACCAGTTCTCCGTCGTCGTTGAACAGCGGGCCTCCGGAATTGCCAGGGTTGATCGAAGAATCGACCTGGATGCAGTCGGCATATTCGAGAAACGATCCTGCCGGATACTGATAGCGGTGTACGCCGCTGACGATTCCGTAAGTCACTGTCGGGTGAAAGTCGGTCGCCAGTAGAAACGGGTTGCCGATGGCGTACGCCCAATCACCGACCTGGACCTTGTCGCTGTCGCCGATGGTCGCAAACGGAAAATCGTCCCGGCCAAGCAGTTTGATGAGTGCAACGTCGCCCGTCGGATCGATGCCGACGATGACGGCGTCGTAGAGGACTCCATCGTTGAGCCCGCACTTCATGAAATCGCCAGAACCGCTGGTCACGTGGAAGTTGCTGAGTGCGTACCCGTCAGCACTGATGACGACTCCCGATCCACCACCTTGCCCGCCGTTTCCGAAGATGGCCACAACGGCGGGAGAGATCTTCTTCAGCACGTCAACACGACGTTGCTCGGCCTTCGAGACGATTGCGTCCGCAGCGTCGGCGAATCCAGCCGCCACTACAACAAGAGTCACCGTGACAATCAGCTGGCGAAACGTCGACATGGTTTTGTTCTTATGTGGGTTTCGAAGTGGGCGTCTTTGTCTAACGTTACTTGAGCAGTCTGGCTTCGGCCAGGACGAGGTGGTCGCCGATGTCGCTTTCGACTTTGCCGTAGTCGACGAGAATCTCGAGCATGAACTTTCCGGAGATATCCAGGTCGACTTCGAACGGTGCCTCGTCCTGAGGGGTGACGTCCTGAGTCAGCAGGCGTTGTCCGTCTGCGGAAATCTCAACGTGTACATCGCCGGCGTAGCCGTGCTGAATTCCCATCAGTGCGACGAACCGGCTGTGGTCGCCGTTCAGCCGGTATCGGACGATGGTTTTCGATCTTATGCAGACGCCGCGAGTAAACGTCCGGTTGCCGAGCTGAAGCTCGTCTCCCCAAACGTCCTGGTCGTTCTTAAGCGGCGCGGCGGGGTCGATGAATCGGAACTCGTGTTTCATGTCTCGCGGTTTGAGTGACGACAGCCAGGTCAGCTTGCCGGCGCTGAAGTCGACGACTCGAACGCTCTGCAGCGGGACAACGATCGAAGGTCCGGCGGCGAGTTGCAGCGAGAAGTCAGCGCCTTTGCTCGTGACAGATCGAACTGCCAGACGGTCGCCACTGACGAGTTCGATGATGCCGGCCGATTTCGTTTCGCCGGACTGTCGCTGGCGGAAGATGACTCCGAAAACTTTGGGACGCGGAACTGGTACGGTGTCGCCGTCGAGCAGCAGAAAAACGTGCGTCTCGTTAATTCGGCTGACCACGCCAGGCACGAAGTCCAGCTTGTCCTGTTTACGAAGCACGAGCCAGTCTTCGCGTCGCTCGCGCTCGAGCAGTGCGGTCCATTGCTCGTCAAGGCTGCTGGGTGATTCGGCCAGGCGAATGTTTCCGATGGCCGAGCGTGGGAGTTCAATGGAATCGGCGGACGCTGCAGCAATCGTGAGTTTGTCGCCGGACAGCGAGACGGACGACGTCCCAATCCGAGACCCGTCGGTGAGCACCGTTTCGTGAGGCGGCGATGTGCTTGTTTCACCCTTCGTCTGCAGCCGTGCTTCCAGGATGCTCGACATCAACACTTCGACAGACTTGCCGTCGGCTTCAAGTTTCCAGGAATCCGCGTCGGCTGATGTCAGGACTCCGGAATGTCTCGCTCCTTCGATCGTCGAGATCTCGACCTGAGGTGCGTTGACGATTGCCAGAAGCATCATCACTGCTGATGCCGTCATTAATTCAGTCCTTGAGTCATGTGGACAGTTGCTGAGGGGCAGTTAACGCGAGCGGGATTCAGGACGCGTCGCGAGTTTGCGAAGGTACTGCTCGATGGCGTTGCGGTAGTGTGGAGGCAGTTCGCGGTCGATCAGGTTTCTGGCCTTCGTCTGCTGTTTCGGTGGCAACGCTCCCCAGCCCGCCTTCTTGCCGATGTCGCGTTTTTCGACGTCGCCCGGTGCGGTCGAGCCTTTGATAATGCTGTCCGGTGCTCCTTCAGGAACTCCCTGCCCCTTGCCACTCTGGCTTTGTGACTGCTGTTGTTGCTGTTCGAGTTTTTTGATCAGCTCGTCGAGTCTCGCCACAATTTCTTCTTCGGTTTTCTGCACCTTTGCGCCGCCGCGTCCGAGCTTCAGTCGACGTTCGACGTCGGACATCATGCGGGACACTTCGTCGAGCGACTTTTCTTTGAGCTTTTCCAGGTCCGCTTTCATCAGATCGGCGACCGTCGAATACCGCACCGGCACGTCCGATGTGTTCTTCAGAAGCTGCTTCAGTGTTGCAAGGCCTTCTTTCGCTTTCAGCAGCCTGTGTTCACAGACGGCTTTGTGAAAGAAGTACGAAGCGGGGTCGACGAGTTGCTGCGGCTTTGTTCTTTCGAAGATCGCGAGGGCTTCGTCAAAGAACTCGGCCTGCGTGAGAAACGTGCCGACGTAAGCGAGCAGGTTGTTCGAGAAATAATCATCGTTGGCCGGGGCGTCGATCAGAAGAGACGTCGGCGCGGCGAGGATTCCGAACTGGCACTTTTCGACCAGTTCCGCTGCGGCAGGCTTCGCCAGTGCGAACGATTGAACGGCCAGCTTGTGGAGTTCCGTTGGTCGTTTTTGCCCATCGCCAGGAGTCCACAGTTTTCCGATGGCGTCGATCAGGGCTCGGTCTTTCAAGCCTTGCCCGGCGGCCCAGTCGAGCGTCTGAGAACGAACCCGTTCGGCAGACATCGGCGCGAAGACTTCGTCATCCGCAGCGAACGACTGGCTTAATTGTAGAGTCGCAAAAGTGATGCCCAGAACACTGAGTTTCAGAACGACGGCGAGTTTGCATGTCAGCACGGCGGTCTCCAACTTTCTCGACTGCCGACTCTCCATAGCGAGAGTCCGAACGTCTCAGTGTAGTGTCTCGACAGTTGCCTGGGGGAGGCCGAAGATTGAATTGACCAGCGTCGCCCGCAGATCAAAGGGCGAGTTCCGACCGTTCGGGATCGCTGTCCAGGAACTGTTCGACCTCATCCCTGGTCGGAAGTGAGGGGATGGCTCCTCGCCGGGTTACCGACAGAGCGGCTGCAGCCATCGCGAATCGCGTTGCTTCGAGCAGTGTTTTGCCTTCGACAAGGCCGGCTGCAAGTGCTCCGTTGAAGCAGTCGCCGGCGCCCGTGGCGTCAACAGCGTCGACGACGAATGCCGGGCTCAGACAAACGTCGCTCGAATCGTCTTTCAGAATGCAGCCTTTATCACCGCGAGTAATGATGATCCGGTCGCTGCCACGCTGTTGAAGCTGCTCGCACCAGATGCAGACATCTTCGAGGTCATTCATTTCGTCCCAACCGCTGAGGAATGTCGCTTCGGATTCGTTGGGAGTCAGCACGTCGACCAGTTGCAGGACTTCGCGATCGCACGCAGCTTCATGAGCGGGCGCTGGATTGAGAATCGTCGTCAACCCGGAAGCCTTCGCGCGTTTCAATCCGGCGACGACAGTATCGAGCGGCGATTCCAGACAGGCGACGAAGACGCTGGCTTCGGAGAAGAATCCGTCGTCGATTCTGGCGACGTCTTCGGGCGCTAAGGATGCGTTTGCCCCGGAGGCCACGCTGATCTGATTCTCGCCGCGTTCGTCGACCATGATCAGTGCAACGCCCGTCGCCTTGTCGTCGACCATCCGGATGTGCTGCGTGGAGATGTTTTCGCTCCGCAGTTGCCTGATCGCTGCTTTGCCAAAGTCGTCATTGCCGACGGCCGCGATGAAGCCAACCGGCTGCCCGGATGTTCGCGCGGCGGCGACGGCCTGGTTCGCGCCTTTGCCGCCACTTGCTTTGTAGAAGCTTCCGCCGATGACGGTTTCGCCTGCGGTCGGCAGTTGAGCCGAGCTGACAACCAGATCGGCATTAACCGAGCCGAGTACGATGATCTTCGGGTGCGGCACGGTGGGGTTCCGAAATTCGAGTTCAACAGCATCGCGACTGCGTTGACGTCACACGATCGCGCGGGAACGGCGGATTGTCGCGCGAAGGTCTTCTCGAAGGAAGCCACGGCTCGCCCGAATCAAGACACGCAATACAAAAAGCCCGACCTCTGAGTAGGGGTCGGGCTTTGGATCGCGTCGGGAGGCGAGGCCACTAAGTACCTGTCCAAAATCAATTGCGTCGCTTTGGTAGCTCGACTCTCTGAGTCGAGTCCTCACAAACGGCCCCGACTCGGAGAGGTTGTGATTTTATTCAGTGCTGACGCCGAACGTGCCAGCCGAGCGGAAGCTCGAAGAAACCGCCCTCGGCGGCCCGACTCGGAGAGTCAGGCTACAGAATCAAGGTTGTGTTTCTGGACGGGTACTAAGAGAGTGAATTCCGGATGTCGACGATCGGGCGAATCAGAAAGCCGGCGACCATCATGCAGAATGCGGTCAGATAAATCGTACGCTGAACGCGCGAAACTACTTTTGAATTTCTTCGAGCGATTTGGTGTAGAGCTCGTGCGTGGTTGCACCGAGTTCGCCGATCGCTGCGAAGCAGACCAGAAAGATGAAGGCCATCATGACGCAGTACTCGACCGATGTCGGACCGTCGTCTGATTTCAGAAACGTTGTCACGCTGTTGAGGAACTGACGCATGTTGGAATCCTCCGGTCGAGTTCTCGATTAGTGGAAAGTTTAAAGCTTCAGGAAGCGGCACGGCCAGGCGGCGGACATGTTGATTCGCATCACCCGGCAGGCGCGACCCCAATATCCATAACAGTAGGTTGAGCCCGCTGAGCAGGACGCATCTTGGAGGTATCTACCCGACGATCTGTTCAGAGATGTTGCATCCGATGGACGCGTTGTCGCAAACGTCGCAGTGGGCATGTCTGACACGTTGTTCACGACACGCCGGATTGGGCACAAACAGACTCAATGAAAGGGCATCAAACTCATCCCAGTCTGCCAGATCGGTATTCCCCGCAAGCATCGAGAGCCCGCTGTCATTTGCCGCGAGCTTCCCAGCAGGATCATGCGGTTCGGGATTTCGTGGTTGATTCGATCGTGAGGGTTGTCGGCTGCAGCCTGAGCGGTGGCCGGTCGATACCGAAGTCTGTTCAGAGTTGCGTTGACCAGCTTCCGGCCAGAGTCGGAACCCTTTGTCGACGCGCTGAAAACATCATGGCATGACGCTCGACTTCTGGAATGGACACTCCGATGCGATCACACGACGAACTCACGCAACAGGTCGAGTCTCTGCAGCAGCAGATTGCGAGTCTGCAGGAGCAGCTGATGCGAGCTCAGAAAATGAGTTCCGTTGGCGAGATGGCCGCATCGATCACGCACGAGTTCAACAACATTCTCACGACGACGATCAACTACGCCAAGATGGGGCTGCGTCGCAAAGATCAGGCGACGCATGAAAAAGCCTTCAATCGAATCCTCTCGGCCGGCCAGCGAGCGGCACGAATCACGAACGGCATGCTGGGATATGCCCGGTCGAAAGGCGTTCGCAAAGAAGAAATCGATCTGTCGCAAATCGTTTCCGACGTGCTGATTCTCTGTGAGAAAGATTTGCAGATGAATCGCGTGAAACTTCAAACAGACATCCTTGGTCACCCGGTCTGCGAAGTGAACATCTCACATCTTCAGCAAGTGCTGCTCAACCTGATCGTCAACGCCCGACAGGCGATGGACGGCGGCGGCATGTTGTACGTGACGGTCCGGACAAGCGAAGACGGCAGCATGGGCGAGCTGGAAGTTCGCGACACCGGAGCGGGAATTCCGTCGGAAGAGCTTCCGAAAATCTTCAAGCCATTTTTTACGACCAAAGAAGCGGACGACAACGGCCAGGGCGGCACGGGCCTGGGTCTGGCGTTCTGTCGGGAAGTCATCGAGTCTCACAAAGGCAAAATGCGAGTCGCCAGCACAGTCGGACAGGGCACCGCATTCACGTTAATGTTGCCCGTTGCCGCTGCCGTCGAGGCTCGAAAATCGGCCTGACCAGAAAATGTCGACGACGGTCGAGAAGTTTCGGCGTCGCACGATAAATTCACAATCAGAGCCTGTGGCTTGTTTCAAGCTGCGGTCAGGAAAAACTTAGTTAAACATCGCCGCTGTTTGCGGATGTCACCTCTCCCGCTTGCGGGAGAGGTCGGCCTCTCAGGGCCGGGTGAGGGTTTGCTTTTGAAACAGTCCCCCGTCCGATCGAGCAAAGACGCAACAGCCCCCTCACCCGCGGCTGAGACCGCGACCTCTCCCCCAAAAGGGGGGAGAGGTGACGGTGAATTCGACTGCGGCGTTGTCCCGTTAGCCTGGGCGCTGAGATTCTTCGATCTATTCATGTCAGTCCTGTCGGGATGCTTCAGGGAAGTGGATGGGGGGCTTTCGGCGAAACTATTTCTTGAGTTCTTTGACGCGAAGATTTCGGAACAGGACTTCGCCTTTCTCGCCTTTGTGAATCTGCAGGCCGAAGAATCCTTTCGGGTAAGTTCCGTCGTCGACCCAGTGAGCGGCCGGTACGCCGTTGATCCATGTTTTGACGACGTTGCCGTTGGCTGAGATGGTGACGCGATTCCAGTCGCCTTTCCTGCCAGCGGCCCGGGCCTCTTTGTGCTCCTTCAGCCACAGCGGATAGAAGTAGCCGCCGCAGCTTTGACCGTAGACGCCGCCCGACCAATGCCGGTCTTTGGAGAATCCTTCCATTTCGAACTGCGGGCCGAACACCGTTTCGGTGTCGTTCTTGCCGGGCTTTGTCTGGGCCCGAAACATGACTCCGGAATTGCAGTCGACTTCCCACTTCATGTCGCAACTGAATACGAAGTCCGTGAAGTCGGTTTTCTCTGTCGAGAGGTAAGTGCTGTTTGAACCTGGGACGCACTTGCCGACGAGCAAACCGTCCTTCGCGGCGAACTCGCAGGTGCCACCTTTCGGCGTCCAGCCAGTCAGGTCTTTGCCGTTGAACAGCGAAACGAATCCGTCTTTAAGATCCGGTTCAGGATCCGTATTGAGAAGCTGATCTTCTGGTTTCGGTACGTTGGCCTGCTTTTCGTAGTGCTTAATCCACTCTTCCTGTTGTGGATCGAGCTCTCCGGCTGAAACAAAGTGGCTTGCACCGAGGCAGAGAATAAGGGCGAGGATGCTGAAGCGTGTCATTTGTGTAGATTCCAAAGGGATTTGGGTTTCCATGAATCCGTTTGTCGGAGGCGAAGATTCCAGGTGGGGTGAAGGTTACGATGTGGCGAAGCCTCAATCATTAAATAGCCACTGATGGACACGGATATTCACGGATGTCTATGGAAGTCGCAAATAGCATCCGTGCTTTATCCGTGTAATCCGTGGTTCCTTGTTTTGGGTTCCCGCCTGCACGGGGATGGCGTGTGTCTTTGGATCGGAACGCGAATCCTGTCGGCACACGGCTCGAATATGATCCGCTTTGCAAAATTTCCGGCGCCCAGCTTAAAGCGGATGGGGGCTCGGTGGAACGGTTGCTGGCGGGACTCGGCTGGCGAGTAGTTTTTCAAGCTGCTCGATGACTTCCGAACCAAGGACGTGTTCGATGTCGTCGGCGTCGCGATCGACGTGGCTCGGAGCAATCTCGGCGTGCGAGATCAGGTACATCTCCCACAGGCGATGATTGCGGACGGCGCCGCGAGCTGTCGTTGCACCAGAAGTTGTCAGTCTCCAGCCGGTTTCCGAATCCATGCGGATCGTGCCTTCTCGTTCGGCAGCGGCAATGACCTGACGGATTCGGCGAGCAGACCATGACCGATGGTTTAGCAGTTCGAGAAACTGAACAGCTTGCCTGGAAAACTCGATCGCTTCGTCGTCCGAAACGGAACTCGTACCGGGCGGAAGGCGAGCCTCGATGATCTCGTACATCGCTCGGAGTAAATCGTCGCGACCGATGCGGCGGCGGTTACGAGCGTGGCGTAACCAGCGTTGCACGATCCCTCGCCGCGTTCCGAACAACATGCTCAGTATGAAGAATGCCGTTCCAGCCAGAACGATGGTTGGGCCACCAGCGAGCCTTGGAATCATGGCACTCAGCAAACATCCGACGGTCGCGCTGGCCCCGCCAATGGCAGCGGCAACAAAGGTCATCCTGGCGAAGTTGTCGGTCCAGAATCGCGCGGCTGTCGGAGGGGTGATCAACAGAGCCACCATCAGGATGCCGACACTTTCCAGGCCGATCACGGTGATGCCCACAACCAGCCCGGTCAGCCCCAGATCGAGCATGCCAACCGGCCAGCCTTGCGCGGCCGCGAATTCTTCATCGAAGCTGAGAATCGCCAGCTCTTTAAAAAGCAGCAAGCTGAGCACAAGAACGACCACCGTCGCCTTTGCAATGATGGCGACGTCTGCCGCGATCATCGTCGACGCCGATCCCAGAATGAACTGCTGCAGCCCGGCCTGGTTGCCGGTTGGTATTTCCTGGACAGTCTTGAAGAGGACAGCGCCGAAACCGAAGAATACTCCGAGCACCGTTGCCAGTGCGGCGTCGGGTTTGACGACGGAGTAACGACGAATGATTCCGACGCAAACGACGGCGAGCAGCCCCGTCGAGGCGGCTCCGGCCAGCAGCCAGTGCAACGAACGCCCCGAGCCGGGCGAGATGGCTTCGCCGATCAGAAACGCGATCGCGACGCCTGGTAATGCCGAGTGGCTGACGACGTCGCCGATCAACGCCTGCCGGCGGAGCAGCATGAAGGTCCCGACGATGCCGGACGTGACTCCGAGCAGCATCGTTCCGAGCAGGACGACGCGAGTGTTGTAATCCTGGAGGGTGAGCACGCGGATGATGTCGTTGGATTCGGCGGCGAATGTCGTTGCCGGAAACGCGAAGATAAGAAGGAGGAGGAACATCGAACATCGAACATTCAACATTGAACATCGAAGTGACGATGCCGTTGCGCGGACTGTCCCTTTGGTTTCGAACTTCAACCTTCGTCGTTGGACGTTCAATGTTGGACGTTCGATGTTGGATGTTCGATGTTCGGCTTTCACCGCTCGCCTCGCATCGTCATTCGATGGCCGACCTGGTCGAGGAGTGCCAGTTTGCCGCCGTAGGTTGCTCGCAGGTTTTCGGTGGTGAAGACTTCTTCAACGGGGCCGCTGGCGACCATCCGCAGGTTGAGCAGGATGACTTCGTCGAAGTATTCGGAGACGGTTTGCAGGTCGTGATGCACGACCAGCGCGGTCTTGCCGGCTTGTTGAAGATCCCGCAGTACGTCGACGATGGCTCGTTCGGTGGCGGCGTCGACTCCGGCGAACGGTTCGTCCATGAGATACAGGTCGGCTTCCTGGGCGAGTGCTCTGGCGAGAAAGACTCGCTGCTGCTGACCGCCGGAAAGCTGGCTGATCTGCCGCATCGCGAAGTCCTGCATGCCGACTCGTACGAGTGCTTTCATCGCTCGCTGACGATGTTCCTTCCGTACCGGTCGGAACCATCCGATCTTTCGGTACAGACCCATCGTGACGGCTTCCAGAGCGTTCACCGGAAAGTCCCAGTCGACGGAACTCCGCTGCGGAACGTAGCCAACGCGGCCTCGCTGTTTTCGGTATTGACCACCGAAGACGGCGACGCTGCCGGAGATCGTCGGGATAAGATTCAACGCGGCTTTAATAAGCGTGCTCTTGCCAGCTCCGTTCGGGCCGACGATCGCGATCAGCTTGCCTGGAGGAGCGTCGTAGTCGATGTCCCACAGAACCGGTTGCCGATGGTAGGCAACCGTCATGTCGTGAATCGAAAGCGGCGACCACTCAGGATGAATGACTTCGCCGGTGGCGGGGGGTGGGTTTGGAGTTGCAGGTTCCATGTTGAATTCTGCTGAGACTTCGCAGGAAGTAGGCTGGATCAAGCTCCGCGCAGTTCCGGCAGTCGACGCTGAGTGTTGCCGGAACTGCGCGGAGCTTGTTCCAGCCTACGGCGTCAAGTCAGTGTTCTTTGGCGTCGTCGAGTTTTCCTTGCCATCCCTTTTCCGGAGCCTCGCCGCCGAGGGCTCTCGCAATTCTTGTCGCGTTGTGATCCATCATGCCGATGTACGTGCCCTCGTACGAGCCGGACGATCCCATCGCGTCGGAAAACAGTTCGGCACCGATTTTCAGTGTCCAGCCTCGCGAGCCGCAGCCTTCGATGACGGCTTCGATGTTCTTTTGAGAAACGCTCGACTCGACGAAGATCGCCGGCACTTTGTTTTCAACGATGAAATCGACGAGCGAGTTGATGTCGGAGATCGCGGCCTGCGAGTCGGTGGAAATTCCCTGAATCGCTTTCACTTCGATTCCGTACGCCTGTGAGAAATAGCCGAACGCGTCGTGAGCCGTTACGAGGTAGCGTTGCTCTGGCGGGATCGTCGCGATGACCTTTTGAATGTAGCCGTCGAGTTCGGTCAGTTGCTTTCGGTATTCGTCGGCCGGAGCTGCGTACTCCAAAGACCGAGCGTGGTACTTAACCGCTTCATCTCGAAGTTGCGAGATTGCCGTGTCATCTTTCTCTTCAAGTGACTCGAGTTCGACAGCCCTTGCTTCAAGCTTTGCGGCAAAATCCTCATCAAGTGCTTTCAATTGTTTTGCGACCTGGTTGACGCACTCGCTCCACAGTTCGACATCCATCCAGACGTGCGGGTCCCAGTGTCCTTCAAACTCGGGTGGCTCTCGCAGTTTCTTTCGATCCAGACATTCGGTCACTGGAAAGACTGGTTTGCCTTTTCGACCAACCAGAGCGAAGTCATCGGCCATACGCCCTTCGAGCATCAGGCCGGTGTAGAACACGGCGTCGGCCCCAACCATATTCTTCACGTCATTGTTTCCCGCCGTAAACGAGTGCGGGTCCTGATTGCCGGTAATCAGTCCCGTAACGACTCCTCGGTCGCCGGCGACGGCTGCGACGATGTCGCTGACCATTGCCGTTGTGGTGACGATGTTGAGCTTCCTGACCGAGTCGGCGTTTCCGCCTCCGGAGGCTGATCCAACTGTCCCGGTTCCTTCGGAAGAGCCGCTGGTCGCTGCTGAATCGTTCGAGCCAGAGCACCCGCAGACGAGTGCCGCCGCGAGAGCGATTCCGCTAACCGCAGTGAGGCGAGCGGTCGATGTGAGTGGTCTCAGGGTCAAGTGCCGCATAGCAGGTCTCCAGGTGGCCGAGATGCCGCCGTTTGTCGAAGAATGAGCCGGTTCACGAGTGATGATTCTGTAAGAAATGTCGTTTTCCTCGTGAAACAGTAGTGTTTTTGATTAGTCCAAAACTATCGCGACCGAAGGCGGATGGCAAGGAAGTCGACGGAAACCCAGATGGACCCACACCACCCGATTAAATCTGAACTGGACTAATTCAATCATAACTGAAGCAGTGCATATTCAGAGGAATCAGCGACCAGAACTCCATAACTGCGCAGCCTCTCTGCCTTGGTTGCCGGTGTCTGGACGGACTGTCATAATCCTCAGCCCTTCAGGAGCTTCCGGCGATTTTTCGCTCTGCACGATTGAATAATTCAGCAGAAGTGATCGAACCCGGCGGCGTCGCAGTCGCTCAAAGCTTTCAGCGAAATTCGGCCACGGAACAAATCGGCCGAGCCATTTTGCCGGTCCAACTTCCGGCTTCCAGACTACTTCCAACAGTTCTCCGAGCCATTTATGAGTGCAAACGTCACCCCAGGTGTATCGACAGATCCAGCCGCGAGTTTCGATCCGGCAGAACTCGACGAATGGTTCGATTCGCTCGACGATCTGTTGCATCGGTACGGCCGTGAGCGGGTTCAGCAAATGCTGACGCTGCTGCAAGGACGCGCGTATCAACGAGGTGTACATCTGCCGTTCACCGCAAACACTCCTTACATCAACACAATTCCGACGCAGGACCAGCCTCATTACCCGGGTGATCGCGATCTTGAACGACGCATCAAGAGCATCATTCGCTGGAACGCGATGGCGATGGTGGTGCGGGCGAATCGCGACTACGACGGGGTTGGCGGGCACATTTCGACGTTCGCTTCCTGTGCGACCTTGTACGAAGTCGGCTTTAACCACTTTTTCCATGCACGAACCGGCGATCACACCGGCGATCTGGTTTACTTCCAGGGACATTCGTCGCCAGGCGTTTACTCGCGAGCGTTCATGGAAGGGCGTCTCAACGAAGACAACCTGCTGCGCTTCCGTCGCGAAATCCCACGTGGCGGCGGGCTGTCGTCATATCCGCATCCGTGGCTGATGCCGGACTTCTGGCAGTTCCCAACCGTGTCGATGGGACTTGGGCCGATCACGGCGATCTATCAGGCGAGGTTCCTGAGGTACCTCGAACATCGCGGCCTGCAGGACACTTCCAAATCCAACGTGTGGGCATTCCTTGGCGACGGTGAAATCGACGAGCCGGAATCGCTGGGAGCGATCACGCTCGCTTCACGAGAGAACCTCGACAACCTGACGTTCATCGTGAACTGTAATCTGCAACGTCTCGACGGTCCGGTTCGAGGCAATGGCAAGATCATTCAGGAACTCGAAGCTGCCTTCCGAGGCGCCGGCTGGAACGTCATCAAAGTCATCTGGGGCGGACTCTGGGAACAACTGCTGAACGCCGATGAGGACGGCATCCTTGTGCGACGCATGGGCGAAGTTGTCGACGGCCAGTACCAGAAATATTCCGTTGAAACCGGGTCGTACATTCGCGAGCACTTCTTCAACTCGCCCGAGCTGAAGAAGATGGTCGAGCACATGTCCGACGGTCAGCTTGAGAAGCTCAATCGAGGCGGCCACGATCCTGACAAAGTTTACGCCGCCTACAAAGCGGCGATGGACCACCAAGGCTCGCCGACGGTCATTCTTGCCAAGACAATCAAAGGGTATGGGCTTGGCGAAACAGGTGAGGGCCGCAATGTCGCGCACAACGTGAAGAAACGGAATGAGCAGGAGTTGATGGAATTCCGAAATCGGTTCGGGATTCCCGTCAGTGACGAAGACGTTGAGGATATCGATTTTTACCAACCACCTGCGGACAGCAGGGAGTCGAAGTATCTTCACGAGCGACGAGCCGAGCTTGGTGGATTCCTGCCAGCGCGTCGGCCAACTGATAAACTGCTGGAGTTGCCTGCGTTTGACGATTGCATCGGGTTCTATCATGAGAAATTAGAAGGCAAAGTTGGTTCCACAACTGGTGTGTTCGGTCGGTTTCTGAGTTTTCTTCTTAAAGATAAGTCGATCGGCAAACGTCTTGTTCCGATCATCCCAGATGAAGCTCGAACTTTCGGGATGGAAGGCCTGTTTAAGCAGTGCGGCATTTACTCCAGCAAAGGCCAGTTATACGAGCCCGTCGACCGTGACATCGTGATGTACTATCGCGAGGCTAAAGACGGTCAGATTCTCGAAGAAGGGATCAACGAAGCGGGCGCTTTGTCGTCGTTCATCGCGGCCGGTACGGCGTACTCAAACCTCGGCGTCAACATGATTCCGATGTACATCTTCTATTCGATGTTCGGCTTCCAGCGAGTCGGCGATCTGATCTGGTGCGCTGCTGACTCGCGAGCCAAGGGTTTCCTGCTCGGCGGAACTTCCGGCCGAACGACGCTCAACGGCGAAGGTCTGCAGCACGAAGACGGACACAGCCATCTGATCGCGACGACTGTTCCGAACTGCGTCGCCTACGACCCGGCTTACGGGTACGAGCTGATCGCCATCATTCGCGACGGCATGAAGCGAATGTACCAGGATGACGAATCGCTGATTTACTACCTCAGCGTTTACAACGAGGACTACCAGATGGTCGCGATGCCTGAAGGTAGCCACGATGGCATCCTGAGCGGCATGTACAAGTTGCGAAGTACGGAATCATCCGATGCCAAGGCAAAACAGCGGCCACAGTTGTTCGGAAGCGGAACGATTCTTAACGAGGTTCTGCGTGCTCAGGACATGCTTGCTTCGCAGTACGGAATCGGCACCGATGTCTGGAGCGTTACCAGCTACTCCGAACTTTGCCGCGAAGCGATGGTGGCTCAACGCTGGAACCGTCTGCACCCGACGGAAGCTCCGAAGACGAGCTATCTGGAATCGACACTGAAAGGCATCGACGGGCCATTCATCTCGTCCAGCGACAACGTTCGATTGGTCGCCGATCAGATTCGCGAATGGGTACCGGGAGACTATGTCATCCTCGGAACCGATGGCTTTGGACGGTCAGACACGCGACCGCAACTTCGTCGCCACTTTGAAATCGACGCTGAATGCGTCACTTATAACACTCTGGCAGCGCTCGCTAAGAACGGTAACTTCGACGCTGGCCGGCTTCCGCAAGTGCTCGCCGATCTGCAGATCGATCCCGAAAAAGTCGATCCACTTTATGCTTAATTCTCGTGGCGAATTTCGCGGCGTTTGATTCAAAATAAATCGATCACAACTTACGACCAGAAGAGACAACCATGGCCGAGTTCAAAATTCCGGACGTCGGGGAAGGCATCTCAGAAGTCGATCTTGCTGCACTGACGGTTTCCGTTGGAGACGTCATCGAACCAGGCATGGTCGTCGCCGAGGTTGAAACTGACAAAGCGGCCACCGACATCGACTGCCCGATTGCCGGCAAGGTCGTGAAGATTCACGCGAATCCTGGCGACACACTGGCGGTGGGTGCCGTCCTGCTGACGATCGAAGCTGCTGCAGCGGGCGCGGCTCCGGCGGCAGAAGCACCAGCGGCTCCGGCGGCCGCCGAACCAACTCCTGCTGCCTCCTCGCCGCCGCAAGCATCACCAGCACCTGTTGCTGCTCCAGCTGCGGCAACACCAGCTCCGGCAGCAAGTGCAGCTTCCACAGACGATCGCGCTCCGGCTCCGGCCGGTCCGGCAACCCGCCGATTGGCACGTCAATTGGGAGTTGATCTGCACGGTGTCGCCGGCTCAGCCGCTGGCGGTCGGATTACTCAGGAAGATGTGAAGTCGCACGTTAAGCAGATCATGGAAGGTGGCGGTGCCGCTTCGGGCGGAGGCGGCGGTTACGAACCACCACCGCTGCCGGACTTCACCAAATGGGGGCCGGTTGAACGCGAGCCGATGAACAAGATCTCGCGATCGGCTGCCGCAAACCTCAGCATGTGCTGGAACGTGATTCCGCATGTGACTCAGCACGACCTGATCGACATCACCGATCTGGAAGCCGCCCGGCGTCGATATTCGGAAACGGCGAAGAAGACCGGTGCACCGAAAGTCACGATGACCGCCATTGCGATGAAGGCTTCGGTCGTTTGTCTGAAAGAGTTTCCGAAGTTCAATTCCAGCCTCGATCCGCAAACCAACGAGCTGGTATACCGGAAGTATTTCAACATTGGCTGCGCGGTCGACACTCCAAATGGCCTGCTCGTTCCGGTGATCAAAGATTGTGATCAGAAGAGCGTCGTCGAAATCGGCACAGAACTGGCCGATGTTGCCGGTCGGGCCCGAGATCGCAAAGTCACGATGGACGAAATGCAGGGAGCGTGTTTCACGATTACGAATCTCGGCGGAATCGGCGGCACCGCTTTCACGCCAATCGTGAACTATCCGGAAGTCGCCATCCTGGGGATGTCTCGCGGGCGCAAAGAACTTCAGATCGTGGATGGGGAAATCGAAGAACGATTCATGTTGCCATTGTCGATGTCTTACGACCATCGAGTCATCAACGGTGCCGATGCCGCTCGATTTGTCGTGCGGTTGGGTCAGCTTCTGACTGACGCGTTTAATCTGGCAGCCACGATCTGATCGATTTTCGCTGACTGTCTCGGACAGTTGGTCGAATCGATAATTGATTCGCTGGCGACAAAACGTCAGTCTTCCACGTACGATTGCTCGGTCCGCTCCACATTGACATGGTGCGTTGATATTCTTATTGAAACGTACACAACGGTCGTGGGCAGCAACCGAGTGGATGGACACAATTATGTCTGAATCTGATCTGGAAATCGTGAAACAGGATGGCGTGACCGTCATCGTTCTGGGTGAGCAGTACGACAATCTGGACGAGCCTGCTCTCGAAGCAGCAGCGACCGACCTGCTGGAGATTGCTCAGGCAGCGGATCCGCCTTTGCTCGTTATTGATATGGGGCGGACGAAGTTCTTCGGCTCAGCATTCCTGGGAACGCTGTTTCGAGTCTGGCGACGGTTGACCACTCGCAGCGGCAAGCTGTGTGTATGCAGCGCGACCGGCCCTTGTGCGGACGTGCTGGAAGTCACTCAGGTCGATCGATTGTGGAATCTGTTTGAAACCCGTGAGGCGGCGGTCGAATCGCTGAAATCCTGAGAGCCGGCGGCTGATTGATCGCGACCGGATGTTGCGTATCACGAGTCGGCGCATCATCACCAACCGACGGAGCGAAGTTATGGTGCGAACTCACGTCGCCAAGGTTCTAAAGGACGCTCAGCCGGGCGAGACTGTGAAAGTCGGAGGCTGGGTTCGAACTCGCCGCGATTCGAAGCAGAGCTTCTCGTTCGTCGAACTGAACGACGGAAGCTGTTTCAGCAGCATTCAAATCGTCGTCGACGCAGACACTCCCGGATACGACTGCATCAAGGATGTGACGACGGGAAGCTGCATCTCGGTCACCGGTGAAGTGAAAGACTCTCCCGGCAAGGGCCAGCGAGTCGAACTTCACGCTCAGGAATTGATCCTGCACGGGACCGCCGACGGAGATACGTACCCGTTGCAGAAGAAACGGCACAGCTTCGAATTTCTCCGCGAGATCGCTCACCTTCGACCTCGCACCAACACGTTCGGCGCGATCACTCGCGTTCGCAATGCAGCGTCTGCGGCGGTGCATGAATTCTTCCAGGATCGCGGCTTCAATTACATCCAGACGCCAGTCATCACGACCAGCGATTGCGAAGGCGCCGGGCAGATGTTCTCGGTGACGACGCTGAATCTGGAACGCATCGCGGAAGTGCAAACGAAGCTTGACTTCAGTCAGGACTTCTTCGGCAAACGGGCGGCGCTCACAGTCAGCGGCCAACTGGAAGCCGAAATTTTCGCTTGCGGGACGGGCGACTGTTACACCTTCGGACCGACGTTCCGTGCTGAGAATTCGAACACGACGCGGCATCTGGCTGAATTCTGGATGATCGAGCCGGAGATGCCATTCTACGAACTGACCGACAACATGGATCTGGCGGAAAAGTTCGTCCAGCATGTCATCAACCGAGTGCTCGAACGATGTGCTGAAGACATGGAATTCTTCAACCTGCGGATCGACAAGACCGTGCTGGAAACGCTTCGCAACATCACCGAAAACGAATTTATCCGACTCCCTTACACAGAAGCTGTCGACATCCTGCAGAAGAGCGGGCAGAAGTTCGAGTTCCCCGTCGAATGGGGCCACGACCTGCAGTCAGAGCACGAACGGTTCCTGACCGAGCAGCACTTCAAGCAACCGGTCATCCTGTTCGATTATCCACGAACGATTAAACCGTTCTACATGCGGTGTAACGACGACGGAAAAACCGTTCGAGCGATGGACGTTCTGGTCCCTCGGATTGGCGAAATCATCGGCGGCAGCCAGCGTGAAGAACGACTCGACGTTCTGGAATCGCGCATGAAAGAGTGCGGGCTCGATCCGGAAGAATACTGGTGGTACGTCGATCTTCGCCGTTACGGAACCGTGCCGCATTCTGGATTCGGGCTTGGTTTCGAGCGACTCATTCAGCTCATGACCGGCATGCAGAACATCCGCGACTGCATCCCGTTCCCGCGAGTTCCCAAGAGCGCCGATTTTTGAGTAAGCGGTGTTTGTTGCTAAGGAACGGCCTGTCAATAATTGTCGTAGCTACGCTCGCCAGAGCGTGGACCGATCCACCGTCTGGCGACGGTAGCTACTGAGACACGCGACACTAAATTCGAGTCCGATCCTAACGCGCGACGGCTACGGATTCGTCGGTCCGCAGCCAGGCGGATTGTGTCGAACGGCAAAGGTCGATCAGGTCGTTGGCTGAGTCGAGAATGTCCAGCAGGTCTCCGTCTGAAGAAATCGTGTCGCGGAGTCGTTCCGCTCGTTCTGTGAAGAGCGGGAGGCCGTTCTGTTCGGCGATCGAGTGCAGCCTCGACGCCAGCGCCTGCATGCCGTCAAAGTCCTGAGTCTCCAGAGCGTTGATGAGCCGTTCGATGTGCTGACCGATTCCGAGTGCCGCGTCTCGAGAAAATGCCGTGTCGGAATACGGATTGCTGTCGGGCCTGGCGCTGGCGTTAATCATCGCGATGAACCGTTCAACGAGTTGGGGGTCGAACTGCGAGTTTCCACACTGCCTGAGTTCGTCGAATGCTTCTTCGGTAGAGAGTGCCTTTCGGTAAGGTCGATCGGTCGTCATCGCGTCGTAGGCATCGGCGATTGCCAGAACGCGGGCACCGACAGGAATCGCTTCGCCAGCCGGCAGTCCTGGGCGGTTTCGAGTGCCACCAAAGTGAGATCGGTAACTTTCGACGATCGACGTGACGGGCTCGCAGTCGAAAGACGCTCGCACGATTTCGACGCCGATTCGATCGTGCTGCCGCATGACTTCCCACTCGTCGAGCGTCAACGGACCACTCTTCAACAGGATGGCATCCGGGACGCCGATCTTGCCAATGTCGTGAAGCAACGCCGCGATTTCGAGAGTGTAAGTTTCTTTCGGAGTGAGTAATCCTTCAGCGGCCATCAGGCACAAATCGGCGACACGGCGGCTGTGCCCTGCGGTCTCAGAATGCCGATACGCCAGCGTGGACAGCAGCGCGGCGACTGCTCGATACGGAACCTGCGATGCACCGTCAGGTTCAATACTGCGATCTTCGGACCGTGTGCGCGAGACCGTTGATTCGTCGACTTCGACATCTTCGGGGACCTGGTCGAATCTGACGACCTGGTTACGACCGTTTCGCTTGGCGACGTAAAGGCATTTGTCAGCCTGATCCAGCATTTCGTGAGGTTCTTTCGGCCCGAGCGAGATCGATGAAACTCCCAGGCTCGCCGTCACTGACAGTTGCGGGAAATTCGTCGCGGCTATCGCAACGCGAATCTTTTCGCCAATGACCGTCGCGGTTTCGATGTCTGTGTGAGGAAGCAGCACACAGAATTCTTCACCGCCGTAGCGGCAAACGAGATCGCCGAGCCGAACGGAATCACGCAGGGTTGCCGCGATGACTCGCAACACGTCGTCACCCACGGCGTGGCCGAAGTCGTCGTTGATCGACTTGAAGAAGTCGATGTCGACCATGATGCCAGAGATCGGAAGCTTCCCTTCGACAGCTCTGCCCCAGTGCTCTTCGAAGTAAGTGAAGAACGCACGACGATTCAGGCATTCGGTCAACGGGTCCGTGGTGGCGAGTTGCTCGAGCACTTCGTTCTGCTGGCGAATTTGCTCCGACTTTGTTCTTAGCTGATCAAGGGTCAGGCTGAGTTCTCGTTTCTTACGTTCGAGTGGCGTCACATCCTCGACACTTGTCAGAACACCCTGCACTCCGCCTTTCGGTCCGAAGATCGGCGACGCGTTTACAACCAGCGTCCGACGTTCTGAGTCGCTGACGTCGAAGTCAAACAAAGCGCCCGTTGCAGATTCGCGATTGGCAAACGCCAGCTGCCAGGGCAGTGACGTGTCACCGGGTGAGTCCGGATTGCGTCGTTGTTGCCACGAGAGGCTCGACACTTTCATGCCGATCATGGCGTCAGGTGATCGGCCAACCATCTGGCTGAACGATTGGTTGGCCAGAACGATCGTTTCGTGCGAGTCGAGAATCAGCAGACCTTCTGTGAGCGTGTCGAGTGCCGATCGCACCCGGCCGGGGATGACCTTCGCCGGGTTCAGTTGTCTCAGTACTTTCACGAAGAAGAGGTAAAAGACGATCGCGCTGACGACGGTCATGTAAATCATCAATCGGACGAACGGATCGGCCAGCCACGGGCCCCATTGCGAGGCCTGAGTCTGCTTGAACTGAACTTCGACTGAGCCCCAGCGTTCGCTCTGCGACGAGATCGGAACGATCATGGATGCTGCTGTTGATCGACCGTTTTTCGGGGGCGTCCAGTTCTGAGCGTGATCGCCAACTTCCACGAGAATCTCGTTTGACGCACGCCGCACACCGATGGATTCAATCGAGTCATTGCGAACAGAAATCGCGTGCAGACACTTCTGCATTGTGCTGACGTCTTCGCGCATCGCCATCAGCGAAAAGTGAATGGCGACTGCTTCGCAAAGATCGGACCGACCGTTCATCACGATGTTCTCGTGATTCTCGATCAAGCCGAGCGTGCGCGCAACCATCAACTCACTACCGATCAAACTGACGACGCAGAACGCCAGCTTCATCGTGATTGGCATTTTCTGAAGAATGTACTTCATGTTGATATCCAGGGTTCAGTCGTAGTCCAAAACGTAAGGTCAGAGTTCCGAGCTGTGTTGATCACTCTTCAAAAGATTCTGCTGGCGACTCCGTGCCATCGTGGTGCGCCTGCAGGATGCCCTGTAGTGAGTCGTCGTCGGAGTTGTCGGTATCGCCCAGGCCTTCGAGGCCACTTTGGAGCACGGGCAAGGGGTCCATCATCGTCCAGGCGGGCAGGGAAGAGATGAGACCAAAGACGACCGATCCGCTTCGCAACAGCCAGACGATGTAGCCGACGGTCAGCGTTGTGCCCGCCACCGTTGTTGTCTCGACGACCAGCTCTTCCCACTCGCCTTCTTCCAGGATCGAGGCCTGCACATCCTGCTCGAACGTATCGAGCTCCGTCCAGAATCCAGTTTGCTCAAGGACGTAGACCATGGAGCCGACGTCGGTCGAGGTGAAGACGACCACGCCAGCGTCTTCGACAACTCTTCCGGTCACCCGATCTCTCAGTTCACCGCGCTCATCGACTCTGAACGCGGCGACGAATGTCGGCTGGATCTTTTCGGAGCCGTTCGTCGATCCGCCGTTCGTCGATCTGCCGTCGTCATCGTCGCTGTTGTTGACGTTCTGGGTTGTGTCGGTGGTTTCACCCGAAGGGTCAGTTGGAGAGACTATTGTCGGCGTGGTTGATGTTTCGCCCGGATCGGAGTCAACGGAGCCATCGACTGCATCGTCTCCCACGGCCCCTGTACCAGCATCACCTTCCCCGCTCTCGTTTGTTTTATCGACGTCCATTGGTTCCGATTCTTCGACAATGACGACGTCTCCGTCGCCACCCGAAGTGACCGTTTGCCGAACAACGATCCGAACCGTCGCGATGGACCCGTCATCGGAACCGTCCACCGACCGGTAAGTAAATGTGTCTTCACCGAAGAATGTCGCGTTGGGCGTGTAAGTCAACGATCCGTCTGCGTTCAGCACCAGTCGACCGTTCTGAGGTCCGTCGACGAGAACTGCCTGGAGAGCGTCGACTTCGACATCCCGATCGTTAACGAGGACGCCATTCGCGGCCGAAAGTTCAAGGACCGTCAACTGGTCGATCGTAAACTCGTCATCAACCGACACGGACGCATCGTTGACGGCGGCGACGTTCAGCGTGACGGTGCGGGTTTCACTTTGCAGACTGCCATCGGTCGCCTGGTAAGTGAATGAGTCAACGCCGTTGAAGTTTGCGTTGGGCGTGTAGACGAACGATCCGTCCCCGTTCACGGACAACGCCCCGTTGGTCGTGACGCTGACGGCCACGACGGTCAGAGCGTCGCCGTCGATGTCCGAATCGTTCGACAGAAGCCCGCTCGCCGCCGTGACGGTCAGAGCGTTGTCTTCGCTGGTTGAGTATTCGTCATCAGCCGCGATGGGGTTGTCATTAACCGATGTGACCAGGATGTTGATCGTGTCATCGTCGATCTGTTCTCCGCCGCTCCCGCTGCTGCCCATGTCTCGCGTGACAATCCTGACGGTGGTCGGCCCGTTGTAGTCAGCGCCCGGTGTGAACGTCAGACCTTCCAATGCGTCGTTTACGTCGTCGATCAATCCCGCAAAAATCAGATCGGAATCGTTACTGCCATTCCCGGCGGCGAAAACGAGCCCTGATGTTGCTCCGAGCGTCAACGTCCCATTCGTGGCGACGAGACGAACTCCGATCAATCCGCCGTTCAGATCGACATCCCTGACGGAGACGGCGTTGCTGCCATTCCCGGCGGCGAAAACGAGCCCTGATGTTGCTCCGAGCGTTAACGTTCCATTCGTGGCGACCAGCCGAACTCCGATCAATCCGCCGTTCAGATCGACATCGCTGACGAAGACGGCGTTGCTGCCGGCGGACGAAAAGACCAGCGGAGTGTCTTCGCTGGTTGTCTGCGAAACAGGTACCGAGTTCACCGGAGCGTCGTTGACTCGCAGATTCGAGATCGAAAACAGCGTCGTTCCGATCGTCCCACCGCTGCCGTCGCTGATCGAGAACGTAAAGCTGTCGTCAGCCTCTGATCCATCGTGAACAAGCCGAAGAAGGTTGTTGTCGATGTCGGCCTGGGTGAAGGAGCTGATCGAGACTCCCGGATCGGACGTCAGTTCCAGTCGACCGGTCGAAGGAGAATCAACGATCGAGTACCGAATATCGCCTGGCAGTCCATCCTCATCGCTGACTTCCAGTTCCGCAGAGCTGATCATGACATCGCCGCCTTCGACGACCGGAATGCCAGCGTTGACGGTCAGGACAGGTACATCGTTCTCGTCGACAACGTTGACCGTGACCGTCTGAGTCGACGACGTGTTTGCACCATCTTCGACGCGTAGACTCAGGATGTACGTTGCTGTCGTTTCGAAATTAAGCAGTGAGTTGTTGGCAACGCGAAGTTCCCCGGACGCGGTATCGATCTTAAAGATGCTGTCATCGTTGCCGGCGGTAATTGCCCAGTTCTGGATGACGCCGACGGTGTCTGCGTCAGTGGCAGTCGCCGTTCCAACGCTGTCGCCATTGGGGGCAAATTCTGACACTCCGAACGTCTGTCCGACGCTGATGATCGGAGCGTTGTCGTTCAGATCGTTGATCGCGATCGTGAAGTCTTTGGTCGAGAAGGATCCGTCGTCGCTGGTCGCTCGCACGGTGATGGTTCGTGTCGCGCCCGCTTCGCGATCGATCGGGCCGGCGACTTTGATGTCGCCGGCGGAGGGCTCGATGAAGAACTCGCCGTTCGAATCGTCGTCCAGCGAGTACGTGACAACGTTGTCCGACCCATCATCGTCGGTCGCCGACACCCGAATACCAACGCTGACTCCCACACTGGCGTTTTCGTTGACGGAGTCTGTTCCGTTGTCCGCGTCGGTGATGGCCGATACGTCGAACTCGTCCACGTCCGTGACGGTGACGGTGATCGTCTGCTTGTCAAAGAAACTGATTCCGTCGCTCACTCGGACGATGACTTCGTAGTCGTTGTCGCTTCCGGAATCGGACGCAGCTTCGAAGTTGGGCGCCGCTACGAAAGTCAGCTCTCCCGAAGCACCGTCGATGCTGAATCTCGCTGCGTCCGCCCCGCCGCTGATTGTGTAGTCCAGATCCTGAGCGGGCAGATCGTCGTCCGTGGCGATAACGGTGGTGACAGCGGTCGAATTTTCTGCGACGACGATTGTGGCCGTGGCTTCGCCACCGTTGGACCTGATGGTGGGTTTGTTGTCATTAACTGCGGCCACACTGACGAAAATGTCCTGAGAATCCGTTCCGCCGTGACCGTCGCTGACCGAAACCGTGACTTCGTATCGGTTATCCGAACCGGCGTCTGTTGGGTCTTCAAAGTCCGGAGCCGTCGCGAATGTCAGCACGCCGGAGCCGCTGTCGATTTCGAACTTCGAAGAGTCCGCTCCGCCGCTGATTGAGTAACTCAACGTCTGTGTCGGCAGGTCGGCGTCGGTTGCGGTCACCGTGGTTACGGCGGTCGAGTTTTCCGCGATTTCTACGGCAAACGTTGCCCCTCCTTCGTCGGACGTGATGACGGGGTCGTTGTCATTGTCGGCGGTGACCGTGACCGTGATGTCCTGTGAATCGACTCCGCCGTTGCCATCGCTGACCGTCACGGTGACCTCGTAGTCGTTGTCGAAATCTGAGTCGGTGGGAGTTTCGAAATCCGGAGCCGTCACGAATTTCAGCACACCTGAGCCGCTGTCGATGCTGAACTTCGCAAAGTCCAGTCCGCCCGTAATCGAGTAGGCTGGCGTCCCCCCGTCGACGTCGGTTGAAGTGACGGTGGTGACTTCCGCGACATTCTCGACCACGCTCAATGCTGCCGTTGCGGCACCGCCGTCGGAGGTAACCATAGGAGCGTCATTGACGGCCGAGAAGGACAACGTGGTGGTTGCAAGAACGCTGTCATCAACTCCGTCGTTGGCCACAAACGTGATCGTCCGTGTCGATGGATCAGGATTGCTGGCGGTGTTGTCGTATTTGACTGTGCTCAGGACTTTGAGGTATTCAGCAACCGATCCCGAACCATCGATGGTGAGCGTGTCCGTGCCGGAGTCCCAGCTTGCGGCCAGCAATGTTCCCGATGCGTCTGCAGAGAGCCCTTCCTTCGAAGCCGGATCGAGCCGATTTTTCAGGACGACCAGAATGCTCGACAGGTTGGCGGAATCGATGTCGGACAGTGTGACATCGTCATCAACCAGACTGACCGGCCCGCCGCCTTCGAGGAAGCTCTGTGCAAAATCATTGACGGTTGCACC
>Ga0316208_1000724_pt1 | contig 36885 bp, 30 predicted proteins | sample 3monopyrite_MG_FD_204944 | JGI IMG/M metagenome (GOLD analysis project Ga0316208, IMG submission 204944) | Microbial mat bacterial communities from mineral coupon in-situ incubated in ocean water Damariscotta River, Maine, United States -... | ecosystem: Environmental > Aquatic > Marine >...
TGCCACGACCCAAGAGATCATCGGTGAGCCGTGTGCGGGAGAACCGCACGCACGGTTCGAACGGGGGCCTCCTGCTGACCATCGGTGCTTCGGCACCGGGAAGCCGGTAGGAGGTCTACCAGTGTTCTTCCAACTCTTCACCCTTCTCTTGTGGATCTGTACCGGCGCCAGCGCGAACCCCGCGTCCACGCCATCCTACGAGGCCGATATTCGGCCCATCTTCGACACCAAGTGCGTGTCCTGCCACGCGTGCTACGACGCCCCCTGCCAGCTGAACCTCACCCACCCCGAGGGGCTGCAGCGGGGCGCGACCAAGGCCGCCGTCTACGGGGAGATGCGCCTGAAGGAGGCGCCGATGACCCGTCTATTCGAAGACGCGACTTCGGCGGAGGGCTGGCGCGACAAGGGCTTCTTTCCAGTGGTCGGAGAAGACGCGGCGTCGTCCTTGCTGTGGTCCGCGGTGAGTCAAGGGGCGAAGCATGCGCTGCCCGCCGACGAACCGCCGCCGCCCGCGATCGACCTGTCGCTCGGAGCCAAGCAGCAGTGCCCGATGCGCGAGGAATACGAGGCCTTCAGCTCTGAGTCTCCGCTCTACGGAATGCCCTATGGGATGGCCGCTCTCACCTCCGACGAGCTGGACACGATCCGACGCTGGCTGAACGCGGGTGCCCCCATCGACACCCCAGCGGTGAGCGCCGACCAAGCTGAGGCCGCTGAGATCCAGCGCTGGGAGGCCTTCCTCAACCAGGCCGACCCACGGGCTCAGCTGGTGGCCCGCTATCTGTACGAGCATCTCTTCCTGGCCAAGCTGTCCTTCGCAGAGGCAGACAGCGCCCACGACTTCCGACTGGTTCGCACCTCCTCCCCGCCGGGCTCACCCATCGTACCGCTGCCCACCCGCCGCCCCAATCAGTCCCCCCTGGACGACCCGGCAGCGCTGTTCTACTACCGCTTCGAGCTCGTGCGCGGGACCCGGGTGCGCAAGAGTCACCTCCCGCTCGTACTCAGCGCCGACTACCTGGACTTCCTCGACGAGCTGTTCTTGAGCGGCACGTGGACCACCGCGCCAGGGAGCGCCCACAACTGGGACCGGGCCACCAACCCCTTCGTAGCCTTCGCCGATATTCCTCAAGATGCCCGCTACCGCTTCCTCCTCGAGGACGCGTGGTTCTTCATCTCGAACTTCATCCGCGGACCCGTGTGCCGCGGCCCCATCGCTCTGAACGTGATTCAAGATCACTTCTTCGTAGGCTTCATCGACCCGGAGTCCGACCTGGACCCCGACTTCGTGGACGGTGCGCGAGAGCTCCTCGACCTGCCCGGGAGCCCGACCAACCTGCAGCACTATGTGCGCCAGACCCAGCGGCTGGCCCGCAATCAACGGAAGTACCTGAAGCGCAAGGACCGCGAGCTGGCCGACCAGATCCCTCTGGGTCGTGAGACCTCGGAACTGTGGACGGGCCATCCCGAGGCCCAGCTCACCGTGTTCCGGCACCGCGACAGCTCCACGGTGGTCCGCGACTGGGTGGGCCAAGAACCCGAGACGGTGTGGGTGATGGACTTCACCACGCTGGAGCGCACCTACTACGCCCTGGTGGCCAACTTCGACGTGTTCGGGAGCGTGTTCCACCTCACCTCCACGCGGCTGTACTTCGACTTCATCCGCGCTGAGTCCGAGGACAACTTCCTGCTGTTCATGCCCGAGGAGGCGCGCAAAGCGCTCCGAGCGTCGTGGTATCGCGGTTTGGTGGTCAAGCGAAAGCAGCTGCGACAGTACCGCTTTGCCGGCCGCGATCTCCCGGGCGCGAACGCACTCTCAGCAGAGGACCCCAAGGCGGACTGGCTCCACCAGGTGAGGAACTTCGGGCCCATCTCTGCCCCCGAACAGGCCACGCCGCTGCAGCGCCAGGTGGTCCAGCGGCTGCGCGCCCTCGAGGAACAGCCCCAACCGGTGGCCCAATACCTGCCGGAGATGACGGTAGTTCATGTGGTGGTCGACGGTAGCCTCACCGGGGATCGGGTGTACTCGATCACCCGCGACCGGGCCCACACCAACATCTCCTTCATGCTCCGAGAGCGAGCCCGACTGCGCCCCAAGGAGGACGGGCTCACTGCCACAGCCGAGGTGCTGGGCGACTACCCCAACCGGATCTTCCGAGTGCCCGAGGCCCAGGTCCAAGCCTTCTTCGACCAGCTCGCCGCCGTGCGCAGCGACGAGGATTACCGCGCCCTGGTGCGCGCCTTCGGTCTGTACCGCACCGACCCCGCCCTATTCGATGAGCTGGACTGGCTGTATCAGCGCGATCGACAGCTCCACCCGGTCACCGCGGGTCGGTTGGATCTGTACCGCTACGGAGGCGAGCTTCCCACCGACGCGGGCTGGTTCAAGTGGCCCGAGGGCCTCCCACTGTTGGGCGCCCAGAAGCGCAGCTCCCGCGGAGAGTGAGTAAGCTGCAGTGGGCCCCGGTGATGATGCCGCCCGAGCCGTATTCGAGGGAGTCCTGCTGATGCCTGGAGCCATCGTCGTCATCATCGTCGAGTCCCCTCCACCGCGCGATCCGGTCGGTACCGCGCTTCGTACTCTGGGTTCCTTCGAGTTAGCCGGGGGAGGCACCATCGAGACCGACGGCTCCCTGTGCGGGCTCGTGGCCAGCGCGCCCTGGGAGATGGGCAAGTGGATCGAGTTCCGTCACCCGGCTCTGCCCGAGACGCGGCGCCGCCATCAGGTCTCCTATGTCGATACCGGGAAGGGCTTTGCCGTCTACCGGGTGAACCTGCGCTTCGAGGGCGACAAGAACCGCGTGCCCACCCAGGCCACGGATGTAGCAGTGGAGATCGGCCTGAAGTGGATCGGGGCGCGCAGCCCCACGGCCATCTACATCACCGGCCGCAAGGGCTCCCCGACTGAGACGGCAATGGCCTCCCCGAAGTCCCTCAGGGATCTCACCTGGTGGAACTGGATCGCCGGGCTCCCCGAGGCGGATAGCGGAGACGGCGTGGTCACCCCCCACGCAGAGGGGGTCATCATCAGGCTCTCCGACGAGCTCAACAGCAAGGTCAGCTTGCCGCAGAGCGTAGTCCCCACCTTGGGACTCCACAAGCCCCCGTACCTTCGTCTGGGCCTCTGACGCGGCGACGATCTCCTTCGAGGAGCTGACTCTGGGCTTCGGCTGGTTGTGGCTCGGGAGGAATCTGTCTCCGTGCTAGGCTCTGTCCGGAGGCTCCAGCACAGGATGAGATACGCTACCGGACTCATGGTGTGGATGGCCTTGTCAGCTTGCAAGGGCAAGGCAGTGGCGACTCCGGCGGACACGGACGCGGATGCCGACACGGACGCGGATGCCGACACGGACGCGGATGCCGACACGGACGCGGATGCCGACACGGACGCAGATGCCGACACGGACGCGGATGCCGACACGGACGCGGATGCCGACACGGACACCGACACGGACGCAGATACCGACACGGACACCGGCACCTCGGACACCGGCACCTCGGACACCGGCACCTCGGACACCGGCACCTCGGACACCGGCACCTCGGACACCGGCACCCTCCAGTCTGCCTGCCTGCCGCGGCCCTTTCCGGTCTCGACTGGCACCGAGTACTTTGTCTCGACTGCCGGCGATGACAGCAACTCGGGTACGGTTACCGATCCGTTGCGAAACATCACAACGGGCTTGTCTCTGCTCCAGCCCGGAGACACCCTCACCATTCGTGGCGGGACCTATCGACGTATGGAGGAGCCGAACCCCAGCATCAATATCGCCGATGGAACAGCCGATACCTACGTCACGGTGCAGGCCTATCCGGGCGAGCAGGTGCGGATCCTCGGCTCGCTTAGCACCGAGAACAGCAGCTGGGTGGCGTGGTCGGGGAATAGCGCCGTGTGGCGCATTCCCGCAGACTTCCTGGGCGAAAATCCAACCGGGATGTTCCAGGGCGAGCGGCGAGTCGACCACCAGTCCGATCTGGTAGGAGGTCGCGACCATGACGACGCCGCCAACTTGACACTCCCGAACACATGGACCAAGGCCGACGCAGACGGCAATCAGTGTTTCTCGGATAACACCGACTGCTACATCTACCTACTACCCCCGGTCGGAGAGGACCCGAATGCCGTCGTCTACGAGCTGAGCCAGCGGGGTCTGGCGCGATTCGGCTCCGACTATATGGTCCTTCGGGGATTGGAGATCCTCTACGCGCAGCCCCAGCCGGTGATGTTCGAGGGGGCCGATAATATCGTGATCGAAGACAACGTCTTCGCCCACATCTCGAATGGGAACGACAACTCCTATGGGATGCGGATCTGGGCGTCGGGCGGTGCGCGAATCCGACACAATAGGGTGTACGACTCGGTGTATTGGGGAGGAATCGCGAACAGCCGCGGCATCACCTTCATGGTGACCGACCCCAACAATCCGCACATCGTCGAGTACAACGAAATCTACGATATTCCGGGCTTCGGCGCGGTGGGCAGCAAGGGCGGCGCGAGCCACATCATCGTGCGCTACAACCGCATCCACGACTCCTACAGCGGGGTCAAGATGGAGGGCTCCCGCTGCGTGTGGTCCGCCAGCAATGTCGACGGCTGCCAAGATACCGATCTAGAGTATCGGCCGTCGGGGGACTGGGAGGTGTATGGCAATATTTTCGAGAACGTCGAAAATGCCGTCACAATTGAGTCATTCGACGAGGACAACTACAACAACCTCATCTACAACAACCTCTTCTACGGGGGAAAGCTCGGCATCAAGCTCGGCTGGGACGGTCCCGACGGGCAGGTGTTCGTGAACAACCTCTTCGTGGGTACCGAGGCGGGGGTCTACCTCAGCAGCGGGGGGACGACGACGACCGTGCCCGACTACCTCGGCCAGTACAGCTCCTCCAACAACCTGTATTTCGATTCCGTGAACGCCGATATTCACCTCCGACCGAATTGGGGGGGGACCACATTCTCCGGAACTTCTTACGATCTGGCCACCTTCCAGAGCACCTTCGTAGGCGAGGAGCCGCAGAGCATCAGCGCCGATCCGCAGTGGGTCGATCCTGGGGTCGACTTCCGGCTCCAGGCCACAAGTCCAGCCCGTGCAGCGGGCTCGACCCAGTTCTCCGGAGGGCAGCCCGTGGATATGGGGCCGTACCCGACCGGTAGCTGGCCTTGCCCCTAAGCCCAGAGTTGTGCCGTGGGCGCGATGACAGTCCAACCCACGCTCAGAATCTCTGCGAGAACGGGGGGCATCACCATGCTGAACAACACCCGACCCAAGCGACCTGGAGCGGCCTTGATGGACACGGACACCGACACCGAACCGGTGACCTTGGTGCTCCAGTCCCCGACGATCAGGAGATCAATGAAAACTTCGCTTTTGTCGAGTTCTCGGTAGACGCGGGGCCTCTGTAGGCGGGCCCGGATCGCTGGCCCAACGATGTCGCCAGTCTCGTGCTCATCGACGGCCCGGGCGCAACCTCACCGGAGTACGGCCCTCTCGGGACATCAGCAAGGTGGTCCTTGTTCGGTTCGCCCGATTTCTGTATGTGCGCAAGTTCTGAAATAGTGTAGAGTCTCGGCTATCGGAGGTACGCTTGGTCTGGTGGATATTGGGCTGTACGCTCCGGCCTGGGGGAGTCCCAGAGCCGGAAGTCGTGGATGCGCCGGTCCGGGAGGGCCGACAGGCAGAGCGTGTGATCGCGGTAGGAAAGGGTCCCGACGCGCTGTTTCACGATGCGGCCCGGGCGAGGGTGCTGGTCGCCAATGTGGAGGACTCCCACGTCTCGGTCATCGCCACGTCGACCCGCTCGGTAGCGGCAAGTATTCCAATCGCCAAGGGGCCGTGGGGATTTGTATCGCTGTCTTCCGACCGGGTCGCAGTGACGAGCTGGGAGCGCGCGCTATCCATCATCGACCTCTCGACGGACACGGTGGAGAAGGCGTTTTCGCTGCCCTTCAACGCGGGGGGCCTGGCGGTCTCGGCGGACGGCGGGTCGGCATGGGTGGTGTCTCCCACCGAGGACGCGGTGGTCTCCATCTCACTGACCGACGGTGCAGAGATCTCGCGCTTCAATACCGGAAAGGGGCCCGATGGAATCGCACGGATCGCAGACCGGCTGGTGGTGGGCCACACCAAGGATGGCACGATCGGAATCTACGATCTGGACGGGAATCGGGTTGGGTTGTTGAGCCCAGGGGGCAAGCCGGAGCTGGTGCACCCGAGCCATGACGGAAGGTTCGCTCTGGTCAGCAACTTCGATCTCGGGCGCGTGCATATCGTCGACCCGGCTGCGGGCTCGATGGTGCGCGAGCTGGTGGATGTGGAGGGTGCGGAGGACACGTGGGAGCGGGTGGACCCTGCCCGCTACCTGGTCGCGAGCTTTCAGACCGAGCGGGTGCTGACCTTCGACGCAGATGGTGTGCGGAAGGGTCCGGTGTATCTCACCGGCGCTAAGCCCATCGGGGTGCTGGCGACGTCTACCGAGCTATGGGTGTCGAACTATGGAGACAATAGCGTCAGCGTCTTCGAACTGGCCTCGCCGTAGTCCTTTGGTCGGGTGATGGACCCTTACAAGGCACCCTTTCCTGCGCAAGGGGAGCCTGCAGACAGCTGGTAGGTGCCGGGGATGAACTGCGGATCCGCTTCGATGGTCCCGGTGCCGAAGCCCAGGTTCTGCCACTCGGAGAGGGTATAGCTCGAACCCGTATTCTCCCCGCCAAAGGCGGGGTTGTTGCTGTCGAAGTAGTCGAATCGGAACTCTCCTGAGGACCGGTAGACGCAGTTGGAGTTGGAGACCAGTCCGATGCCAGCATTGAAAGAGGCGTCGTCTCCATAGGTCCAGATCGACATCGAGCCGGTGATGATGTTGTTTTGGATGGTCGTGTCCATGGCACCCGAGAAAGAGCTGCCCCGCGATAGGCCGATCCCCGAGTCGATGAACGTGTTCTGTTCGACCCGTGCATCGAAGGTGAAGTCGGCGAGGGTGCCATCTTCGTTGTGCAGACCCACTCCGGCGCCGTCGAACAAATTCTCCCGAATCTCGGAGCGATTCTGATTGGTGCCGAGCGCTTGGCGGGTGATGTCGTGGAAGTCGTTGTTGGTGAACCGAGCGAAGCCACCCTGGCCGGTGACGGGCTCTCCGTGCTTGAAGTACAGACCCTCGGAGAGATTGTAGAACTCGTTGTACCGAATCGTGAGATCGACCGCTCTGAACAGGACGATGCCGACGCCCTGATTGACGACGCCGTTGCGTTGGTAGTCGTTGTCGTGGAAACGGTTGTCCTCGATCACGATGGAGCGAGAGCTCTGTACATAGACCCCGCCCATATTGTCGTCGCTGCGGATCTCTGAGAAGTCGTTGTTCCGAACCACGACCCCTTCGACGGGGATGTCGTATCCAAGGCGAATCCCCGCTGGGCGGCAGTTCCGGATGGTGAGCTTCTCGACCACGATGTAGTCCTCGCCGTCGATGAGAACGCAGTCGCCGTTGCCGCCGCCGTCGATGATGGGGGTCGCCCCAGCGGCGGCGGTGATGGTGATGGGGGAGAGAGCGGTCGCGGGGCTGGCGAAGTTGAAGTACTTGTGGATGCTGATGATGGCGGTGAAGGTGCCGTTGTTGCCAAAGCGCTGGTCATAGACGCCGTCTTCGAGCACCAGGGTGTCGCCGGCGCCGAGCAGCGGCAGGGCGTCCTCGATCTGGCAGGGAGCCGCCTGGGAGCAGGTGGTTCCGATGCCATTGGGGCTGGAGTAGAAGCACCCGGGTCCATCGATGACGCAGAGGTCCGGTCGGGGAGGACGGGGCCCGACCGTGGTGGGGACGGGGATGTCGGTGTCGGTATCCGCGTCGGTGTCGGCGTCCGCGTCGGTGTCGGCATCAGTGTCTGTGTCCGAGTCGGCATCCGCGTCTGTGTCCGAGTCGGCATCCGCGTCCGTGTCGGCGTCCGGGTTGGTGGACTTGCAAGCGGCGAGCGCCAGCATCGCGAGGAGCAGAGTGTTCGACACAGACATGGATGGTCCTGGGCTTGCTGGCCGGGATCCGGCTGGTGATTGGCTCACACTACCTGATTCGGCTGGGTCCCCTCATACGGAGTAGATCCGTTCGGCGTCCGTCGCCTCCCCGGAGCCTCCATCGTGCCCGTCCTTAGTTCCGAACCGCGGAGGCCAGGGCGCATGTGGTCTGGCCGTGGGTGGCAGCCAGCTTCTGAAGATCTGCGGCGAGGGCGGTCTTGTTCGCGGTGTCCAGGTTGCGGACAGCGGACTCGACGGCGGAGGTGAGGCGTAGTTCGTCCAGGCAGGCCAGCACGGTGCTGGGGTCGTCGGGGTCGAAGATGCCGCAGGTGGTGGACATCGCACAGAGCTGCTCGATGCCCTCGCGCCACATGAGCCGGTCCTGCTCGACCCAGAGGTCGGCGAGGGCGCACTGGGAGATGCCGTTGTTCGTGGCTTCGTTTCGTAGGATCTCGGCCTTCATCTCGGGAGCGGCATAGCTCAGCGCCTCGAATGTGGCCATCGCCTCTGCGTTTTGGAGCTTTTCCGAGACCTCCCGGGCCATCATCCGCATACGCATCTCGGGCACGGCTTCGGCACAGCTCTCGCAGGTGTTGGGAGCGTCGCAGATGATCTGCAAGCCCTGGGGGTAGCTCTGAAGCAGCCCCATACAGCCGAGCAGTGACAGGCCAGTGAGGGAGATGGCCAATGGGGCGATGAGGGTGCGCATGGGGGGCTCCGTGGGTCGTCTGGTGAAACCCTATATGGCTGCATGCTTCCGTGACGCACCCGCTCTCCCACTGGGAGCGGTTCATATCGAGTCCTACCTCGCCAAGAACGATGACGAACATGAGCCGCTCGGCGTGATGGCCCGCATGTTCCTCGGGCGTCTGTTCACGACCTTCCCGCTCCTTGGCCGCTACGCGGAGTTCCGCGAGATGGAGGGTAAGCCCGCAGTGGGGGCGTGGGGGTTCTGGGGAGGTTTGGCACTCATCACCGAGGACTGCACCCTGGTCAACCGTATCGAGGACCCGTCGCTGGCGGACGACCTCGTCACCGTTCCCATCGCGGCTTGGGCTGCTGTGGATGTCGAGCCGGGGGGCTGGATCGAGTTCGCGAACGACGTGGGACTGTGGATCGGGAGTGCGACCGGTGAGGGCTCGCTCAATGCGGCAGGCACGGAGGCGGAGCCCGTCTTCCTTGCCGCGGAGACCCCAGCCGACAGGCCGACCTGGCTGGGCATCGGGTTCGGCTCGTCGAGCGTGGACAACCGGCTGGAGTTCGTGACGGTCGAGCATGGGGGCAATGCACCTGTCGACGGGATGCTGGACGTGAAGGCCGGCGTGACCTTTTGGGATTCGTGATCGAGGCTGAAGTGCAGATTGCCGGCAGCTGGGGCGGCATCCTCATCAACAGTGGCTCGGTGCTCAACGCCTTCGACTACCTCGACCTCGGTTCGAGCCCGGACATGCACGATATTCGATCCGCGGGCAAGTCCATGACGGCACTCGCTACCGCCGCGACCCCACCGGGCTCGGGCGATTCTCATACTGCACAGCCGGAGTCTTCCTGCTCGGGCAGGCGGTGGAGCAGGCCACAGCAGAGCCCATTGATCGATATCTCCAGCATCGAACCCTCAGCCCGATGGGCGTGACAGACCTCGTGTGACGTCGCTCTCGGGCAGCTGAGGTGCAGTCCGGCGGCCAGCTCGAGATCAGCGCAGCATCCGTGGTGAAGCTGGGTCGTTTGGTGCTCGATGGCGGAATCTAGGAAGGGAAGCGCCGGTTGCCCGAGGCCTGGGTGAGGCAGATGCTCCAGCCCATGGGGCAGGGCAATGGCGGCAATGTGGTGCCGGACTACGAGCTGGCCGCCGGATCCACGGAACCCGGTACGAAACCGAGCGGGTCGAGGCATTCTCGGGCTGAACCTGTATGCTCCGCTTGGTCTGGAGGAGATGCAGATGTTGAGACTGTCGGTTCTGATGCTGATCGCGGGATGCGTTCCGAAGAGTGAACACGAGGTTCTACTCGCCGAATCATCCGGCAAGGGCAGCGAACTCGCACGTCTGGTGGGGGAGTGCACCGAGGTGGAGGCGGACCGCAACGGGCTCCGAGAAGATCTGGACTGGGCGAACCGCATCCTCGACCATCGGCGCCGCCAGCTCGCCGAGGCCGTCGATGAGGCCGGTGATCTCCAGGCCAGTATCGAGGAGATGGAGGAGGCCCTCCGAGAGCTCGATATGCGCCGCGCCCGCGCCGAAGCCCATCTCGAGGAGTTCCGCGATCTGGTCGACCGTTTCCGAATCATGATCGACGCCGGCAACCTGAAGGTGAAGGTGATCGACGGGCGAATGATTGTGGAGATGGCGACGGATATCCTGTTCCCTGCCGGCAGCGCCGAGCCGTCTGCAGAGGGCTCCGAGGCCATCAAGAAGGTCGCGACCGTGCTCGCCAGCATCGAGAAGCGCGAGTTCCAGGTGGCGGGTCATACCGACAACCAGCCCATCTCGACCGCGCAGTTCCCGTCGAACTGGCACCTGGGCAGCGCCCGAGCCATCGCCGTAGCGCAGCTGCTGATCGAGGGCGGCCTCGATTCCGAGCGGGTCAGCGCCTCCAGCTATGCGGATCTGCGTCCCGCCGACACCAACCGCACAGCACAGGGCCGGGCGAACAACCGACGCATCGAGATCATCGTGGTGCCCGACCTCGAAGCGATGCCGGGCTTCGAGGAGCTGAAGGCGCTCGCACAGCGGACCGAGCCGTAGTCCTGGCCGAGCCGAGCGGGGCGCATCCCGCCCCGTCGCGTGCTCCGCGGCGGACCTTCCGGGTCCACGAGGCGAGACCGATCAGAACGTGTTCTGATCGTACTCATTGGGCCCATCACTGGGGAAGAAACCGAGCATCACCAGCTTGATCAGACCGCCGATGTAGGGGACTAGGCCGATGAAGAACCAGAATCCACTCTTGCCCAGGTCGTGCCAGCGCTTGACCTCCAGAGCCAGGCCGATCCAGGCCGTCGGAATGAGTGAGAGGAGGACAACGAGATTGAACAGGTCCTCGGAGAGGAGGATGGCGATCGTGTACAGCGGGATCATCAGGGCCAGCAAGCAGAACCAGACCGACCAGAGCTGGGTCCGGGTGATTCGGCCGTCAAAGCTGAACAGCAGCCAGGTCAGGGAGATCGGTCCATCTGTCCGGCTCTCGGCGAACGAGCTGCTGTCGTAGGGGTTCGGGCTAATATAGGGGTTTGACATGAGGAATCTCTCCGGGGCTTTTGACCGGAGAGCATCCCCGGCACGCAGGGAATCTCCTCACGGTGATGGGAGGGGGAACCCGTGGCTCGGGTATTGAAACATTCAGATACAAAGGGGAATATCGGTTTTTGTTTCGATGGTCGTCTGGCCTCGCTGCAGCTGGGCTGTTCACACCGAAGGCCCGAAATCCTCCGGCGCTGCCGGGCTGCAATGGTGCTGTTCTCGTGGATCCGCCGCTGCAGACGGCGCTCCCCGATGCTCCGCTGCGTGCGAGAGAGACCGTTTCTGCAACCGGGCTTGCTCACTGCCGGCTGCTGGCCCCATCATCGGTGGGCCGGAGGCTCCCGATGTGTCGCTTCGTTCTCTACCACGGACCTGAGATTCCCCTCGCGGATCTCATCACCCGACCCCGAAACTCGCTGATCAACCAGTCCTATGACGCAGAGTTGCGGCAGGAACCGTTGAATGGCGATGGCTTCGGGATGGCCTGGTATGTGCCGGAAATGCGGGGCCATCCGGCGATCTTTCGGAGCATCACTCCGGCCTGGTCCAATACCAACCTCATCGATCTCGCCGCGGTGATTCGATCCGGGCGAATCCTCGCCCACGTCCGCGCGGCGAGCCCAGGGCTCCCCGTGGTCGAGACGAATTGCCACCCCTTTCGGTGGCGCAACCTGTCGTTCATGCACAATGGGTCCATCCCGGACTTCAAGCCCGTGCGGCGTGAGATCCTTCGACGAATCTCGGATGAAGCCTTCGCTATGCTCGGCGGAACCACCGATAGCGAGCATATATTCGCCCTCTTCGTCGACCACTATCTCAAGGAAGCCCACCTGGGACGGGCCTTGCGGCGCACCTTGGATGAGGTGGGAGAGATCGCCGGTCCCGATCGTACCTGCTTACTCAATCTCGCCGTGTCTGACGGCACAGATGCTGCGGCGTGTCGGGTGACGCTGGGGCCCCACCAGGACGAATCGAACACCCTATTCGTACACCACGGCATGCAGTACATCTGCGACGGCGAAGTGTGTCGAATGATCGACCCGGGCGGAGAGGGAATGGCGACCCTCATCGCAAGCGAGCCCCTCTCGGACGAGCCGGGGTGGGTATCAGTGCCTCTCAATCACTTGGTGATTGTTCAGAACTCCGAGCTCGATCTGGAGCCCTTCTAGCGTGCCCGCGGCTCTCAGACCGCCAGGGCGCGCGTGATCATCCAGTACAGGCTGATGACGAGAATCCCGAGGGACCCGCCCCGAACCACCACGGGCTCGAACCCGCGCCATCTGGAGAGGTCCACGAGGGGCTGGATGACGACGGCGACGAGCAGCAGCTGTGCGAGCTCGATGCCGATGTTGAAGGACAGCAGGGCGAGTACGCGGTGATCCATCGGCAGGTGCAGGGCGGCCAGCACGCTGGAGAAGCCGAAGCCGTGGATGAGCCCGAAGAAGAAGGCGACCGAGGGCATTCCCCGGCGCCCCCCAGGGCGGAGCAGGTTGGCCAGGGCCACCAGTGCGATGCTCGCGGCGATGCCGGTCTCGACGACTCGGGATGGCAAGACGACCCATCCCAGCGCTGCGGAAACCAGAGTGAGGCTGTGTCCCACGGTGAATGCGCTGACCAGGACCGCGACATCACGCAGCGCTGCTCGGGTGCCGTGATCGCGGGCGATGTACCCGGCCCCCAGCAACAAGGAGAGCAGGAAGAGCATGTGGTCGAAGCCGGTGAACAAATGCATCGCACCCTCCAGGACGAACACCCACACGAGGTGTGCGGAACCCGGTGGGCCGTCGAGGGGCAGTTCCCGCTCGGTATTGCTGAGGATGGTCGCCCCAGCCGCTCCGCTGAAGGCCACATCGACGATGGCGAGGTGTTGGGGATCCTCGTCGTACAAGGTGTCATCGCGCAGCACCCAACCCGTGTCGCCGGGCGCGCAGCGGAACTTCATGGGCATGGACAGGAAAGAGCGACCGTCTCGACGCACTTCTCGAGCGGGGCCCACCTCGGAGGGACAGGGCCCGTCGTGGGTTCGGATTGTGAGACCGCGCTCGAGCCAGTTTTTGAGCTGTGTCGACTGGCTCAGGACCGCCTCTGGGGTGGCTCCCTCGCCGAGTCCCAGCTCGATCCCCGCATCCTCGGTGTCGATGTCGACCACAAGCTCGAGACCGGCGCGGGACCGCTGAATATGCAGGTATTTGTTGCTATCCATGTGCGCGTTGGCGGTGGATGCAAAGCTGCCGACGGCACCCAGCAAGGCGAACCCGGCGAATTTTCTGGCGATCGAGCTGCTGCGCGCGCAGGCCGAGCGGGACGATGACAAGGCGGAAGCAGGCTCCATGGGGACGTCTATCTTGGCCATGGCTCCAATCCGGAGGGCTTCATGCCCAGACTTTATCGAGGCCGATGGGTGTGGGCGCTTCTCTCCTCAGGCTGTGGCCTACCGCGCCCCCTTTCGAGCGCGTCGGATGGTCACCTTACCCGGAGCTTGCCCTGTCGAGCGGACCATACGGGAGACGGTCTTGCGGACCTGTGGACAGTGGGTGCAGTGCATCGTCACGGTGATCGGGCCGCCCCGGCCTTCTTGGACGGAGGTTGCGCTGCCCCAGGACTGGATGCTGAACGCCGAGTCGGTGCTCTCGACCAGGGCGCGCCAGACCTTCTTGCCCAGCGTGCGGTTGGAGCGCACCTCGAAGAGCAATCGATCGTTGGAGAGCTCCCACACCTGCACCTTGACCTCGGGCCCATTGCCTCTTCCAGGGCTCTCGAGGATGAGCTCGGGGACCGAGTCGAACTGGATGGGGAGGTCGATCTGTGCGACCAGACCCCGGACGACGACCTGGGCTGAGAGGTTGCCCCCGTCCCGCCCGAGCTCGATGAACTCTCTGGTGTTCAGGGTTCGCGGGAATCGGATTCGACCGGTTGGGGCCAGGACCGCTACAGAGTGCGTCATGGCGAGGGCGCGCGGCGGGATGCATGGGGTGGGGTCGAAGCGGGTGTCGGTGCACACGGTCAGCGGTCTCTCGAAGCCATCGACATCCATCCACAAGGTCCCAGCGAGGTCGACGGAGGCATCGGCAGAGCGGGTCCCGTCTCGACCTGCGGGGAGCAGGCGTACCTTGCTCTTGCGGGGCTCCTGGAGGAGGCGGAGCATGGTCGTGCCGTCTGCCGAGGGAGTCCACCGGGCTCGGGTCAACACGGCGGTTTCGGGAATCTCGAGGGGGCCAGACCGGAGGGCCTCCCGCGCGATATCGGCATTTTCCCGGACCCATACGAAGGGGGAATTTTCGATCTGTGAATCGATGAGCCGGTCCCCAGCGTAGGCTCGTAGGGCGGGGTCGGGCAGGCGAAGTGCCCATTGTTTGAGGCGGGTACGGTCCTTCACCCGATCGATGCGGGCGCGGGTGAGCGGGGTTCCCTCGAATATTCCGGCTTCGGTCTCGAGCACGGCCCCAAGGTCCTCGATCAGCAGAGCTGAGGGATGCCCAGGACCGAGGGAGGCGGCGAGAGCGGCAGCACGCTCGGCCAGAGGCCGTTGTCGCTGAGAAGCGAGGGGGTCGAGGGTCTCCCGTTGGACCAAAACGTCCAGGAATGCCTGCCCACGGGCGTTCTCGCTGGGGCCGAAGTGCTTGCTTCGGAGGAAGCGGTCGATGCTGTCGAGGAGGGCGTCCCCGAGGGAGACGGCGAGGAGGGGATCGGGGTCGTGCCACAGCCGCAGCATGCAGCGCTTCCAGCGATCGGGCGCGATGCGGTCCGACTCCAGCCCCTTGTGGAGGGCTTTGACGACGCGGCCATCGGCAAAGGAGAGCGCCACGCCATCGGTTCGGGCGAGGTCACAAACGGCCGGGTCTGCCGAGGTCTGTTCGAGGTAGCCGACGATCAGCTTGTGGGGACGTGGGGAGTCGGCGAGCTGTTTGGCCCCCAGGCCCGGCTTGTAGCCCACCCCACAGCCCAACCCGAGGGCAAGGGTCAGCAGCAGCGTGGCGGAGAGCGGGCGCATGCTAGTCGACCGGCTGCAGGGAGCGGTTGTAGGTCTGGATCCGTCGGTCGGCTTCGGCGGGTGTGTAGTAGGTGCCGGGGCGCTTGCTGGCGCTTCGCTTCAGCGCCTGGCCGATGAGGTTGGCCCCCAGATGGATGACGGCGACTCCGGCGACCGCGGCCCCACCGTTCTTCACGAGGTCGTCGCCTGCGATCCCCCCACCGATGAAGGCCCCGAGCCCCGCGGCCCCGTATGCCGAGGTGAGGAGGATGTTGATGCGGGCGCTCCGCCTGAGCCTGCGCCCGCGTTCGAGGAACTCCAGCTGAGTGGCGCGGTCACCGGTACGTCGGGCGAACTCGGGCATCGGCACGGGGACACCGCGCTTGTCGTAGATGGCCCAGCCTCGGCGAACCGTGGAATCCCGGTCGAAGTCGCGGTCGCTCTCCCGGTAGAGGGACATGGGGTGGTCGAGGTTCACCCGGAGCAGATCCTCGCCATAGCGGAGCACGGCATTCAGCTCACGTTGCTCGATCTCGGAGAGCCGATGCCCGTCGGTGAGTGTGAGGTCCATCGCCGCCAGAATCTCGGTCGACAGGGCGTCGATGAGCTCGAAGAAGCGCTGTCCGTCCTCGCCGACCTGCCCGACTACGTCTTTGGAGACGACCACCTCGGCGGTCTCGGTGTCGATGACCCGCAGGGCGATGGAGATGCTCGGTAGCCGCACCGAGAACAGCTCCCCCATCACCAGGTAGTCCGCACCCAGCAGGCGTCCGGCCCGAGCCGCCGTACGTGCATCGGTCAGCCGATCGACCGTGAGCTGCTGTTCGCTCAACAGGGAGGCGAGTGCGTCGCGCTCGACGACCTCGATCTCACCGGTACCGACAAAGCGGGAGACCAGAATACCCGCGACACCGGGACCGGCACCGTCGAATGCGGTGTCCCCCGTGTGGTTCGCGAGATCCGCGATGGCCAGGGTGGGGGCGGCCAGTGCGATCTGGAGGAGGTAGAGCAGCATCAACATCGCTGTGGAGTGTGCCACAGTGCGGATGGAGGTGGCTGTGGTGATCTTGAGCATGGCACTGGGAGTCGCGAGCGCGCAGATGATTCCTCATGGGCACACGGTCCCCGACACCGTTCCCCTGTTCCAAAAAGTCCGCTACACCACGGCCGAAGGCAAGGTGAAGCAGGGTGGCTGTGAAGCGGCCCTCACGGCCGCATGGGCGGATCTGAACAACAGGTTGAACCCAGATAAGGCTGATCGGCTGATCGCCATCTGGCCCTACAAGGGGCGCACCACCTGGGAGCCTGCGGATGAGGTCGAGTGCCAGCAGAAGGGCAAGAAGACGCTGGTGGTCATGGAGGCGCTCATCGCTCGCCCGGGACAGGGGCCGGCCTATCCCGAGATCTCCGGCAACAGGGTCCTCGAGATCATTCAGCAGGTGGCGGGGGGAGGCGGTGGGAGCTTCAGCTTCGCGCTCCAGCTGTCGATCGAGGAGGTCGATGGAAAGGCATGGCTACGACAATCGGGGGCACCCTACGAATCCAGCAAGCCCGTCCGGGATGGGCTGGTGCCCCAGATCCTGCTGAACAACAGGATCGTGCCCGGCCTCCACGAGCATGCAAGGAAGCTCAAGAACGTACCCGAGCTGCATGGACTCGTGCTCGGGCAGAGCCTCTGGGACGAGAGCGGCGAGAAGCGGGTCTATCATCGCCTCACGCTGTTCATTCCGCGGGGCCCGCTGCTGAAATACCATGCCGGAGGGTTGAACGAGCGGCAGCTGATCGCAAGGAGTAAGATATACTATGAAGGTCCGCGCCGACCAAAGGCCCAGGTGACCGTCCGCCCGGAGACCATCAAGCTCCGAAAGTAGCGGATACGGTAGCAGGGCGTGGCCAGAGCAGAAATATGGGGGAATGATGTGGTTTTTGGTGCTGGTCGCGTGTCGTCCCTACGAACTCCTGGCCGCTGAAGTCGACGTTCAGATCGAGCCCATCGATGGGGATGTCGGGGCCTTTGTCGATACGACCCTTCCCATGCGCCTGGAGGCCTACGGCCCCGAGCTCGATGAGGGGCTCCAGCTACGGCCCTACTTCGGGTACGTGGCCAGAGCCCCCATCGACGCCGAGGTTGCCTGCTTTGAGGATGTACTCCTCGACCTGTCGACCTCCAACGACCAGTTGGCGCTCTTCTTCTTTGGGACGAGCGAGGGAGGCGGACCGGCTGTGGGGGTGAACTTCCTGGAGGGCGGAAGAAGCGGTCGCCGATGGGGGCGCGCCGAGGACCAGCTCGACTTCAGCTTCCCCTGTCTGGACGACCCCATCCCGCACCGGGTCACCCTGGAGTGGGTGGTGGACCGAAGCGCGCCGGTCCCGTATATCAACACGCCCTGATGGGCTTAGATCGGAGGCGTGACGGGGTCTTCAGGGGAGAACGGGCCGAAGGCATCCCAGATCTCTCCGGACTCCCAGACCAGCGCCATGTCGGGAATGCCGTCGTCGTTCCAGTCGCCGCCAATCACCTCGGTCAGACCACCATTTGCGGGGTCTCCGTAGACCGTGGTGACGTACTCGCCATACCCGTTGAACACATCCCAGGCCCACGGGTCGAAGGGAACGGGAAGCCCGAAGTTGGGGTAGTCGGGGTCGAAGATCGGCTCGCTGAGGGTCTCCCAGACGATGGACTCGGGGGTGCCCAGATCCCAGCGGTAGTAGCCCCCGCCCGCCCCGGTCACGATGTTCTTGGTGACGCCCTCGGACTGCTTGGTGCCCTTGCTGACGAGCTGCTTGTACATGGAGGCAGAGGCGCCGCCTGCGGCCAACACCGCGTCCATATCGTAGCAGGTGTCGAACCCGCGGGACCAGGCGGGCGCCTGAGTCGGGGAGGCCCCGTTGCCCAGGTTGCTCTCGACCCCGGCCCACCAGTCGTAGCCGGTTGAGCTGGCCCTGAGACAGGCGCAGGCATCGGAGCCCGCGTAGGTCGTCCTGCAGTCGGAGTAGTAGGCCGGCGCGGCCTCGGCTTGAGTGAGGGCGGCGAGGAGGATGAGCATGTAGGTTCTCCGAGTGGGTATGGTTAAGACGTTCTGGGGACGGTGTCTGTCTCACCCCAAGATCGAAGAATCCGAAATCCGCTGACCGGATGGCGGTGGGATGGGGCGACGGGGACGCCGAACGGGATCCGTGCGTGGAGCGGTCCGGAGTTGCAAGCGCCGCCGCAGCCGTAGCGCTTCTCTCCGGGATGGGCGGTGGTCCACACCCGATCGGCGCGCAGAGCGCGGTCTGCCTCGCTGTCGGCGACCCAGTCGGTGACGTTGCCGGCGCAGCCACGAACCCCGTGGGGGCTCTCGTCGATGGGCATCTGCCCGACGGGGACGACACCGCGGTTGTCGGGGGTGTAGCGCATCTGGCACCAGGTGGGCTCCAGGTGGTCTCCCCAGGGGTAGTCGCGCAGATCCGCTCCCCGGGCGAAGCGCTGCCACTCTCGCTCCATGGGCAGTCGCCACGGCAGGCCGGTGGTGTGGCTGAGCCACTCGGCGTAGTCCCGGGCCTGGAACCAGTCGATGAGGGTGATCGGCATATCCGGGGTGCGGGGCCAGGCCTCGAGGCCCTCGATATCAGGGGCGATTCCGACCCAGCGACCCTCTTTGTCACGGCAGAGGTAGGGCTCGTGTGCGCTGACGCGGGGCTCGGCTGCCAGGGCCTGATCCTCGCAGCCGGCGTCGAGCAGCGCGTTGAGGTAGGCGACGTACTCGCCGACGGTGACCGGGAAGCGCTTGACGACGAAGCTATCGGACCACATTCGGGCCAGCGGCAGGGTGGCGTCGAACTCCCGATCCCCGACCCAGAACCATCCGGCTGGGACGTAGATATCGTCCTCGGCGAGCTCTCCGGGCCTGGGCACGCGGAGGGTTGTGGGCTCGGCATCGCCCGGTGCGATGGAGTCCCAGTGCTCGTTGCGGCGCAGGTAGATCGGGTAGCGGATGATGGGCGAATCGCGGGGGTGGAGGGTGATCAGCCAGCTCCCCATCTCGACGGGGGCTTCGATGATGGGGGTGGTGCCGAGGTCTCGAACCCACTCTGGCACCCAGCGCCGGCCCCGCTGGACATAGCGGTGGAGCTTGGCCGGAACCGGGGTGTCGGTGAGCAGCGTCACCGAGCCCGTGCCGAGGAGGTAGTGGGTGTAGGCCCCCGTCTCGTGCTGGGCCAGGTCGAGGGCGACGGAGCGAGCCTCGTCGTGGCGGTCGGCAGCTTCCAGGCGGCGGTGCCGGGCTGCGAAGATATCGGAGAGTCTTTCGTGGGCCTCGGCGAGGGCGGGGTAGTGGGTGAGGGAGGAGCGGAGCTGCTGGATGGCGCGGGTCTCGGCGTCTGCGGCTTCGCGGCGGGCGATTCGTGCCGCGTCCTCCAGGGACCAGGCGCGCGTCTTATCGGAGACCGGGGCATTGACCGCTACGCTTTGCAGGGCCCGGCTGGCTCTTTCTTGGAGCTCTGTCGAGCGGGCTTGTTGCGCCTTGGAGCGCTGAAGCAGTGTCTCTGCCTGGGCGACCAGAGCGCGCGCTTGCTCTCGCTTGCGCGCACCGTCCAGCCAGGCGCGGAGGTCGTCGGCCAGCTCCTGGGCGGTGGGGTAGCGCTCGGCCTCGTCGACCTGCAGCGCGGTGAGCACGATCGCGTCGAGGGCCTCGTCGATGGGTGCGCCGCTGTCACGGATCGAGGGCGGAGCGATCGGGGGCTCTCCGGTGGCGACCTGGAGGAGCAGCTCATGGGGGTTCTTCGCGAGCCGGGGGGGGCGCTCGGTGAGGATGTCGTACAGGGTGGCGCCGAGGGAGTACACATCGGCCGTGGGGCCCGCCTCGGCCGAGCGCCCCTGGGCTTGCTCCGGGGACATGTAGTTGGGCGTTCCGCTGATCATTCCGCTGCGGGTGAGGTTGGAGTCGAGCTCGGAGTGGATGGGCTCGTTGTGGTCTTGGGCCTCGGAGAGCACCTTCGCGATCCCCCAGTCGAGCACCAACACCTCGCCGTAGTCGCCGAACATGAGGTTGTTCGGCTTGAGGTCGCGGTGCACCACGCCCCTCGCGTGGGCATAGGCGAGGGTCTCGCAGACACGCAGGAAGCCCTCGAGGAGCCGACGGAAGGTCCAGGAGCTCTCGCGCCCGAGACGCCAGTCCCGGTGCACCACCTCGATGAGCTCGGCGAGGGTCTGGCCGCGGACCTCTTTCATGGTGAACCACATCCGCCCGTCGGGCAGACGTCCCAGATCGTGCACGGGGATGATGCCGGGGTGCTGGAGCTGGGCGGCGACTCGGGCCTCTTCCTCGAAGCGCGCCCAGGTGCTCGGGTTGGGGGCGCCGTGTAGAACCTTGAGCGCGACCGCTCGGTGGAGATCCCCGTCCCACACCCGCCAGACCTCGCCCATCCCCCCGCGACCGAGCCGGGCGCGCCGGGTGTAGCGGCCCGCGATCACCTCGGGAAGCACCTGCACAGGGTGGGACTCGGATGTGCTGGGTCCCGGAGGGGCGGTGAGGGTGTCCGGCTCGCTCATGGGCTGAACCCGCGCTTCCTAAGCAAAGCTCGGAGGTCGTCTAGGCCCCGGTATACTGCATTGGATGCCTTCTTGGGGGACCAGTCGAGGAGCTGTGCGACCTCTGGGACCGTGTGCCCTTGCAGGTAGAGCAGCACCGCGCGCTTCCGGGCCGTCGCGAGTTGCTCGAGACACTCGAGCACAACGGCGCCTACCTGCCTGGAGCGGGCGAGCTGCTCGGGACTCGCGGCTCCCTCGTCGGCGACCCTCTCGAAGAGCGATGGCGTGGCGTTCACCTCGTTGCGCCGCTTCTTGCGCCGGATCTCGTCGATCACCGCTGAATAGGCGACTCGGGAGAGATACCCTGGAGTGAGTGCCATCGCCGAGGTCGATCGCAGGACCCGCATCACCGACATCTGGATCAGGTCGTCCAGCTCGTCGCGCATCCACACGGGGCATACCCGACGGACGGTGAGCTCCAGTCGAGCCCGGACGCTCTCATCGACCTGCACAGCGGTCATTCCGCATCCTCGGCCGGCGATGGGGTGCGGCTCGCGAGTCTCCAGGCATCTGCGCACACAGCGCACCCGGCGATGTGGTCGAGTGTGGCTTCGATCTCGGCCGTGGACAAGCGACGATGGAAGGCATCGAACAACTGCTCGGCGGGCGGGCAAGCGTCGGACGGCGTGGCGTCGATGAAGGCCCCGGCGAAAAGCGCACGCAGATCCGCGTCTGTATCTCCCATGCCGCAGTGTAGCTCAGTGTTTCCATTACCGACGGAGACGGGCTTGTAGAGGTATTGAAGGCGGGATGGAGCGACGAGAACTGCGGAGTCGTTAGAGGGGCGCTCTGCTGGAGAATCCATGCTCTCTCTTGTTCTGTGGTCCGCTATCGCGGCGCCGCCCCCGTACAAAGCTCCGGTCTGCTCGGTGGACTTCGACAAGGCTCGGGTCAAGACCCTCCGGGATCTGGGCCGCACGGAGTACCGCGATGGGCGGCGCAACCCGGCTCTTCCGGGAAACAAGTACCGCCGTCAGATGCTCGAGGAGTACCTCGACAAGGGATGGATCTGCTCTCCAGAGGACGCGCTGCATGCCTCCCGGATGCTGGTGCGGACCTTCGATCGACAGGATCGGCTCATCGCCTACCACCTGCTGAGCTGGGCCTATGCCCAGGGGTTGGAGGAAGCCGGGCCTCTGGCTGCGGCCGCCTACGATCAGTACCTCGTGGGTGGAGGACGCCCCCAGTGGTTTGGGAGCCAGACGCGTTCCGACGGCGACAAGACCTGCCTGTACCCGGTCGACCCGGCTGCAACAGACGCGGATCGCCGGGGCCTGGGCGCGCGGCCCATCGATGCGGTGGTGCAGGATGTGTACCGGTTCACGGGCACCAATCCTCCGCCGGGTGCGAGCCTGGCATCTCTCGACAAGTCCCGTCGCATCTGTGATCTGAGGGCCACTCTCCGGCCCGCTCGCTATGACGCCAAGACCCTCTACGACACGGTGTCGACCTATGGGGGCAGCTTCAACCACGACGGCACCCGGCTGCTATTCGGCTCCAACCGGACCGGGGTCTACAACCTGTTCGCGATGCCGGTCGCGGGGGGGGAGCTGTCCGCCCTCACCGAGTCCACCGATGATGCGCGCTGGGCCGTGGACTGGTTTCCAACGGACGACCGGTTCCTCTTTGCAGCGGACACGGGGGGAGACGAGCTCCGGCATCTCTTCGTTGGAGAGCTCGATGGCAGCACCTTCGAGCTGACCCCCGGTGATCAGGTTCGGGCGTCCTTCGTGGGGTGGACGCAGGACCACAGCGGGTTCTATGTGCTCACCAATGAGCGCGATCCCAAGGCGATGGACGCCTATTTGTATCGGGACCAGCCGGGGTATCCGAGGGAGCGGATCTTCGAGAACAGCGAGGCCCGATCGATCGGGGATATCTCCCCCGATGGCCGCTGGTTGGTGGTCGAAGAGACCCACAACAACCTCGACAGCGATCTCTACCTGATCGATCTGAACGCTCCGGACTCCGATCCGACCCACCTCACACCTCATGAGGACCCCGTTTTCTATGGGGTGTTCGGCTTTGAGCCCGACAGCGCGGCCCTGTGGTACGGGACGAACGCGGACCGGGAGTTCGTCGCGGCGGCCCGCTACGACCTGGCCACCGAGCAACACGAGCTGCGGATCGAGGCGGACTGGGATGTCGTCGGCGTGGACTTCTCGGACTCAGGGGATCGGTTGGCCTATCGGCTCAACGCCGATGCCCAGGGAGAGGTCCATGTGCTCGATCGGGAGAGCGGTGAGGAAGTCCCGGTGGAGAAGGGGCTTCCCGATGGCGCGGTCACCCGCGTCCGGTTCGCTCCCGATGGCTCCAAGATCGGCCTATGGCTCGGGTCGGACTCGGCACCTGCCTCCTACTTCGTCGCCCCGATCGGCGGAGAAGCGAAGCGAGTGCTCGAGCCGGTCTCCGAGGTCGATCCCACGGATCTGGTGGAGGCCCAGGTGATTCGGTACGAGAGCTTCGACGGGCTGCAGATTCCCGCGCTGCTCTACCTCCCACACACGGCCACACCCGAGGCTCCGGTCCCGGCGGTCGTGTGGGTCCACGGGGGACCAGGAGGGCAGAGCACCCGCGGCTATCGGGCCGATCTCCAGTTCCTGGTCAACCGCGGGTATGCCGTGTTGGCCGTGAATAATCGCGGGTCGTCGGGCTATGGCAAGAGCTTCAATCACGGCGACGACCGGATGCACGGCTATCTCGATCTCAAGGACTGTATCGCCGGCCGGGACTACCTCGCGAGCCTACCGACGGTGGACGGGGACCGAATCGGGATCATGGGGGGGAGCTATGGCGGCTATATGGTCCTGGCCGCCTTGGCCTTTGCCCCGGACGCGTTCGAGGTCGGAGTGGATATCTTCGGCGTCTCCAACTGGGTGCGCACGCTGCAGAGCATTCCCCCGTGGTGGGAGAGCTTCCGAAGCTACCTCTACGCCGAGATCGGCGACCCCGTGGCGGACCGCGAGGCGCTGGAGGCCCGCTCTCCACTGCTTCACGCCGGCAACATCACCAAGCCGCTGTTCGTGGTCCAGGGCAAGAACGACCCCCGGGTGCTCGAGGCCGAGAGCTCGGAGATCGTTGCGGCGGTCAAGGAGAACGGAGTCCCGGTCGAATACCTGCTGTTCGAGGACGAGGGCCATGGCTTTGTGAAGACCGCCAATCAGGTCGAGGCGGCGGAGCGCTGGGTCGCTTTCCTCGACCGTCACCTGCGGCCATGAGTGATTCCGGGTCTTCTTCGTTGATGGTGGAGGTCCAGCCGAATCCCGACGAGTCCCTCGTCTCGGCTGTCTACACGCGCCTGCTGGACTTCAACCAGCGGCACGCGCCCCAGCTCGAGGAGGAGCGGGTATTTGTGGTGGCCTCTCGTGAACAGGCCGTGCTGGGCGGGGTGATCGCGTATGTGTACGGGGGCTGGTGCGAGGTCCATGTGCTGTGGGTCGAGCCCGCCGCTCGCGGTGATGGCGTGGGATCGAGCTTGATGGCTGCACTCGAGACCGAGGTCCGTGCGCGCGGTTGTGTCGGGATCCATACGGACACATTCAGCTTCCAGGCGCTGCCTTTCTACCGCGGGCTCGGCTACGAGATCTTCGGCCAGATCGACGGGTTCAGCGACGGCAACACGCGGTACTACCTGCGCAAGTCGTTCGGTCCGTAGGGGTCGTGAAGCCTACGCGCCCGTAGATCGGGGTATTGTCCGGCCGATTCGCGGGGAGATGGATTGGCTTCGAGTAGCAAGTTCGGGACATTTGGGGGGGTCTTCACACCGTCGATCCTCACGATCCTCGGTGTCATCATGTACCTGCGGCTCCCGTGGGTGGTGGGGCATGGCGGCCTCTATCTGACGATCGGTATCATCCTGGCGGCCCACCTCATCTCGGTGACCACCGGGTTGTCGGTGTCCTCCATCGCTACGGACAAGAAGGTCGAGGCGGGCGGGGCCTACTACATCGTGTCTCGGAGCATGGGCCTGTCGATGGGCGGGACGCTCGGGATCGCCCTATTCGTCGGGCTCTCCTTCTCGATCAGTCTGTACATCATCGGCTTCTCCGAGAGCCTGCTCGACTATCTGGGCTACGAAAAGGACCTGCAGACCATCCGTATCTGCGGAACCACGACACTGGTGATGCTCACGGTCATCACCTTCATCTCGACATCGCTCGCGATCAAGACCCAGTACCTCATCCTCGTGGCCATCGTGGCTTCCCTGGTCTCCATCTTCATGGGCTCATGGGATGTGCCACCAGAGGCCCCATTGCTCAGTCCGTTCGAGCAGGGCGAGCCCGCCACCGTGCTGTTCGGGATCTTCTTTCCAGCAGTGACCGGGTTCACAGCCGGCGTGAATATGTCCGGCGATCTGAAGGATCCCAAGCGGTCGATTCCCATCGGAACCGTCGCCTCCATCGGGGTGGGCCTGGTCGTATACCTCGTTCTGGCGGCCTTCTTGGCCTACCAGGTCCCTGCAGATGTGCTCCGGGACCCCAACGCCGCGCCGCTTCTCACCTTGGCCTGGAGCCCGGCCGCGGTGGTAGCGGGCATCTGGGGGGCCACGCTGTCCTCGGCTCTGGGCAGCATCCTGGGTGCCCCGCGTATTCTTCAGGCCCTCTCCCTGGACAATATCACCCCGCGGATCTTCGGCGTGGGGCATGGGCCCACCAGCGAGCCCCGGTACGCGCTCCTGCTCGCCTTCTTCATCGGGGAAGCGGGCATCCTCATCGGGGAGCTCGACGCGATTGCTCGAATCGTCTCGGTGTTCTTCCTCGCGACCTACGGCTTCCTCAACCTCTCGGCCAGCTTCGAGATGATCGCGAGCCCGGACTTCCGGCCGGACTTCCGGATTCCCCGATGGGTCCCGGTGGTGGGTGCCATCACCTGCGCGGTCTTGATGATCTGGCTCGACCTCGCGGCGATGCTCGGCGCGGTCATCGTCATGGCCATCCTGTTTTTCCTGATCAAGCGCCGCGAGCTGCAGCTCGACACGGGGGATGCGCTGCTCGGCGTGTGGTCCTCGGTCGTGCGCCAAGGCCTGTATCGGCTGTCGAACCAGTCTCTCCACCAGCGGAACTGGCGTCCGAATATCTTGATGTTCACCCACCTCGATGCGCAGACCCGCCGCCCATTGTTGGAGTTCGGGCACTCCCTGATCCGGCACCGTGGGGTGGTCAACGAGCTCGCGCTCACCCTCGACCAGGCCGATGGCTCGGCCTACGCGGTGGTCGAGGAGGATGAAGATCTCGAGGAAGAGGAGCTCGAGATCGAAGATGTGCCCGGCTTCTTCACTCGAAATATCTCGGTCGAGGACGGGGAACTCTTCGAGACCATGGCGGCGGCGGCGCGCTTCCATGGAGTCAGCGGGCTGCGGCACAACACCGTCATGTTGGACTGGCACGAGCACGCATCCGACCCCGAGAGCTTCGCCGACTTCCTGGTGCTCCTCGGCGAACTGGATCTCAACGTGATGTGCTTGGCCTACGAGGGGCAGCTCGGCTTCGCCAACCACCAGCGCATCGATGTGTGGTGGAGCCCGCGCGCGGGCAGCTTGCCACTCAGCCTCGCCCTGCTGCGCTTTGTCACCTCGGCGAGCGAGTGGAAGAACGCGGAGGTTCGGTTCTATGTCATCGCCGATGACGCCTCCTTGGTCGATACCCTCCACAAGACCGCTGCGGCGGCGATCCGAGATGCCCGGGTCACAGGGGTGGTCAAGGTCATCAACAACAGCGTTGAGAGGCGCCCGGATGACGAGTGGGTTCGCCAGTACTCGTCGACGGCCGACCTGACCCTGGTCGGCATCCCCCGCGACGATCTGCACGCATCCGATGTGCAGCTGCTCGAGGATCTCGGGCGGAGCATCGGTGCGGTGATGCTGCTGCGTTCCTCCTCCCAGTTTGGCTCCGGTTTTGCCAACACCGCAGGGCCCACATTGCTTCGCGAGCCCACCGAGGAGACCCACGCTCATCGGCTCCGCATGGAGGAGCTGCGCCTGCCGAAGTCCACGGCTCTGGCAGCCGAGGCCCGCCGCTTCGCCCACCTCCACCAGGCCTTGTGCACCGATGCTGCCGAGTCGGTTCTACGGCCTGGGTTCGTGGCTCGCACCGCGCTGCTCGAGACCCTCGAGGCCGAGATCGAGCTTCAGTACCGCGAGTTTCAGGCGGTCTTCGAGGGGGCCGGACATCTGCGCCGCGAGCGCACCTTCACCCGCGGTGCCGATGCGCTGTTGCGCAAGGTCAGCGGCACCTTGTCGGAGTACGAGGTCCACGAAGTCGCCCGCCAGCAGGCCAGCGCGGAGCGGGGTATCGACCGCATGCTCGAGGCCCTGGATGCTCTGGAGCGCGGGGTTCCACGGCGCATCGTGGTGGTCCGAGACCCACTCGACTTCGTGGCGGAATCCGACGACCCGAAGCACCTGCGTCGGTTCAAGTCCCGTCGCCGGTTCATCGCTCGGATCACCCGACGATCCCCCTCCTATGGCGTGAAGCCGCGCTCACTCGCTCGGTACTACACCCGCAAGCTCACCATCGAGACGACGCTGTCAGCGCTTCAGCAGGCGGCGACGCACTCGGCCCTGCTGTTCGAGGATCTGCAGCGCTTCCTCAACGTGGTCAAGCGGAGCCTCGACTCGCTCCAGCGTCGCTTCAGCGCATCGGTCTTGGCCGTAGACTTCGTGATGGAAGAGAGGCACCGGGTCATCGATCACATCACCAAGCTGCGCACCGCTCACCTCGAAGACACCGAGGCGCGGCTGTTCGGCTTTGTGCGCGATGCGCGGGCGATTCAGCAAGACTACGCGGACGATCTCGACCGGCTCGATATCGCTCGGGTCACCCGGAGGCAGCGCAGGGTATCGCGCGCCGACCGGGCCCTCTCGGAGAGGCTCAAGAATGTTCCGGAGCGGTGGACCCGCTCTCAGTCCCTGATCTTGCAACGCACAGGCCTCGCGCCCCTCATTGCAGCGGTTCAGAGCCAGACCACCGCCGCGGTTCACCGAGCCGCCCGGGAGATGCAGACCAAGCTCGCGACGGGTGTTCGGATGAGCTGCGCCAGGCTGGCGGCAGATGTGGGGGTCTTCAAGAAGAAGGTCGTGTCGGGGGATGTGGCCGAGCTCCAGCTCGATGCGCCCTCGATCGCGGAAGTCTTCGATGTGACCCCGCTCATCAAGAGCCTGCGGCACGCGCTACAGGGCGCAACCTCCGCAGTCCCTGAGACCCAGGTGGTGCTGCGGGACGAGTCCATCCAAGCCATGGCCGAGGACCCTTTCGTCGATGTGGAGACCTCCGAGGTGGCCATCCGTCGCCAGCTCCAGATGCTCATCGATGTCGAGCTATCGGGTCCGGTCCAGGAAATCCTCGCCGAGATTCCCCGGGCCGAGCAGCGCGCCCAGAGCGTAATCGACGACGTGGTACGGCTCATCACCTTCAACCTCTCCGAGCTCGCGGCAGGAGAAGCGACGGAAGCGGCCGAGGTCGTCGAGATCCTGGTTCCGGTCGTAGACAACGGGCTGGAGCGGGTCGACGCCGAGGTGGCCCGGCTCGACGAGTTGGCCAAGAACCTCGTCAAGCGCATCGAGGCTCAGCTCGAGCGGGTGCTCGATCTCACAGATGCATTCGCGATTCTCGGTAGCGCTGAGGGTTTTGAGACCCACGGAAGTCGGTACGGTAGCGGAAGGCTCTCTGGGCTCAGCAGGTTCTCGGAGAGGGTTCGTGCCGAAGCGGGCAGAGCGCTGGTGAACCTCGCCTACAGGCAGAGTACCGGCGTGCTCCTGGCCCGGCGCATGAACGAATCAACGACTACCCGCGCTCCTGTGGAGGGAGTGCTCAGCCTGGTCGATGCGTGCAGTCCGCGCACCGAGGTGCTCGACCGGCTGCCGTTCTACTATCGGCAGCTCTACCTGGGGCAGTCCGCCGTCCATTCGGCCTTCTGGGTGGGCCGCCAAGAGGAACTCGCGGAGATCGAGCGCGCGATTCAGCGGTATCAGCGAGGCTATGTGGGGCCGATAGTCGTGACGGGTGAGCGCGGTGCGGGCAAGACAGCGCTCATCGAGGTCGCGGTCGAGCGCCTCCTCGGCGGGCGGCCGGTGCATCGAATCTCTGCGCCTCCCGGGGGCTCCTGCAGCACGCAGACCTTCGCGGCGATTCTGCGACGGGAGCTACGGCTCTCCGGCAGCTGCAGTGATGTGCTCGACGCGCTTCCAGACGGTAGCGTACTCGTGCTCTCCGACCTGGAGCTGTGGTGGGAGCGCTCTCCGAGCGGGCTCGCCGTGCTCGAGCTGCTGGTCGAGCTCATCGCCAGGCATAGCGATCATGTGTTGTTCGTGTTGGAGATCGGCTCGCATATGCTCCGGCTGATCGAGAACTTCGTGCCGTTGTCCGCCGAGGCGCTGGTGGTCGTCGAGTGCGGACCGGTCAATGCCGAGGCGATCAAGGAGATCGTGCTGCTGCGGCACAGCTCGACCGGCCTGAAGTACACCCTCGCGGACCGCGAGGAGGAGGAGCTCTCGGAGTGGTCCAAGGCCCAGCTGTTCAACGCACACTTCCGTCGGAGCGACGGCAATATCGGGGCGGCCTTGAGCGGATGGGTGTCGAGCATCGCCGCCTTCGACGGGAAGCTGCTTCAGGTGGACAAGCCGGTCGCCCTGGACGACGACGCGATGGCTCGAATTCCACCTTCGTGTATCGGAATCCTGGTGCAGCTCGTGCTCCATCAGCAGCTCACAGTGCAGCGCCTGTCCCACCTCTCTGGTGAGCCCTCGGTTGCCCTGTCTGCGGACCTGGCCCGGTTGCGGAGGATGGGCCTGCTCAGTCGACGGCGTCGAGATATCCTCGAGATCGAGCCCGCGGCCCGAAACCTCGTGCATCGCAGCCTTCGCAACCAGGGGTTGTTGCCATGACCGGTGAGCTCACGTTCAACCTGTGGACCTTCCTATTTCTGCTGCTATTCGCCGGGTTGCTGCTGGCGATTATTCGCGGTCTACGATGGGGGATTCGACTGCTACCCGTGGCGGCCACCACCCGATCGGGCCTGCTGGGGGCCATCCCCTTGGTCGAGATCGGCTTTGGGGGGCTCTTTCTATTGCTCGCGGTCGAGCGGGTCTTTCGAGGGAATCCCGTATTCGCGGGAACGGCCGTGGTGGGCTTGCTCTTCTTCGGGCTCTGGCTGAGCGGAGAGTCTCTTCGTGACGTGATCGCTGGGGTCGTGTTGCGGACCGGGGGAAGCATCGGACTGGGTGATCGGGTTCGTTTGGATGGGCTCGAGGGCAGGGTCGTGGGGCTGGGCTACCGGGTCCTGACCTTGGAGCTCGGCGGAGGGGACGAGAGCTTGGTTCCCTACGGCACGCTATCCCGGGCAGCTATCGTGCGTACCCCGTTGGTCTTCGGGGCCCATCGGCACAGCTTTCGGCTCGGTATCGGGGCGGATGTCGAGCGAATTCGACGGACGGTGCTGCTCTGCCATTGGGCATCGATCAGTCGGCATCCAGTCATCGAACTCGTAGATGATGAGGTCGAAGTGACGGTGTTCGCCCTCGATCCGGACGAGGGTCCAGCGGTGGAGTCCTTCGTGCGTCGGCACCTGTCTTCCTAAGGGAGGGGATGGATGTTCGATCTCGATCCGGTGACCGTGGCGGTGTCGGCGGCTGGCTTGGCGGTTCTGTTCGTCTTCGGCGTGCTCGATACACCCAAGATGGCGGTTCGCTTCGGTGGGGGGTTCTGGGGGAAGATCAAGATAAAGCTCCTCTCCGGAGGGGTGTTTGGTCTCGCATCCCTCGCGGTCTTGGTGCTCGCAGCGGTGCCGATATCCCAGATCGGTGTGGGGCTCGCTCGGCCGACCGCGGCGGTTGCCTGGGTGCTGGGAATCCTCCTCTTCACGGTTCCGGTTGTGGCCTTCAGCGCGAGCCGACCGGGGGCATGGGAGACATCCCCGGAGCTCCGTGCCCCGCGCTACGGAGCCGCCGAGTGGGCCGCTCTGGTGGGCACCTGGGTCGTCTATCTGCTGTTCTACGAGCTGTTCTTTCGAGGGGTCCTCACCTTTCAGCTCGTCGGCGGTCTCGGAGTAGAGCGCGGCCTGGCTGTGATGACCGCCCTCTATGTGCTCGCGCACCTCACCAAGCCGCCGTCGGAGGCTCTTGCGACGATTCTGGCCGGCCCGCTCTACGGATGGGTCGCCCTCCAGACCGGTGGGTTCTGGCCGGTGTGGGTGCTGCATATTGGGATGTCGATGACCTCGGAGATCAGCTCGATTCGCGCAAACCCGGCGATCGAGACCGGCACGGTGTCATCGGACTGATCGCGGGAGCTCGCTCGAGCGGCTATCCCGGTGGCTGGAGGGGCGTCTGGTGATGTGGTTCGGTCTGTTGGGTGTGGCGATGGCATCGGGGGTGGAGCCCCATATGTGGGAGCACTGTGTCGAGCTCGATCTGCTCTCTGAGGAGGACCATCGAGCGGTTCGCAAGGTCATGGTCAGTCATCCTCCGGGAGCTCCGCAGCTTCGCACCGCCATCGATGGGTTCATCGAGGCGAATCCGCGTTGTCCGGCGCTCTGGATGGCCCGGGCGGGAGTCAGCCACGCTGAGGGACGGGCGGACGAGGCCCTCGTCGACCTCAAGCAGGCCGCCGCAGTCGGAGAGGATTGGCCGGCGGTCCAGCGAGCTCTGGCGGTGGCGATGCACCAGGCGGGAGGGGCGGGTGAGGTGCTGGAGCGGGCCATCGAGCTCTCTCCGGATGATGCTCTACTCAAGCTCTACCATGCGGATGAACACCCACCGTCCGAGCGCTCCAGGCTGCTCCTGGAGGCAGTGAATGCCCACCCGGACAACATCGAGGTCGCTATCGCCGCAGTGGATTCCCTCGCGAAGACGGAGCCCCTGCGAGCGGTTGCCCTGGCCCGGGAGCGGTACGCGCACCTGCCGGATCCGGAGCTGAAGAAGAGAATTCACCGACTCCAGGGCCACTTCGATGCCGAAGCCCCCGACAGAATTCGGCGACCGGCGGAGTTTCGGACCCTCGAAGATGGGACGGAGGAGGTGGTGGTGTACAGCCCGGCGAGCGCTCGGGCGGCCATCACCGAACGTCTCGCGAGCATGGGCTACGGCGAGGGGGTCCAGATCGATGGGGGGATTCGCTACCGCTCCGAGAAGGCGCTGGAGCCCTGGGTCAAGGTCTACGACGATGGCCGGGTCGAGGTCCAGTCCGCCGGGTGGGCGGAGACCGAGGATCCGATGGCCGATGATGGCACGATAACCATCCCGTCCATCTCGAAGAAGAAGCTCGCCAAGCGCCGGGCCAAGGTGCTCGAGAATATCTGGTACGAGGTCACTGTGTGGCGTCAGGCCCGCATCCGCGTGGCCGTCCAGGAGATGCTCGGGGTTCGCCTGCCCGACCAGCTCGCGGCCTTGTGGGAGCGCGGGGAACCGATGTTCGGTGAGGGCGAGGTCGAAGAGGTCTCTGCCCGACGGGCTGCCCTTCTGGACTACTGGGCGAGTCGCCCGTGTACAGAGGATGGCAAGATGACGCGAGAGGTGGTCGAGACCTACATGAGGCGGGTAGTACAGGAGTCGGAAGCTCCATTTACGTCCGATGAAATCGCGGCGGCCTCATCCCGGTCGACCTGCCCGGATGCGCCTCTCGAGATCGGGGAGTAGGGGGATGGATTCGGACTGGTTCGGCCCCGCACCGGTGCTCATCTCAGAGGCTGCAGATCCCAAGGGGACGGTCCTGCTGATGCACGGTCAGGGAGCGGATGCTCTAGCGAATGCGAAGGAGCTCGCACTGCTGGCCGGGGCGGGCTGGAATGCGGTGGGAATCGATGCGCCCGAGCATGGTCGACGTTTCGACACGGCTCGAGATGAGCGCTGGGCTCAGGACGAGCCCGCGGCGCTCGCTGCTCATGTGGAGCAGGCCGGCGCAGAGCTGCCGGATATCGTCGATGGGGCTGAGGCCCGAGGGTTGGTTGGACCGTATGCGCTCGCTGGAATTTCACTCGGCGCGTTCAGCTTGTGGCGGGGGCTGGGGACCGATGAGCGGCTGTGCACGGGGCTTCCCATACTCGGATCGCCGGTGATGCCCGGAGAGCCCGCGCCCGCCCCATCCCAATGGAAGGGCTGCCGGGTCCTCGCGCAGAACGCCGAGCATGATCAGGTTGTTCCGATCGGTCCTACCGAGGCGGTCGTGTCGGCTCTCGGGGGGACCCTTCATGTGATCGCGGGCTCGCCACATCGGGTGCCGGAGCTGGAGTGGTGGGCGCTGTGGGGGCGGGCGCTGAGCTGGCTCGATCAGACCAACAGGTAGAAGAGCCCGAGTGCGGTGAAGGCCGAGGCCACGGCGCCGATGGTGAGTCGGATTCCGCTGCGCGCCACGGGAGGCGAGCTGCTCGGTGCGGGGGCTGGGGTGGGGGGCAAGGCCACATTTTCGGGGATGAGGTTGGGCTCGGTCTCCCAGAGGTCAGGGACTTCCTGTTTGATGCGGTCGGTGTGGAAGGGCTCGGTATCCTCGACTCCCGGAGCGTGGAGGTCCCAATATGCCCGGCTACGGGGTTCGGTGTCGCGTAGCTCGTCCTCGAAGACCTCGTCGGGGCCTTCTTCGATGAGGGTCGCGTCAACCACGGGAGCGCTCCAAGGAGAATCCGCTGGGGATGTGGCGACTGCCCCGTGCTCGTTGCCGAGCTCCCGAATCGCGCCCAGCGCGTGCTCTCCGTCGGGGATCTCCACCAGCGCGTGCATGGCTTTGTCGTCGAGGAATAGGGCGGGTGGACCGGTGATCAGCATCAGTCGGACGATGGATTTTGGTCCGCGCGGGACCAGGAATAGCCCGTCGCGCCAGACGAAGACCGAGCTTCGAGTCTTGATGATGACCGCGGCATATCCCGATGCAAAGACCTGAAGGTCCTGCCCCCGGGCCTGGAGAATGGCGACGCCCTCGAGGCCCTGGACGGCCTCCAGACGTCGGGTGGACTCGGGGTCGATGGGACCGCTATCCAATATCCGTGCGCCGATGGCAGCGAGCCCACCGGTCAGGGCGGCGACCAGGTAGTGGCCCGATTCCTTGCGATTGAGAGTCATGCTCTGGCGGGAAGTGGAGCTGCGCAGCCACCATCCGTGTGTGGAGCCGTCGGGGTCCTTCGCTTCGTGCATGACGCCATCCCAAGTGACCGTAGGGGCCACTGACCTCACACCCATCGGCGCCTCTGTGCGGGATTACAGACCGATGTCAGAGCACCCACATCGCGACGAGGACCCCGACCAACCCGAGCATCACCAGGACTCCCGCCACCAACACCAGAGCGAGGCCGATCAAGCGCGTATCGGCCTCTGATCGGGGGGCAGGCGCGGGGGGCATGAGGTCGTCCCGCGATGGAGCGGGCTCGGGTGTGATGGATGGAATGGCCGGGGGAGTGGGGGGTGTCGTATCTGGAGGGGGCTCCGATGGGTCGTCGTCGATCCAGGTGGGAAGCGGGGTGTCGGCGAGGGAGGGAGGGGCCGCGGGTGGGGAGGGAGCGACACCGGGGAGATCGGGCTGCGGCATCCGAATCTCACCGGAGTACATCACCTCGGCACCGACCAGGGAGCCCTCGGCATTGCTGCTCTCGGGAAATTCTGCGCTGCGGGTCCACTGAAGCAAGGAGGGGCCCTCGAGCCGTCGTGCGAGCCGGTCGCATCGTTCGGCGATCTCCTCCATCGTGGGCCGGTGCTCGTGAGCGAACTCGAGCATATCCCGCAGCAGGGAGAACACGTCGGTGTGCTCGATCAGGGCGAGCCTGGCCTCGAGGTGTTCTTTGTAGTCGACGGAGTCCGACGCGAGCAGCACGTGGACCCCGAGGTCGTTGGACTCGTAGAACATCTCGCCCGTGACCATCGAGTACAGCGTGGCGCCGAGCGCGAACACATCGACGAAGGGCCCGGTGACGCCGAAGGACAGCGTCTCCGGTGCGCCATACCCGGGTGTGAGCACGACCTGGCCGAGCGCCGTCTTCGCGCGGCGGTCTATCTCGGTGGACCGAGCGACCCCGAAGTCGAGGACCTTGACCTGCCCGGTGGTGGAGAGGCGGATGTTCTCGGGTTTGATGTCGCGGTGGATGAGATGGAGTGGCCGCTCAGTCTTTGGATTTGGGGTTCGCCAGGCGAAGTCGAGGGCTTCGGCGACTTGCTGGACGATGAGGATGGACACCCGCAGGGGGAGCAGACGTTCGGGCACACAGAACCAGGCCAGATCGACGCCGTCGACGTACTCAGTGACAAGGGCGAGGCGGTCGTCCACGGGGGCGAAGGCATGGACCCCGAGAATCGACGGGTGGGCGAGCATGGCCAGCAGCTGCCCCTCGTCCCGGAGCCGGCGGACGGCATCGGAGTCCTCATCCAGAGGTTCGTGGAGTACTTTTACTGCGACCTCTCGGGTGATGCCCCCCTCCGTTCGCTCGGTGGCGAGGTAGACCTCACCGAAGCCTCCGGAGCCGAGACAGGTGTGCAGAACGAATCGGGGCTTGTCCACGCGACCTCCGGCGTCAGGATAGTCGCTGTGTCGCGAGGGCGTCATAGAGCTGTGCTCGCGTGTGGCATCGCTTCGCCATCGAGAGGGGGCCGAGGCAGGATATGAATGGGCCCTGGTCAGAGTGAATCTGACGAATGGCTTCAACCCGATTCCACGGGGCCGATGGGGCCAAGAAGAGGATGTCTGTGGACACAGCGCTGACGCGACATCGGCTGTTCCTGTTGATCGGGGCGGTGGCTATTCCGCTGTTGGGCGTGGCTCGGTTGTTCGTGAAGCCCGGCTTCCCCGATCCGATGTGGCTGCGAGCCGTCCTCACTGGGTTGTTCGTGGCGGCCCTTGCTTCCTCGTACCGCTTTGTATGGGTCCGTGAGCGCATACACGAGATCACCCTGATTCTCTGCCATATCGTCCAGGTTCAGAGCCTCCTGGGAGAGGGCTCGACCTTCACCGTGTTGCTCCCCGCTGCGATCGGGTCGAAGCAGAGCACGTAGAAGGCCAGGGTCACCGCCGTGAAGGTCCCGAGGTTCATCAACACAGCGAGGGATAGGTGCAGGAAGATGCCGATCCCCAGGTAGGGCCAGCGGAGGTCGAACCGATGGGCCAGGGTTCGAGCCCGCTCGCCGACCCAGCCGAAGTGGGCCACGAACCACAGGCCCAGCACGAAGAAGCTCACCTCCCACCACCAAGCCACCACGGTGCCGAACTGGGTCGCGGGGTAGAGATCACCGAGCCACGAGAGCTCGCCGAATCGCACGTAGGCCCACCGTTGCAGGGACTGGTACACCGCGTCATAGGGGGCGCTCCACCCCGGTCCCCGCTTCTCGAAGCCGGTGACCACATACACCACCACGAGCTGGAAGAGTCCGAGATATCGAGCCATCGCGGAGACAGGCCGAGCGGAGGTCCAGCGCCTCTCACGAAGCCAACAGTCGAGGCTCAGCGTGGCCGTCGTTTCGCCGAGCACCAGCAACCACAAGCCATTGGTGGTGAGCCGGTCATAGCCCCCACCAATGTCGATGGGCAGAGCGTGCATCGTGAGCACCGCCTGGAGCAGGAAGAAGGCCGTGACCCTCCCGCCGATCCCGAGGATGACCCCGGAGGACAGGGCGATGATGCTCCCGAAGACGCCCCATGTCATCGCGGTGCTGTGGCCGAACAGCTCCACCCAGGGGCTCCAGTAGCGGGTGGCCGGGGCGAATCCCCCTTCGGAGACGGGTGTGAACAGCGGATCGACTGCGCCCGCCGCGATGACGGTCAGAATATCGACCAGGACGATGCTGCCGAGCGCGATGCGGAACAGAGCCAGGGTGGTGGCGGGCTCGCGATGGGTCCAGCGCACCACCCAGGCCGCCCACAAGCGGGTCAGCGACATGGGGGATCCCGCTTGACGGGCCTGGAGCGCCGCCGGAGCTCGTCGAAGCGCCGATGTCTACCGCTACGAAGCTCCTGGGGGGAGAGCGCCTCGCCAGCGAACACGCGGACGCGCACCCGACATGCCTGGGGGTGGTCCCACGGGTTCCGGATCCATCAGAATATTCGACAAACGCCAGCTACGCGCCTTGTAAGCATGGAACAGGTTGAGCCGAACGATCGGCGATCGCGCTCCCGCTGCGCATGACGCCTCCGCGGCATAG
>Ga0316208_1000725_pt1 | contig 36778 bp, 40 predicted proteins | sample 3monopyrite_MG_FD_204944 | JGI IMG/M metagenome (GOLD analysis project Ga0316208, IMG submission 204944) | Microbial mat bacterial communities from mineral coupon in-situ incubated in ocean water Damariscotta River, Maine, United States -... | ecosystem: Environmental > Aquatic > Marine >...
TTATCGTTTCAATAGAAGGTTTGATTTAAGACAAATGATGCCACGATTCTTATCTGTTGCAATGAGGACGCCGCCTATGCCTAGGAGACTCTTGAAACTGGCGGAGCTTTATGGCTAATCAGGAATAATTTTATATTATGCATGACGCATTAAGTAAATTACTCAATGACTTTATTGCGCGTGAAGATATCATTGCAGCTGCGGTTATTGGGACAGACGGTCTCATTATTGACTCAGCAAGCCACAAAAATATCGACATGGATAGAATTGGTGCATTATTCGGGATTTATTTTGCGAATACTGCAGCGCAGTCTCAAGACATTCGAGTTTTGCAATTACCCAAACAAGAAGCGGCAGACTACGTTTTTTTGGGCTGTGCGTCCGGTGCATTATTAGCGTTATTTACCAACAGCGCCTTCACCGAAACAGTGCGTAAAAATTTTGAAAATGACATACAACAAATTTCGCTCGCATTAACCGAAGGAACTTAATCGTTAAATGAACTTCAAGGATCAGTCAATGACAGTTGCACAATCATTCTACGGCACTATTTCGAAGCTAATTGACTTCCAGCAATCAGATTGGGAGGTTTTAGCCGGTGAAGCCGATGTTATTAAAACCTGGGCACCAGAGCTGATTAGCGTCTTTTATGACACTTTATACAGCATTGAAGAAACAACAGCAGTTTTTCACGACGGTGAGCGAGAAAAACTGGAGATGACATTGCAGCAATGGATTGTTGAAATATTAAGCGGTGACCAGGGTGATAAATTCTGGAATCATCAGCGTTATATTGCCCTTTTGCACATTAAACGCGGCACAAAAAATTTGTTCATGCTTGGCATGATGAACCGTTTACAACAGATTTTTATTAGCAAGTGCATGGAAAATTATGAACCAGAAAAAGCGGTAAGGGTTTACATGGCATTTTTGCGTTTATCCGGCATGGTCGCCGGCATCATTGCGCAATGTTACGACGAGGTAACTGAAACAAGCATGAGTGTCGGCTTAAAACGTGTTGGTTTAAACGAGGCACTGGTTACCCGAATTAAAACCATGCAAATTGATAAAATGATAAAAGACGCGCAGGAAGCTTAAACCTAGAAAAATCAGTTGATCCACGAGCTAGAGCACAACTACTTGATTCGCTTGGCTATATGATAAATATTTGATTCACCAACCAGGTGAACGCAAACTTTTTCATTACGCCAATCAAACCAATTACTTGCACTCTATTCTCGCGTCCAACTGATCTTTCTAGGTTAAATATACTCTCCAAACGCATCAGTCAAAGGCGCGCCAGTAAAAAGGGCTGAAAATAGTTTTTCAGCCCTTTTTTATTGTTTCTAAACGATCAATTGATCAACATTAAGACTCAAAAATCCCTTTCAAAATAAAGAAAAAGATAATAGACAGTATTGCACCCGCCGGTAAAGTCACTATCCAGGATAAAAAGACGGTTCTCACCACCCCCAGATTTAACGCGCCGATTCCACGCGCCAAACCGACCCCTAAAATCGCACCGACGAGCGTGTGAGTCGTCGATATAGGTAAACCAGTACCCGACGCAAGCACCACCGTCATTGCCGCCGCCAATGTCGCGGCAAAACCCCGGCTTGGTGTTAATGCGGTAATGCCACTACCAACCGTTGCGATGACTTTATGACCATACATTGCCAGACCAACAACAATACCAACACCACCTAACAACAAAATCCAGATTGGCATCATCGACTTTTGAGTGACCTCACCCCCGCTTTCGACAATGCCAACAACCGCAGCAACCGGGCCCACCGCGTTCGCAACGTCGTTGGAACCATGAGCAAATGCCATCGCGCAGGCCTTTGCCATCATCAGTACCGCAAATATTTTTTCAACATTGGTGAAATGAAAGTCTCTATCCGCGCTTGGGTCGAATTTAATTCGATTTATTTTGTATTTGCCCAGCACCATCACCAGCAAGCCGACAGTAACCGCTACCAGATAATTTTCGGCGGATGACATTTCAAGACCAACGTGTTTCAGGCCCTTAAACAACGTCACCAGCGAGATAAAAAAACCGACAAGAAACAGGTAATACGGCACATATTTTCGTGCGTTTTCAAACGGATTTTGCGTATCGAGTATTAAACCTAGAAAGATCAGTTGGACGCGAGAATAGAGTGCAAGTAATTGGTTTGATTGGCGTAATGAAAAAGTTTGCGTTCACCTGGTTGGTGAATCAAATCTTTATCATATAGCCAAGCGAATCAAGTAGTTGTGCTCTAGCTCGTGGATCAACTGATTTTTCTAGGTTAAACGTTGAACACTGGTAAATAATAAAAAGGCGATCACACCCGAAAGCACTGGCGACACAACCCAGCTCATCGCGATGGAGCCGACTTTCCCCCAATGCACCGCATCCATCCCAATGCCCACAGCGGCGAAACCGACAATAGCACCTACGATAGAATGTGTTGTAGACACCGGCCAACCGTAAAAAGATGCAATAACCAGCCAGCAACGACGCCAACATTCCGTAAACCAGGAGCTCCGGGGTACCCGAAAGCAGCTCGGCATCTACCATGCCTTTACGAATTGTTTTTGTTACCTGCCCACCCGCGAGTAACGCACCGGCAAATTCAAAAATGGCAGCAACAATAATCGCCTGCTTAATTGTGAGCGCCTTTGAACCAACAGACGTCGCCATTGCATTGGCAACATCGTCGCAAAATATCAAGCAGGTCACTGCGGGAAACGGGCATCATCATGCCGGTTGGCAAGTGAAGCCGAAGATCTTTTTTGAGTTTATCCGCGTCTTTTTCGAGCTTAGAGATGATTTTCTGAGCAGCTTTAGCAGCAGCAGCGTCGTCAGCAATGACAGCTTCAAAAAATGGGATTAATTCCTGAACACAAATCAACACTTTATCCATGTGTGTTTGTAAGGGTTTAACGGGGGAGCGCCCAAAAAGGCGATACATATAGTTTTTGGAAACCATCATGTCATCCTGTTGATTGAGTAAGGCAAAAGTATACCTTTGAATACAACAATAGCGAACAAGGATAAATAAAGGATAAATAAATATTTTACGGCTTTTCAGGCAGCGCTTTGGGCGGCAAATACTTGATGCGATTACCCGGATAAATGAGATCAGGGTTTTTAATGTGACTCCATCGAGCCAAGTCGGGATAACGAAACGGATTGTTTAGGTATGTACCGGCAATGGCCCACAGTGTGTCACCGCGTACAACACGATAAATGCTAAATGTGGGGGCAGCATTAGTCGGTGCCTGATCAAGCAAAGCCAACTGCGTTTCCACTTTTGGCATCACCTGTTCAACAATATTTTTTTCTACCTGGCTTTTTCCCTCGTTAGCCACATCAGTCAAGGCGACAGATAACATCGGCAGGTTTATCTCCGGCTTATCCTGATGTTTTATCGCTGTCGTTTTCGTTGCGTCAGATACGTCAGCGGAATCAACCGGGCCGATAGACTCAACAACACCAGGTAGCTGTGCAATGCTGAATTCAACACCAAATTTTTCAACGACCGTTTCAATCTGTAAGGCTAATTCTTTTACGATAGCACTATTCCCACCTTCTACTTCGGCTAATAATACCAGCGGCCGAATATCAGGCTCGTTACTTGTACCTAGCACATCATAATGCTCAACAATAAACGCACCGACAGCAAAAAATAAAACGCTCGCAACCAGTCGAAATGGAGAACGTTTATTTCGCGTCGGGGATTTTTCCTCAATGCGGTTAAGCACCTTCATCACCGCTTGTTCTTTTTTATCGTTTGATTCAGAAGATGAGAGACTTTTTTCAGGTTCAACAATAGAAAAAACATCCGATCTGGCTTCGTCTATTTCTGAAAAATCCCTCGCCGAATCAATACTGCCAAAAACCGTAAAAATAGAATCATCAACATCGCGTATTTCATCGCTAACTTCTGGAAATGAAACAAGTCTATTCTTTCTTTCTGTTACATAGTCACCCGCATCCTTAAGCACTTCCATGTCTACGATATCAGTTTCAATTTCGGAGATAAGAAAATGAGAATCTTCAGCATCTTTTTCACTATTTAATAAATCAGGTTCTTTTTCAGCTTCAAACGCCTCAATATCTTGCTTTTCAATAGACTGTTGATAAATTGAGATTTGCTCATTCAAATTGTCTGTAAAAAATTCTGCAACATCATCTTCAAAGCGCGCTGCCTTGGTATCAACGATAATTGTGTTATCATCGGCAGAAATATCCAGCCTTGCCGAAACCTCTTCAGTGATATCGGCATCAAAATCTTCACTGATAAAATCCAGTGAAACAGTTCCTTGATCAAACGTTAACTCAGATGTATCCGCGGGTTGATGCCGGAGCTCATCATCTGCCGTTGGTTTTTCATTTGAAAAAAGCACCAGACTTAGCTGCCTGTCATTTTCAGCGAACGTTGCTGTGTCAATATCTTCAGATAAATCAACATCAGCCAACGAATTTAATTGACTGTCCATCGGTGTTAATTCAAACCTTCTTTCATCATCCAAGGCTTCGTCTTCGCTATTTTCTGCTTCGCCTTCTTGTACTTCCTGTACTTCCGACACTTCCGATACTTCCTGTACTTCCGATACTTCCTGCACAGTCTCAACATCTGTATCAAAGTTCAGCGTCGGCGCATCAATGGAGCCTTCAACATCTTGATCAAACACTTCGTCCAGACCAACGTTTTCCTCTTCCGCCGCTAAATCAAATATTACTTTCGTCTCAACGTTCCTTGAGTCACCATGAATTGAATCCTTCAAATGTTCATCGTCAAATGAAGACACAATACTCATCACTGACTGGCTGAACACCGTCCCACGCGTCACGAGGTCGTTAATTATAAGTTCAGAATCTTCACTGGTATAATGCTGCCACGGGGTTTCAGAGTCAGGAGTTTCAGAGTCAGAGTTTTTAGCACTAAAGCTTTCAGGGCCAGAAGTTTCATCATCGTAATCGGAAACCAGGCTTTCGTAGTCAGTTTTTTGAAGGTTCGATTTTTTTAATTCAGATTTTTGAGATTCTGATTTTTTTACATCCCAGTTTTCTTCGCTTTTACTCGCCCATTCACTCAGCGCTTGAGACGACTGCATCGAAAACAATCGATCAAAATCCGTTTTTAAAATCAGTTTATCGTGCCAGATCAAAGTGCGGTCAAATACACCGCCTTCCAGAAATGACGGCGGGTCTGACCAGTTATTTTCAAAATCGTGGCTGATCTCAATAATTTCATCAACCCAGAAACCCGTCACACCATGCCTTGTGTAGGCCATCACAAACCGGCCGTGTGTATCCGCCTCCGGTGTGGGTAAGGCGAATTTATTGAATAAATTAACAACAGAAACCGTCGTCTTCCGATACTGCAAAATACCCGCAATAAAATCAGCCTGACGAGGTAACTTATGAAGTGTTTGCGCGTTAACAATCGAATCAACGTCGTGCGCCCCAACGCAGCAAGCGATCGGGCCTACCCTGAAAATCAAAAATTGTTCATTGATGTCGATTTCTTTCATTTTACCCGCGCAAAACTCGCTCAATTAGCGCCCATGGCGCCAACCGGACACGATGAAAAGGTCATGCCCTCTAAGCAGTAACGACCAAAACAAATTTAAATTAAGACTAATTGTAGAAAATAGAAAGAAATAGAAGGAAATGTGGAAAAAGGGGTGAATTAAACGATTATTCGTCAACATCTTCGTATTTTAAGGTACTTTGCGCCCACTCTAGCACTGAACGCACTCTGGCTGACACCATATCAACCGCTTCTGTATAAGTCACCCAACGATATTCTTCGTGTTCAGGACGCCCTATTTCCGGGTTAATCGGCAATTCAACCGTCTGCTGGTTGGTTTCGGCGAGATAATAACGGGCAATTTTCCCTGGGCCGTACGGGCCTGTTTCGCGATATCGATGCCCCCACTTAAACTGCAAATCAGTAATGGTAGATTCTTCTTTTACTTCTCGGTGAGCAGCTTCCAGGATTTCTTCACCCTCTTCAACCACGCCTTTAGGAAAGTCCCAGTGGGTATAAGCGCGAAGCAACAGGAACTGAAACTCACCGGCATGCCGCCTGACGATTACAACACCTGAAGAAATAATTTTTACTTTCATATCCTGTCCCTGAGCTAATACAAACTAAATTCACACCAACCGAACACGCATTAACTGAGTATATCGTCAAAATTTGTGCCAGACTTTAATTTATGATGCCAGGTTACGCAACGTTCCCCCAATGTAAATAAGCCCAAAAAGTAAAGTATATCGTTAGCATGACCGATACCTGCGCAATCAACAGAAGTATTGTAGTCCATCTATTATGACTAAAATTACAGGCACACCGCTTTGCTAAGCAACAGACTAAAACGCATCATACGCCCGATTCTCATCATTGTAGCAGTGACATTAATTACATCTGCGCTACAAACCTCCGGCAGTTTTCTTACTATTGAGGGTATAACTTATGACTGGAGAATGAAAGAGATACGTCAATCTAAAAGTCTGAGTAACGAAATTGCGGTAATTTTAATCGATGATGCATCCCTGCAGGCAATGGACAATTACGCAGGCCGTTGGCCGTGGCCACGTTTTGTTTATGCCGATTTGCTGGATTTTTTATCTTATGCCGATCCTAAAGGGGTACTCTTTGATATTACATTCACGGAGAAACACAAGTTTGACACAGACAAAGGCGAAACCATCAACCAGGATGACCTCGAACTGGTTCAGGCAACCGCGAGCTATCCGTTTGTTTATCATGCCGCACGTTTTGTGCTGGACGATTTAAAAAACGACGAAACCGGCAACGCACAACTTAACAAACCCCTGCCAGCTGATTTTGAAGCCCGACACGCCATTGAAGAAAGAGTTTCAGAAAACCACCCACAAGCAACGTTCCTGACTAACTCGAAAGCGCCCAATAACAATTTTTATTATCTTCCGTTTGACGAACTGTTAGAAGTCAGCAACGGCATTGGTGTTGTCGAAGTGCAAACAGACAATGACAGCGTATTGCGCCGAAGTCGACTTTTTCATGCTTATCAGAATAAACATTACCCCTCACTCGCAACCACAGCCCTGCTGGATAATAAGCCCGTTAAACAAATACAACGAAAAGAAAATACCCTGTATTTCGATAACCAGACCATACCCGTTGACGAAGATGAAAAAATACTGATTAACTATTACGGAAAATATAAAGAATATTCGTTCAGCGGCATCATTGCGTCACTGCAAAAAATTCAAAACGGCGAGTTAGATTCGTTGTTAATCGACCCCGCCGAGTTACAGGGAAAATATATTTTTGTCGGTGGCAGCGCCGCCGGGCTCAATGACCTGAAAAATACACCAATGAATGCAAACCTACCCGGTGTGTTTATTCATGCCTCACTGTTGAGCAATATGTTAAACAATGATTTTTTAACACCGCCAAACAAAAACATCACCTATCTTTTGATTTTTTTCTTTTCAGTATTAACAACCATCAGTGTGCTATTCATCAAAATAAACATAATCAAAAATGGTTTACCCATTTTGGTCGGCGTCGCATTTGCCTGGTTTACTTATTATCAATTCGAGCAAAACATCGTTATTAATATGGTGTCGCCTCTTTCCGCGCTGATTTTATCATGGATATTGGCGTTTACTGCAATGGTATTAATGGAAGGACGGGAAAAACGAAAGTTCAAACGCATGATGTCACAGTATCTATCACCAGCTGTGTTAACAACACTGGTCGACAATCAGGAAGATTTTGCCAAAGCCGAAGTCGGCAGCAAAGAAAATATCACCATGCTTTTTTCTGATATACGCAGCTTTACCAATATGGCGGAAAAATTAAGTGCAGAAAAAGTGGTAGAACTGCTTAACCATTATTTTTCATCCATGACCGACTCCATCTTTGAATACGAAGGCACCATTGACAAATTTATCGGTGATGCCATCATGGCCTTCTGGGGTGCCCCCATCAAAACAGAAGACCACGCCGACAAAGCCACACTATCTGCGCTGGACATGATAGCACGCCTGAAAATCGTTAATGTCTGGATAGAAGACAAAGGCCTGGAGCCCATCAAAGTCGGCATCGGTATTCACACTGGCGATGCAATATTAGGTAACATTGGCTCAGAAAACAAACTCGATTACACCATCATAGGCGACAATGTTAACCTGGCTTCACGCATTGAAGGCCTGACCAAACAGTATGGCGTGCCGCTACTCATTACCGAAGATACTTACAAGCAGTTAAAAACGCCCATTCCCTGCCTTATTGTTGACCTGGTGCGGGTCAAAGGCAAAAAAATCCCGATAAAAGTATTGTTGCCGCTCAATGTCTCGGCCGATGCGACACCTGATGAGCAGCAAACAATTAAGCAACGGGCAAAACTCAGTGACAAAGCTTTTAAATATTATCTAAATCAACAATGGGATGATGCCATTTCAACATTGCAGCACCTACCCGATGAACCCGTACATCAAATCTTGCGCGAGCGTTGCGAAAACTACCAAAAGACACCACCCGACGCTGACTGGGACGGTGTTTTCACGATGACGAGCAAATAAGCATGTCAGTCTATTATTTACGTGACCTGCATCACAGTTTTAATGACCCCAAAACCACACACATAATCGGTGCACATATTGCCTGTTTTATGAGCAGCATTATAAGTTGCTGCAATAATTGAAAAAAAATACTCGCACGGGAAAATAAAACGCGGCAACCCAAAGGTTTACGTGCATAAATCAAGTTTCAAGCATTCATTCAGACACTATAGAAAACAGGAAAACCGCCGACAACAAATGTACATAGCCATTTACAACATTAAAAAATAAATATACGTTGTCTGCTGGAGAAACAACAATGAAAAAATTATGCCTGATTCTTGCCCTATTTGTCGCCGCCCCTGTCACTGCATTTTCGGGCGACATTATGTACATCATGAGCGCACGCGCTAAATTACTCACCGACCCGGCCTTTGGTTCAAAAACCATTGAAAACGTCAGCAAGGGAGAAAAAATTCTCGCCATAGAGAAAAAATCAAACTGGTATAAAGTCATTTACAATGAAAAAACCGGTTGGGTATCACGCCTGTCGGTTTCATCTCATCCGCCACTAAAACGCTCGCGCCGCATGGCTAAGGCAGACACCAAACTCATGAACAATTCACGCAGGCGCGCAAGCAGTGTATCCACCACAGCGGCAGTGCGTGGCTTAACCGATATCGATCGCTCACGCGTGAGCAATGATGAAAAGATGGATTACGCATCAGTCACACTTATGGAAAATTATCACATCGAAGACAACGAGATTGTTACCTTCATGGATGACATAAAAGACTAACTGAATAAACTGCGAAGGGACTCGCTAAATGCACTCGAATAAACACTCGCTTCTTATTATTTTATTGTTATTAATCGTTTCATTGCCACAAGCGGCATTGTCTGCCGACAAAAATTTTCGGCTCAGACTCCATCAAAATAACGCTGACATAAACACCTTGAGTGATATCGATACAGAAGTAAAATTTGGTAAAACAATCTCTGCACGCATTCTCGGCCAGTTTAAAGAATACAAAAACGAAGGCTTAAAACGTTACGTTAACCTGGTGGGAAAATCACTGGCAATGAATTCCAGCCGGGATGAAATTGAATTTCATTTTTCCGTACTGAATGCCGACTTCATCAACGCCTACTCCGCACCTGGCGGATATGTATTCATCACCAAAGGTGCCATTAAAGCCATGCGTGACGAAGCCGAACTGGCCGCGGTGTTAGCCCATGAAGTTGCCCACATCACCCGAAAACACATCGTTAACGAATTTAAAATTAAAGCTGCTGATGATTCAGCAACCGCCGGTTTGTCTAACCTGCTCGGCAGCTCATCGAGCTCGGCCAAAGTGGCGTTTTCACAGTCTGTTGATAATGCGGTAAATATGCTCATTAATAAAGGCTTCAAAAAGGAAGAAGAGCTCGACGCGGACAAAGAAGCCCTGTTATTGCTCGCCGCCACAGGATATGATCCATCATCAATGCGCCGTTATTTAAAACGGACAAAACACATTATCAAAAAAACACAATCAAGAACAAAACATAAACCAACACATCCACCAACGTCAAAAAGAATAAAATCCCTAAAACGCATTGCCAAACAAGAAGGTTTAAACAGACTAAAGCTACCGCGAGCAAACGCCAGGTTTAATAAGTATGTCAGACTCTAGAGCTGAATGCGGCTATAGAAATCCCCAAACAAAATCAGCGCAAATGTTTTTCATTCTGATTTTTTTGTTATTTGTCAACATCAGCTCAACATTTGCCGACCAATATCACTACAACGACAGCCTTATTGGTAACCGCGCCACCGGCCTGGCTGGCTCCTATGTCGCTATATCAGATGATCCCTCAGGCCTGTATTACAATCCATCAGGCATTGTTTATTCTGCATCAACCAATGTGACGGCAAACATGAATGCCTATAAATACGCGCGAACCAAATACGTCGCCGCCCTGACAAGCTCAACCGGCCAAAAAGTTGACTGGATACGCGAAACTTCCGGCTTAGTGCCAAGCTTTTTTGGCATCACCCAGCCACTTGGGCCTGGCACAATCGGCTTCTCATACGCGATAACCGATTCAATTTTAGAAGATCAGGAACAAAGTTTTAACGACATACGTCAGGCCGGCACAACGTATAATATCAACTTTAACAACCAGGATGTGACCAATAACGTTGGCCCAACTTACGCGCTTGCCATTGGTGATAAATTTTCCATTGGCTTAACGATGTATGGCTATTTCAGAAATAAAAAGCGGATTTTTAACCAGATTTATCAACTGTCGGCAGATGGCCAACAAAATGACGATAATATTGAACAACGCCCCTTTTATATTTCCAATCAATATTTTTCGTTAGACGAATACGGCATCAAACCCATTTTAGGCATGACCTATACACCGGTTGATAAACTCACACTCGGGTTTACCATCACTAAAACATATTTGCTGAATTCTTCAATCCGGCAGCAGGACAGTGAAGCAACCAACATTTGCTACAACGACAGCATCAACAAACAGGAAAGATGCACTGATAGCAAACCAACTTCATTTATACTCAGCCAGCAGGCGATAGATCAGTCACGCCAGTTTCCATGGCAGGTTAACGCCGGCGCTGCCTATTTTTACAGTAACAAACTGCTATTAACCGGCAGTGCCTGGGTTTACGAAGCGATAAACCTAACTCAGAAGCCATTAATCAACGTAGCCGGTGGATTAGAATATTACATAACCGGGAAGCTAGCGATACGCGTGGGGGCATACACTAACTGGTCAAACGCACCTGAACTCGTCAACAACGCCACTAATATTTACAATGAACACATCGATATTGTCGGTGGCACAATGAGCCTTACCCATTTTACCCGCTCGTCTTCGATTTCTATTGGCGCCGCCGGAACCTACGGCAAAGGCAAGGCACAAATCACAGGCGGCTCAGCCATTCAGGATGTTCAATACATCGGGCTTTCCGGGTTCATCTCTGCTTCAAACTCATTTTAATAAAGTCCAACCGGCCTCAGTCTCGTTTCTTCTATGTGCGCTACCAACTGTGCGCTACCAACTTGTAAAAACTCGCTCTTTGAACTAGCCTTTCTGTATAGAATTAACAAAAAATAATTCACGGATGGATTATGCCAGATAAAAGCGACTCCAACTCTAATCAAAACGGCGCTCAGGATTCAGACAGCGCCCAAAGTGCTGCCATCACCCAAATTTCACTATCGCAGGCTTTGCTTGCGCCACTTGATGCGATTTTTAAAGCACAGGTGCATTCGGCTCGTTCATTTGTAAATCTTATCTTACAACTCGGTTACGAACCAAAAAAAGAAAACGATCCTGAAAGCGGAAAACCCATTTATCTTGATTTCGTACACGAAATTGAAGATGGTAGTGAACGCAAGCAACAAAAATTAAGCATTCCGGCATTAGCCGCTATTCCCATTTCACCACTTGCCATTGAGTCGGCTGAATTTCAGTTTGCATTGAATGTCGAAACCACAGCGAATCATTCACAGGTTCAAAAATCCCGTGACGAAGGACTGACTGAATTAAATCGTAGCAAGCGTCCCTGGTTTTTGGTTGATCAACCTATTAGCGTGCGAGGCACCCTCGCCTCTGGTGAACAATCCGACAATAATAACGCCACTAAAAGTACATCCGCTATCCAGATATCCGTCAAGGTCGGCCCCGCGAAAATACCCGCCGGATTAAATAAATTTATCACTTCGTTAAGTGAATTATCCAGCATGAGTGATGTGCCGCAAACGCCCCTCGAGGAAGTGCCACCAAACAACCCCGGTGAGGATGCACCGGAAAAAAGCTAAGGAGAAATAATCATGGCAGAAGATTCAACGTCCAAAAAAGGAACAATTCAACCCGCGGCAGCGTTTCAGGCATTGCCATTAAGTTATATGATTTCTGAGCCGTTAAAAGCGACTATCGAAGCACAGCAGGCCTCCGCAATTGCACTTGAAAAATACATAAAAAGCTTCATCGATGAATCAGGAAAACCGATTACGGTGGATTTCAAATCACGCATAAAAGACTCTGACGGCGCAGACCGCAGCGTCTCCATCAGCGCGCCGATGTTATCCATTGTGCCCGTGCCGCATTTAACAATTAAGGAGCTTAGCACTAACTTCCGGTTTGAAGTTTCACACGTTCGCAAAGAAGTTTCAAATAAACAGGGCCAACTCGCAGGCAGTGCTTCGGCACAGGGCATCGTCAGTAAATTTGTCGATTTCTCGCTCAGTGGCAGTGTATCCACTACATCAACATCTGAGAATACAGCCAATCAAAGTGGCGTGCTTGATATCACCGTAAAAGCCGTTGAAGCGCCGATGCCTGCGGGATTAAAAAAAGTGCTGGATATTATGGCGCAGTCAGTGTTAACCGATTAGTGAGCAAAGGTTAGGGAAGGTTAGCGAATGAGAATTAATGGGTAAAGTATTGTATGTCGAACACGGTGCCACTGAGAGAACTTTTGCGCGCATTAAGCACTGCAGTTGCCGAGTCCAATGTGGAAATGCAAACCACCCAGCGCATGGCCTGGGCGGAAAGTGTTGCGTTTTACAAATCGGAAGCAGCGCTAAACAAAAATGATGACATCAAACAAATTCAATCTACCGTGTTAAGCGGCTGGCACGATGAAAACCTACTCGCAATCAAAGAAGTAAAATTAACATTTAATCTGGTTGAACGTGGTTTTTTTTCGCGTCTCGCGAGTTTAATAAGACATCCTTTTTCTGATTCACCGCCGCGTTATCAACTGATCCCAGCAAGTGGTAGTGGCACTACGCAAAATGTTGAAATCACCTTTGCACAGAATAAAAACGGCGAATGGGAAAATAGCTCAAATCACATTAACAGCGCAAACACAGATAACCTTTCAGCACAAAGGCAAGCAGATATTTCAGTACCAATATTATAAGGAGTTAATATGGCTGACTTTAAAATCGCTTTTGCACACACCTCCGCCAATGAAGGCGGCTACGTTTTTGACAAAGATGATGCAGGCGGTGAAACTTACCGTGGCGTCGCACGCCGTTTTAACCCGAGCTGGAAAGGCTGGCGTATCATAGACCACAGCAAATCAGACAACCCGAACATCACTAACAAAAAACTCACTTCACTGCTCAGCAAAAATGAAAAACTTCAGGATCATGTTGGCCTTTTTTACAAACGCGCTTACTGGGACAAGTTCTGGGGCGACGAGGTACCGGATCAGGATATAGCAAACGAACTGTTTGATACCAGTGTTAATCTCGGTGTCCGGCGTGCTGTTAAATTTGTGCAAGAAAGCGTGAACTTATTAAACCGAAATCAAAAAAACTATAAAGACACTGAGATAGATGGTTATTTCGGCCGTGGCACACTTAAGGTGATACAACAATACCTGGCCATTGACAATTCAGCATCGCTATTAAAAATCATGAATACGCTTCAAGGCATGCACTACATTAACTACATGAGAAAAAACCCGACACAGGAAAAATATGCAAGGGGCTGGTTTAAGCGTACCTGAATCAATACTCTGATAACACTATAGCTTATCGCGTTTTGCCATTTTTGACACTTTCCACGGATTCCATTTATCCTGATACGAAGCACCGTGAAAAAACTCCATGATGTAGGCATAAGTTCGTACGCAACGCAGAAAAACTCCGGTGTATATTGGCATCAGTGGTAAATAGAAAAACATAAAATAATCACTTCGGCGCATGGATTTTCTCAAGAAAATACAGGCAATCGCAAACTCCAGAATATTCGCGATAAAATACAGTATGTAATTAATGACAAACAGAAATTCGAGTATCTCCGGGTTAAAAATAACAACCTGAACCATGTAGATCCACCACTTTATATCCAGCAGCACGTTAAAAAAGATATTTTCTGCGGATGCGATAAAGTTTTTTGTACTAAAATTAGCATCGCGCTTCAAGATATCCCGGTGTTTCCTTACACGAAATCGAATTAGCGATCGATCCCAGCGGAACCGTTGCCGCGCCAGCGCAAAAAATGATGAAGGTACATTGGTATAGCAAATCGCTTCAGCTTCGTGTACAACCCGGTAGCCAAGTTTTCGGATTTTTAAAGTAATGTCCCCGTCCAGACCAGGGCCCACATCCCAACCGCCCAGACGTTGCAGGATGTCTTTTCGAAAAGCGCCATGGGCACCGGCAATAATGCGTAAAATACCCAGTTCGGATGAAACAGTTCGACCGGTAGAAATAGACTTGAGATATTCGATGGTTTGCAACTGATTAGCGAAGCCCATATTGGTATTTTCGACGCGAACATCACCACCAACCGCACCAATATTCGGGTCACCGTAAAACGGCAGCAGTATGGTCTCTATGGAGTCATGACGTAGGTGGGAATCCGCATCAATATGAACAATGTATTTTCCCTTTGCGTAATGTAACGCCGTGTTAGCCGCCGATGCCTTGCCACCGCGGACATCATTACGAATAAAAAGATCAATTTTCCCTTCACGCTCTAACGAATGACAAATCATCGGTGTATTATCGTCAGACCCGTCATCGACGATAATGATTTCAATGTTTTTATAAGTCTGATGACTTAGGGATTCAGCAAGACGCGGAATATGTTTACCTTCATTTTTTCCCGGAATAATAACGGAAACCAGAGGTCGCTCATGATAAAGCGCTCGCCGCATCCGCTGTGTTTCAAGCCGACGCCTGCTTCGTTTAAACATGTATCGAAAAATAATAATGATATCGAGGAACAGATACCGGGTCATATCAATAAGAAAAAATGGCCAGAAATAGGCCACAATCATCCAAAAATCCAGACGCTCAACAAAACTTATCAGGCTCTCACTGAACATCGCGACTCAAAAATACTTCAAGCAATTCATCAACATTTTCGCTAACACTCACCGGTGCTATCTCAACGAATAATTGAGACTCATACTGTAGATTATTATCTAATAATGCGTTGACATTCTCCTTTAGTCGCTCCACCGCTCGCTGAGCCTGTTCAAGATCCGTTTCAGTCATAATGACACAGAAAATAGATTCGTTACGTGAGGTAATCACATCGGACTCCCGCAATACTGCACGAAATGCATTGCCCAGCTCCGAAAATACTTCGCGCGCTCGTCGACCATAACGAAGATAGAGTTTATCAATATCATTAAATTCAATCATTACCAGTACACTGGTCGATATTTTGTAACGACTGATCCTTGATGCTTCAATTCGGTAAAAATCTTTAAACATATTAAACGCAAAGAGACCAAGATCAGCCTCCAGTATCTGCGTAAAAAGCGAATCCATACCAAAAAGAGCCGCACTATCGCCAATTGCTGAGGCGTTATACGCTTGAACGGTCCGGACAATTTGTCGCTCGGGTTCATTACTTCGCCCACAGTTATAACAGGTGGTCATCACCTTAGGATCCTGAAAATCATGGTTGCACTGGTTACATTGATACACAACCGACGGCTTGTCATAATCCACTCCGATATGCCGTAATTCGTTATCACATTTCGGGCAAACCAGAGAATCATCGCGCTTGAATGTTGACATTTCGCCTATATGCGCACATTTAAAATGATGAATAAGTTGTTCTATTTTTATATCATCGGTGCCACAATGCGGGCAGGTTTCTCTAAAGTTAAGAAACGCACTTTCGCAATGTCCGCAACAATGAGTTTTAGCAATAAAACGGCCTGAAAGAAGATGTTGCGCATGAAGGTAATCCAGTGTTTTAGCGGTACTGCTATCATTTTCTCTAAACAAAGGTGATAGAAAGGGATAAAGATAACCATACACACTTTTCACTGTTGCGACTGGCTCCAGCTCTTCTTCGCGACTGGCGATAAGACGCAGCACGCGAAAGGCGATATTCGTGTCGACAGGTGTAACAGCATCAGGGATTTTCTCGATCCATTGATTAACCGGTTCAAGACTTGCTGCCAGTGATTCCATTTCTTCATAGCCTGACAGTCCGGTTCTCATTCTGCGGTCAGCCATTTTAACGATCTCCGGCGAGATATTACCTGCCGCGTTATACATCACAATCGGCCGCAGATAAACCCGCGGTGATGCATGCTGACGTAGTTTTTTTATAATCGCCTGACCTTCTGATTCGTCCTGCATGTTTACCATCCAGTAGGCTGGCAGGTCCGTATCAATGCTCTGTATCGATTCCATTTCAATACAATTAATATTTTTTTGGTTTGCGTATTTTTCTACCGAAACAAGATAGGGCTTACGAACATTTTTCTCCCGGCAACTGCTGCCATCAATGACAAGATAGGGTTTTCTCATTTTTCTGCCCTCACAACCACGTCCATGCGATCATACCTTTTCCATTGCTGACGGGACTGTTCATCAATGGCAGACACACGTACTCGTACAGTGCCCCGCAGTTCTCGCTTTACCGGGTTACTCCCGCTTAATTGTGCATAATCAGCCGAATATACTGTATTAACCAGACCACGACTTGTTTCGCCGTCAGGAAAGGTAATACCCAGTATTTTCCCGACGCTTAAAGAACGCAGATCTTTCTGCTCAAATCGAGCAAAGATACTGACACTCGCCTGCTCATTTGCCAGCATCACAATCGGGTCACCACGTTTGGTAAATTCCTGACTACGCCGTAATACGCCCTGAATCACACCATCAAAAGGGGCTAAAATAATCTCAGCTTCACATTCAACCGATACTGTTTTGTTCATTGCAGACAAATCCTGTAAGCTTAACTTTTTTTTCTGCAACTTGACTTCTCTTGAGAGTAAAACAATTTCTTCGCGTATTTTTTGTTTTTCTTTTCGCAATTTTTCTTGCTGCGATTTTTTATCACGAGAAACTTCCAGCGCGCGTCGTATCAACTCTTCCTGTTGGGGCTGTTTTAAATTTCCTAGCCTAATTCGAAAAAGTTCGATACGACTTTTGTTAAGCTCAATATCATATCGAAGTTGATTAGCACTTTTATCCGGTTGCTCAATACAATCCCTGCTGGCGGCAATTTTTGCAATCAATTCGCCTTTTTTCACCACCTGTCCTTCCACCACCGCCACGGTTTCAAGACGGCCGCTATGTGATGCACTGATAGCAATATTTTCCACTTCGACCTGGCCGGTCGCATCGCGATACATAACCCGATCGCTGACAATATAAGTCAGATACAGCATGGCGGATATTAAAATGCCAAAGTATATCCAGCGTGTGACACGGGGTTTTATATCAGGCTCCGGTGTGCCCTCCGCTAACGTGTTCAAATAAGTCCTATTCCGATTATGCAATTTCATATTGAGGAACCTGAAGCTTCAAGAAATGTTCTGAAACTGTGTATCCCAAATTGCTGTACACCCAGGTTACGCTGCAACCGGTCGAACGCCTGCTCAAGCGCCCACTCGTCAACAAAATCAGCATTACGCAACACAATTACGGTTTTGTATGCTGGTATTTGCCCCATTGCTTTACTCACACGTTTTTCGAGTTTGGCAATGCGTTTATCGCCATACGTCATGATATAAACTGTGTCTACCAGCGCCGCAACTTGGCGATATATTTCTTTCGGCCAGTGCATAGGTACAGACACACTCAACTGCCTGTCAGCAATTGTGGCTCTGATTTTTTTCAGCATACTGACATAGCCATTAAGTAACTGGTCCGGATTCTGCCGATATTCAGCCAGTGTGTGAGGCTCAATATCCAGATGTATGGCCCCGGTTTTTTCCGCAATGATACCGGCGGTGGTTGCGGCTCGTTGATGATTTTCGGGAAAAACCCAACGATTAGCGCCAACCATTAGTTCGACTTTAAGACCCCGCTGCGTTGCCATATCAATAAAATCATCAAGCTTATTACGCTCGGTTTTATCGCTGGCCGATAACAAAACCCGCTCGATCCCTTTAACTTCCATAAAGTCGATGATTTGAGGATTTGGCATCTTGTTAAACGTTTTTGACCATACATAAATACTGCGGCTCCCTGCGCGAACCCGATTTTTTAACGCCTGCATTGAAACCGGTTTTAACTGATCAGACTGATAGGTAAGACCGGCGGTGAAAAACACATTGTTAATGCGGCGATACAACGATTGTTTTGTTTTGACCAGCTCAACTGCAGAAGAAAGCAAAGTACGCATTCGCATAATTGCCACAGCAACTTCAACCTCATCCCCCAGGCGGCGCGCAACAAAAATCCGTCTAACGCGCTCCAGTGATTGCTGATAACGAAAATACTGTTTAATCACCCGCTGCATTTGTTCCCGTAACTCTGCGTACGCCTCTTTGGTGCGGGCGATACGTTCCCAGGTGATGTTATTGGATTGATCGTTAAGCATGTCAGCTTTGTACGCAAACTGATCGTTATTTTGTTTCTCTAACGGAATATAAATTCGGAAACCCGCAACCAGGTTATTTTCATTACGCTGATTATTAGCAACATCAACATCCTGACGTAAAAACAGACGAAAACGTTTTTGTTCCTGCGCTTGCTCGGTCTCTTTTAAAACCCGTTTCTCTAGCTGAACGATTTTTGAATGCTGCCGATCCGATCTAATCGCCTTAATCACCGCTCGAATATCGACATCGACCACCGGTGGATTAATAATTTTTGTGCCGACTAGATCCAGCTCAGGATCACTATTAAGATATGTCAGTTCACTGCGAAGCAAACTGATATCTTCCGCCGCAACCAAATAATCATCCAGATAACTCCAGCCTTTAAAATAAGCACGCCGCTCAATATTATGCACCGGCTCCATCAGCGATAATTTGGTACTTAACAAGCTGGCATACAGGCCGGAAAATTGTTGTGCGATTTGATAACGGCGACAGCGATAGGTTTCTTTATTTTGCTTTTGCTCGCTACGTAAATCGGCAATTTCAGCCTTGCGAGAAAGAATATCTGCGCGGCGGCTATAATCAAGATATCCACTACGCAACACATCCCAGGAGAGTTCCAGATAAGAACGGGGGTCTTTATTTTGGTTATCAAAACTACTGGTTGAATAACCTACGCGAAATTCCAGGCCATTTTTATTCGACATATTATCGGCTTTGGCGCGAAGCAACTTAGACTCCCAGGAGTCTAAGGTTTTTCCTTCACAACTTGACGACAACAATTTATCAGCAATGACAGCATCGCCTTCTTTATCCAGCCGTCTTTGCAGTGTTGAATAAGTTTGCTCAAGCAGATTCCAGAGTTGGGCTATTTCGCTCTCTTCAGGCAGCCGGTTTGGGGAAGAATTTTCTGCAGCTGCCACAAATCCTGTCATCATCATTATTGACATCAATAAACCCAGAATTGGCACCACATGTTTCATCGTCACAACTATTTCACCGACCACAAGTATTCCTTGTTGTATCGGCAAACAGGCGAATTACTTAAATCTGAAATATTGATAAATTAACAAGAAATGAAAGGCTTATGAATCAGGAACACTCAACTGATAACCCAAACCGCGACGCTTTGACCGATACATCGCTTCATCGGCACTACGCATCAGGCTATGCTCATCTTCTCCATGCGTCGGGTAAATCGCAATGCCGATGCTGGTTCCGATTTTAAGTTTCTGATCTTTGATAAGGTAAGGTTTATTGATTACATGAATCATGTTATTTGCCACGGAAATCGCACCTTCGGCATCCTGTCCAGGCAACAATGCCACAAACTCATCCCCACCAAAACGGGCCACCGTATCCGACTCACGGGTAGCACTACGCAATTGCTCGGCCACGACTTTCAATAATTCATCGCCATATTCATGACCGTAATTATCATTCACTTGTTTAAACAAGTTAAGATCAAGCAACAGTAACGCCGAGGTGTTTTTTTCTCGCCGACTACGATTTAACATCTGTTGTAACCGGTCGAGGCAAAGCATACGATTAGGTAACCCAGTTAGCGCATCGTGGGTTGCCTGATATTCAAGAAGTGCTCTCTGCGCGGCGCGTTCCGTTATGTCCCGCACAATACCACTGAAAATTCGTCGGTTACCCTGACGTAACTCACTGATGGATATTTCCAGGGAAATACTGTGCCCTGCCTTGTGTTTTCCCGCTATTTCACGCGCACGGTTATTTCCAATAACCGTACTTACGCCGGTTTCGAGGTAATTTTGAATGTGCTTATCATGCGTCGCTGCAATTGAATCGTCGATCAATATCGAAATATTTTGACCAATCACTTCACTCGCGTAATAACCAAAAATTTGTTCCGCCGCCTGATTAAACGATTCGACAATACCGCGCTCATCAATGGTAAATACGCCTTCCGCCATATTATCTACAATGGCATGAATGCGGGCTTCCCGATCCTGTATCTCCTGCCTGTCACGAAACAGGGTCATACGCATATATTCCAGGTTCTCCGTGAGATGATTGATTTCGCCGATGCTGGATTTCACGACAAATGCCTGTTCCAGTTCACCTTTAGCAATGGCCTGAGACGTATCACCAATTTGACGAATAGAACGCATAAGAAGAGTATTGCTTAACACCACAAACAAAATAGAAAGCAGAAAATAGCCGACACTAATCACTATACTACGTTGATACAACTGCTCTATCTGCGCCAAAGTAAGTTGTTCGCTATAACCCAGGCGTAGCGTACCCAGGCCGCTACCTTCGCGATCTATCACAGGAATCGAAATATAATAACTGTAATCATTATGCTGACCGAAAAAGAAATCCTCGTTAAATTTTTCATCCGGATTACCCAAAGATGAAGTGATGCGTTTACCTTCCGGGGTCTTCAGCTCAACGAAAATCACCTGACCACTAAGCAGAATATCATCTAAAGTGGCAACCAGTAAGGCCTCTTCATCGTCAGCGCGAATCATCTGTGCGTATAGCGGGGATGTAGAACGTATGTGTTCAACGAACTGGTTCTGATAACCTTCCTTAACCAGGTAAAGCACCGCACCGAACAGGATTGGCAGCAGAATCAGGTGAATAACCATCACACCTGCCACCAACCGGCTGGTCAGTGTATTCAGTTTGTTATATACGAGACTGCTGAAGCCTGCTAGTCGATGTTTCCGGACCACAATGTACTCACAATTTTGATATTAGTGTGCTTTTCCGCTATCTCTTGCCACATAAATGATACCGCATTCGGATTAGTCTGCAACGCTTGCAAGAGTCTATTCAGGTTCTGGTATGTTACAGGTCGCCGACCACCACGACGAAAAACCTTCGCCAGCAATCGCCGCTCGTAATTCTGCCCTGACATATAAATCACCTTTTGCAAAAACACTTCATATACCAGCGCGTTGCTGGCGTTGAGTAACGGTTTAATATTTTTATCATTCTTAACGACAGGCAGCCCCATGAATAACCAGCGAACTTCTTTGTTGTTGAGTTCCAACGCAGGTGTTGCTTCGCCAGTCACCAGAACCAGTCTACGAATATCAGCAAAAACCGCGCCGCTCACCAGTAGTGAGAATATGATTAACGTCAACAAAGCTATTTTACCACGTCGTGAAATACTCATGGAAACATCATGTTCCACTGCAATGAAATCGAGCTAAAATCGATACTATTGTGTAAATGCTCGGCCCGGGACACCTCAAATTTCACCGCCTGATGATGGCTAAACTCATGACGAAAACCGAGCACATAACGTCTTTTGACAAACATGGAAAAACTTTTGATATAGGCATCATCATCGATGCCCTGAGTATCTTCAAAACGGAGATACCCGCTCAAACTATGCAAAAACGAGTATTCGCCCTGTATGTATTGGCTCCTGATGAGATGGGCCTGCTCTTGATCATTACCATTAATTCTCATGTCCATTTCCTGGCGAATAAACATCGCCGCACCGAAAACTGTGTAACGCTCATTTTCCCAGTTACCAAACAGTCCAGCACTCGTTTGAACCACATCACTGCGAACAACTGACAAATCGCTGGTGGATATATTATTGCGGCCAATAAACAGGCCTATCTCCTGCTCGCCAGCGGCATCCGGCAGATAAGTCAGGCGCGCCGAAATGGCGGGTTTATGAGGATAGGTCGCCTCAAGTGGCGATATCACCGAGGGGGACTCCAATACGGTATAGCCATCTCTGTTAGTAGTGGCTCTCGGGCCGACGGCCAATGTCAAAGTGTAACTAATACCCGCCATGCCATTAGTGAGGTACAGCCCTTCAAACAAAAAGCCGGAAAGATGAATCGGCATCATACCACCTTCGTCCTCAAACTCGACGATACCGGGGCGAGACTGAGAGGTCTGAAAAAAAAGCCCGTGTTGATATTTACTGGTCCAGTAATCAACCGGATTATGAAAACGGCCAAACCACAGCGTGTTCATCTGATTCAGTTTCCACCCCAGTTGTAATCGTTCGATGTCAACAGCCTCGTCTTCGATAACACCCTCGAACAAGAGTCGATAACGCTGTTTATCCACATTGCCAAACAGGGTAAACGAAGGATTGATTTCCTGATCCTTCATTTCACCAGCCAATTTAGGAGGAAGATCGCGTTTTGTTGCGGAAATATCGCCAAATATCAGCCACTCGGTTTGGGCAAAAGCGCTAAATGTAATCAGAGATGATGCTAGAAACAGGATTATTGGGGGGAAACGCGGCCGCTTTCGGCGTGACGAGTTGCGTTGCTCGCCTGTCTCGGCAAATCGGGTTAAAAAAGCTAAATTCATGAATAGAAACATAGTACTTCCGTCGGACACTAGTCAATAAACTTGAGATTAAAACAAGCCGGACGGCCTTTTTTATGGGTAATAACTTATACTATACTTGTAGTGACACGCTTAGTCGTGCTCTTAATCTAGTCGCACCGTTAGTCTAGTCGCACTCAAATAAAATCTGACTGGATTTAAACTAAGTAAATATTACCTGCCCTGGATAACGAACAAAATTATGAAGTCAAGTCAATCTAACCGCCTTAAGCACGTTGATTTTTTTAAGAAGTTGTCGAACCAGCAACATATCGAACTAGCCCCCTACATAGAAACTAAACAGTTTTTTCAAGGTGATTATTTATTTCGCCAAGGTGATGAGCGAGTTAATCTTTATATTCTATTAGAAGGCGAACTGGATCTCGTTGATTTTTCATTAGGGGTTAAAAAGACCTTTGCTACCTGCGGCCCTGGGACAGTACTGGGTGAACCACTGTTAGTTGAGAAAGATCATCATTCCCTGGGTGGCATAGCAAGAGCTGATGGTTTTTGCGCCTTTTTGTCGGAGAAAAAGATCGCACAAATCAGGCATGAAAACCTCCCCCTTTATGTTGATATATTGATTGAATCCAGCAAACTCATGGCTCATCGTATGGCAAGCGCCAGCCGGGCCGATAAAGGCGAAGGGGAATTATACCGTTCAGGTCAAACCCGAATAGAACATGATTTAATTGGTGAGCGGGCAGTACCTAAAAAAGCCCTTTGGGGAATACACACTTTGCGGGCACTGGAAAACTTTAACATTACCGGTGTGCGACTGGATCATTTCCCTGAACTAGTCGAATCACTGGCCATAGTTAAGCGAGCATGTGCCGTCGCAAACTGTAATCTGGGCAGTTTACCCGCCGAACAAAGTGAAGCCATTGTTAAAGCTTGCGACGAAATCCGGCGCGGATTATGGCATGGTCATTTTGTTGTCGATATGATTCAAGGTGGTGCAGGTACCAGCACTAACATGAACGCGAATGAAGTTATTGCCAACCGGGCCTTGGAAATATTAGGTAAACCCCGTGGTGATTATTTGTTTTTGCACCCGAATAATCATGTCAATATGAGTCAATCTACCAATGATGTTTACCCGTCATCAATCAAAATTGCTTTATTATTAATGATTCGCGGTTTTGTCAAAGAAGCCGATCTACTTGCAGAATCATTCGAAACAAAAGCAATAGAATTTCAACACATCATCAAAATGGGACGAACCCAATTGCAGGACGCGGTACCAATGACCCTGGGGCAGGAGTTTCGTACCTGGGCGCGAACCATCAAAACCAGTGTCAGCAGAATCAACCATGCACTGGATAGTTTGCGAGAGCTCAACATGGGTGGAACAGCGATTGGCACGGGCATTAATACCGATGCGCACTATTCGCCAATGGTTATTAACGAACTAAATCGATTAACAGGCCTTGATTTAAAACTGGCTTACGATTTAGTAGAAGCCACCCAGGATACCAGCAGCTTTGTGGAACTGTCCGGCGTGTTCAAAATGTTTGCCGTTCGACTATCAAAAATATGCAACGATTTGCGTTTGCTATCCAGTGGCCCGTGCTGCGGTTTTAACGAAATTAATTTACCTGCGGCTCAGGCCGGCTCCAGCATTATGCCAGGCAAAGTGAACCCGGTGATACCTGAAGTCGTCAATCAAGTCGCCTTTCAAATTATCGGTTTAGATAATACCGTAGCAACCGCATCCGAAAGCGGCCAACTGCAACTGAATGTGTTTGAGCCAGTCATCGCCTTTAATCTTTTCAGCTCAATAAATATGATGTCAAACGCCATCGCAACACTGCGCACGCGTTGCATTGACGGAATTACCGCCAATGAAGAAAACTGTCGGCAAATGGTCAAAAACTCCATCGGAATAGTAACCGCGCTTAATCCACATTTGGGCTATGAAAAAAGTTCATTCATCGCAAAAGAAGCCTTAAGAACAAAACGTTCGGTATATGAACTTGTTCTGGAAAATCAATACATGGACAAAGCTCAGCTGGATATCATACTAAGTCCCGAAGCGATGATTTCGCCCATTGTTCAGATTGAAAAATAGTGTTGCCATTCCAATGTGTTAGAAAAGAATAAAAAGAAAAGGGGGAAAGCACATTATATATGTGTTATGTATTTTTACTCTTGGAATAATATTTTACGCCTTCCAACATTTTAAAATCTGCATCTTGAGTCCAAACCACGGCATTAAATTTTTGTGCTGTTGCATAAATAATACTATCAACTAGATAGAGGCAATTTTAAATCTACACCATATTGAGCAGCATCAATCGCTAAAGAACCATCTAGTGGGATCAACATGCGTCGGAATACGCATGTACACCCAAACGAAGCTGCCAATTGCCTGCGTTGACACTATTGTTATGTTTTTCGTGCGGCGATATCATGTGTACATATATATCAATAATACACATGAGGCGCGAAATGAGAACCAATATAGTTATCGACGACGAATTAACGTCACAAGCCTTGAAAGCCACCGGATTAAGCACCAAAAAGGAGGCTGTTGAGCTTGGGTTAAAATTATTAGTTAGGCAGAATAAACAACAAGCTATACGAAAATTAAGAGGCAAACTTAAATGGGAAGGTGATTTGGACGAAATGAGAGGAGGAAAGTGATTATAGTTGATACAAGTGTATGGATTGACTACTTTAATGGTACAGAGAACAAAGAAACCGATTTATTGGATGCCACCTTAATCGATGGAACTGTGGTCATCGGAGATATTATATTTCTAGAAATACTTCAAGGCTTTAGAAACGACAAAGACTATAACAGAACAAAAAAGACACTTAGCACCTTAGATCAATATGAAATAAAGAAGGCATCCTGATGCGTAAAAAAATTATCGATTCAGATGGTAAACAAAAAATTTATTCTGATCAGAAATGGTTGGATATCGAAAAAATTGCGGTAGTTGAAGTCACCTCAGAGGAGGAAGCATTTCCAATCGAGTCCGCACTGCTACCTGGTAAAGTCTCGGAATGGCGTGCCTCAGATCAAGGAAAACAGATGATCAGGCTTCTCTTCGACAATCCTCAGAGGCTCCAATGGATCAGGTTGAAATTTGAAGAGTTAGAGATTGAGCGTACGCAAGAATATGTTTTACGTTGGTCTCCGGACGGTGGTCAATCGTACCAAGAAATTATACGACAGCAGTGGAACTTCAGTCCTGAAGGTGCAACCAGTGAAATTGAAGATTATCAGGTAGAACTTGCGGCAGTAACTATTCTTGAGTTGAGCATCAAACCAGACATAAGTGAGAGAAATGCATTTGCGTCTTTAAAGGAGTTACGGATTGCCTAACGAATAAGAATAGGTTGTGTGAGCAAAGCGAACCACAACTTATCATTATTCGTTAGGTTTCTTGGATTCATCGTTTAGCAGGTAAGGAGAGCCTGTAAATATTTACAGGCTCTATTATTGCGCCTTCGCTTATTCCAACGAAACCTGGCGATAAAGTCAAAACAGACAAACGCGATTCAATTCAACTTGCTCGTTTATTCAGAGCCAGTGAACTTACCCCAATTTATGCCCCTGAACGCGAAGACGAAACCATTCGGGATCTCAGTCGTACACATGAAGATGCCATGCTCATTCAAAAATCAGCACGACAACGTTTAAAATCTTTTTTATTACGCCACAATATCCATTATGCAGGAAAAGCCCGATGGACAAAGGCTGATCAATATATCAGATAATAGTGGTCTGTCCCCTATGGTCCCAAGCCCTTCAAAGGCCAATCTTTCATGACCCAGCAATTGATCTCAAATAATGGATGACACATTATCGGAGTGTGAAGGGGTAAAGCTCGACCCCAGGTATGTAAGGCGCAAAGTATTCCTGGTTATTAGATGTCAATTACCTTGGCCGACCGGACAGGATAATTGTCGCCTAATACGCCGCATTAAGTGCAAAGCGAATGTGGTGCACGCTTTTGCTTTGCCGACTTAAATGCCTTGTGTACGCCCAGCAGCCCAAGATTTTTCATCAGCAACGCAACACTATCCTTCTCTTCCGGCGTAAGTAACAAATGAACATGATGTGTCATCAAGACATAAGCACGGATAGAGCATCCATATTTCCTGGCCTGCTCATTTAACGTATCCAGATAATATTGATAATCCTCATCAGAAAAAAAATAGACTGATCGATTATTCACACGCTGAATAATGTGCCGTGGAACACCTGCTACAGATAGTCTCGCACGGCGTGGCATTGTATGCCTCTCTTCACAGATGATAAAGACTGATCAATACATCAGATTAATAGTGGTCTGTCCCCTATTACGCTGAGATTAACGTGACACTCCAGCCCTTCAGAAGAAAGGAGTTTCCAGCCATTCTATTTATGACACCCTGAAATATATGTTATCTCATACGACGACTGTATGGGAGTAGGTTGACACACAGGGATTGCGCTTGTTAGGCCACGTTTATCTGCAACTTTTCAACTTCACGTAGATCAACATTCTTTTTTGCATGCCATAGGTTATAAGCATCTTGCATTGACAGCCAACTTTCTGGAGAACGCCCTAGTGTCTTAGAAAGCCTTAAAGCCATTTCGGGAGATATATTATTCTCACCTTTTATAAGACGATTAAAAGTCGAGGGTGAAACCTTTAGCTTCTCTGCGACTTGGCGTGAACTAATACTAAAAGGAGATAAATATACTTCCTTAATGAATTCACCTGGATGGGGAGGGTTGTGCATAGTCATTAGTGATAATCCTCGTAGTTAACCACATGAGCATTTCCATTTTCAAATTCAAAGGTGATTCGCCAATTACCACTGACGGTAACTGACCACAACCCTTTCAACTTTCCTTTTAGCGGATGAAGCCTAAAACCTGGAATATCCATATCATCGATTTCGTGTGATGAGTCTAGTGCTGCCAATATCATTCGGAGCTTTTGTTTATGATCATTCTGAATCCCAGCCGTACTACCGGACTCATAGAACCTCTGTAACCCTTTGTGTTTGAATGATTTAATCATAGATTAAATATAGCACATTGCGCACCACGCAACAACCTATGCACAACCCACTGATTTCATTGGCCTAACGCTATGCTCACCGGCGATTTAAAGTGGCGCGTTTTTGCGAAAGTATATAGGGGACAGACCACTATATCTTATATAGGGGACAGACCACTATATCTCGATAATTTTCTTCGGCCTACCCGCTTTCCCTTTCGTTACGCGCCTACCCAAAGTTCGTGCAATCTCAGCTTGAAAGCGATCATCACCAAGCACAACATTACCATTAGTCGCTTCTCTAATTTTGTTATCAATATTCACGTCAACATGGGCCTTGAATAACGCTCGATAGGACTTTCTTCTTGCCAATTCTTCGCGATCAAGTTTTAAATATTGCTCATGTGGCGTCAGTAATTTATTTTTTCTTCCTTCAGCATTTGCGCAATAACTTGACCATCGATATTCACGTGGGTGTACCACCATGTCCGCTCTGACGGGGTTCAATTCAATATATCGATAACATGCCAATACATATTCTTCACTTTGCGTTAAACATGATCGAAATCGGCCTTCCCATAAAGTGCCACTGCGTCGATAGGTTCTATTGATGTATTGAACATATCGTTGCCCAAGGTTTTTCATCAGCAACGCAACACTATCTTTCTCTTCCGGCGTAAGTAACAAATGAACATGATTTGTCATCAAGACATAAGCATGGATTGAGCATCCATATTTCCTGGCCTGCTCATTTAACGTATCCAGATAATATTGATAATCCTCATCAGAAAAAAAGCAGGCTGATCGATTATTCCCACGCTGGATAATGTGCCATGGAACACCTGCTACAGATAGTCTCGCACGTCGTGGCATTGTATGCCTCTCTTCTACATAGGATAAAGGCTGATCAATATAGCAGATTAATAGTGGTCTGTCCCCTATTATTACAAAAACGCTAAACAAACGCCAGGCTACAGCTGTCAAGAAAGCCATAAAGGATATGAAGGAGTTAAATCAGGTAATCGAAAGATGGAAGGCGTTATCTTTAAAAGAAATTGAAAAATTGTGAGCTACCAAATCGGGTTGATTGATATTCAATATTTGTGGGTAATAGAAAGGTGGTGTGGGGGCTGGAGGAGAGAAACCTCCGGCTACCCGATTTAGCTGTCGGGTGTAATCGAAACTTCAATTTTTTGACCAAGTACCGAAGCAAATTTTTCAAGAGTTGAAAGCTTAATATCCTCAGCATGATTTTCAATTCTTGAAATTGCAGATTTTTTTGTATTTAATTTCTCTGCGATTTCTTCTTGAGTTAGACCTGATGCTTCTCTTGCTTGACGTAAAAGGGCGCCAATTTTAAAAGCTTGATACCCTTCTTCGTAATGTTTTTTAAACTCGGGATCATTAGCTTTTCGATTACTTACGTATTTTTGTAAATCACTCATCACTTTATCTCCTTCTGAGATAGTCTTTCTTGCGGGTCTCCGCGATCTGGATTTCTTTTTTCGGTGTCTTTTGTGTTTTCTTTTGAAACGCATGATTTAGAATTACAAGCCTTTCACCTTGACAAAATCCCAAAAGCCGATATATGTTATTTCCTACCTGTACGCGAACCTCCCAAATATCATCGGTATTCACTAATTTTTTGAAATACTTAACTGGAATAACATCCACATCTTCAATGAGTTGGAGAACCCATGTAACTTTTTGGGCTTGCTTACTATCTAGGGAGTTTAAAAACTCCTCAATGGGGCATTTACCTGATTCAGTTCGGTAGAAGTGGATTTTTTTCATTTTCAAATGTTAACACACAGGTTAACGTCCTTCAAATGAAAATATTGAGTGCTTTGCGAAATTTTGGGCAGCTAGACATAATGATTTCCCCTGTAAGGGTGCCGACCTCCGTCCTACGTGGGTTAGCTACATAGAGTATATAGGGAGTATATAGGGGACAGACCACTATATCTCGATAATTTTCTTCGGCCTACCCGCTTTCCCTTTCGTTACGCGCCTACCCAAAGTTCGTGCAATCTCAGCTTGAAAGCGATCATCACCAAGCACAACATTACCATTCGTCGCTTCTCTAATTTTGTTATCAATATTCACATCAACATGGCCCTTGAATAACACTCGATAGGACTTTCTTCTTGCCAATTCTTCGCGATCAAGTTTTAAATATTGCTCATGTGGCGTCAGTAATTTATTTTTTCTTCCTTCAGCATTTGCGCAATAACTTGACCATCGATATTCACGTGGGTGTACTACCATGTCCGCATAAGATAAAGACTGATCAATATAGCAGATTAATAGTGGTCTGTCCCCTATTACTTTAAGAAAAAGATCAGTTGTTCCCAAGCACCATTGGCGCACCACAAGGTGGGCCACTCTGGGTATATAGGGGACAGACCACTATATCTCGATAATTTTCTTCGGCCTACCCACTTTCCCTTTCGTTACGCGCCTACCCAACGTTCGTGCAATCTCAGCTTGAAAGCGATCATTACCAAGCACAACATTACCATTTGTCGCTTCTCTAATTTTGTTATCAATATTCACATCAACATGGGCCTTGAATAACGCTCGATAGGACTTTCTTCTTGCCAATTCTTCGCGATCAAGTTTTAAATATTGCTCATGTGGCGTCAGTAATTTATTTTTTCTTCCTTCAGCATTTGCGCAATAACTTGACCATCGATATTCACGTGGGTGTACCACCATGTCCGCTCTGACGGGGTTCAATTCAATATATCGATAACATGCCAATACATATTCTTCACTTTGCGTTAAACATGATCGAAATCGGCCTTCCCATAAAGTACCACTCCGTCGATAGGTTCTATTGATGTATTGAACGTATCGTTGCCCAAGGTTTTTCATCAGCAACGCAACACTATCTTTCTCTTCCGGCGTAAGTAACAAATAAACATGATTTGTCATCAAGACATACGCATGGATTGAGCATTCATATTTCCCGGCCTGCTCATTTAACGTATCCAGATAATATTGATAATCCTTATCAGAAAAAAAGCAGGCTGATCGATTATTCCCACGCTGGATAATGTGCCATGGAACACCTGCTACAGATAGTCTCGCACGTCGTGGCATTGTATGCATCTCTTCTACATAGGATAAAAGCTGATCAATATATCAGATTAATAGTGGTCTGTCCCCTATTGTCCTTGGATGTTATTGTTAGACCTAAACTCATGCAAGATACATTACTTGTGGAGTACGATCATCTTTCTGATACTTTACTTGAATATTTTCCCAACCTCTGGGCTTCCAAGAACCTGTCTCTACAAGTTTTGAAAGTGGTTGTGTACCATTTAAACCTGATTTTGAGTTGCCAAAATCTACTTCAATTGCCAAGATAGGCCAAAGAAGTGCTACATGCGAATAAAAACTATCATCTATGGGCATACTTGAACAAACTATACCGCATAGTTCACTATTTGAGTTTAAAACTAAACCACCACTCATACCAGGCTCGAAACAACAATCAACTTCGAAGCATGGAAATGACAACATGGAAGAATCTCTCTTTATCATGTGAACCTCTTTAACTATTCCAGTCGCTTTGGAAGAAGTATCCTTTAACTCTAAATGTTCAAGTTCACCACTATCAGAAACAATTGAACCGTCAAATTTTGTAGCATGAAACCCAAAACCCATAATTTTGTCACCAACGTTGGGAGGTATTAAAGATACAGGCACTACCTTCCATTTTTCATATTTGGCTGCCGTATCGTTATATGCACCTACATGAAGTAAACAGATGTCGCTGTGCGGGGATAAATATGTTTTTACTACCTGCCAAATATTATAGTTATGTAAACCATTTTCCCATTCAATTTGAATGGCCCAAAAAGTTAATTTTAACTCCCCTTTTTTATTGGTAGTTTTGCTATTTAATATAAATTCTTCTACCACATGCTTTGCGGTAACAAAAAGATTTGGCCGAATCACAAATGCCGTACCGAAACTAAAAGGAATACCCGATTCACTTATGCCCACAAGTCTAAGCGCTATTTCTGTAAATAATTTATCATCTTTATTAACATCAGTGAATGTTGGCATTAAATAATTCTCGTTTAGGTCTAACGTCATACATCAGGGGTTTGCGACAGCGTGGTCTCTTTGGTGTATAGTGGAGCACAGCGACCGAACACCAAAGAAACCACGCTGTCGCAAATCCCTTGTATGTTTTTGTTAGGGTGCGACTTACTCAATTCTCAATGATACAAATACGATCATACATGAAAATGAACTAAGAATAATTTTCAATTGTCCTTTGAAATGAGATTCTGTTACTTTATTTTTTAAAGTTATTTCTATTTCAGTGTGATCAATCGAAACATTTGAAATAGACTCTAGATTATTAAGATCTTCAGAAAAAGCATTCATATATATTTTAAAATCATCAATACTAGGCGAAAATGGACATTCCGAATTTACATCGTTTTCATTAAATTCTCGAACAGTTAACTTCAATTTCATTTGCAGACACCTATTTTTTAAAATACCTAATTATAGTGGTTAATTATTACTATTGAATTGGTTTCTATTTTCAATTATCTGATTTTTAGTTAGCCCAATCCCAACAATAATCGATAAAACTATCATTACTGGGGATAAGAAAATCCATAATAATGTAGCTACAAATATACCTTGAGATGTAATAATTACCGCTCCTTTTACTGAATTATAAATAACAAGAAATGGTAAATATATAAGCGCTAACAAAACTTTCATATTTTCTCGCCTAGCTTGGATAGCTTTTCCTTTGCTTCCGCATGCCCTTTGTCGGCGGCATTACGCAGCCAATGCAACGCTTCACGATCATTCTTTGGGACTCCTTCGTGATCTCGACAATACAATTTAAATAGATTATAGTCAGCTTCTGGCATTCCTAGAGATGATGCCTTTATCATCCACGTTTCCGCGGCTTTAAAATTTTGATCTACATATTCACCCTTTGCATACATAAGTGACATATTAAATTGTGACTCCGGCATGCCGAGATTTGCAGACTTGAAATAAAATTCATAAGCTTTTTTAAAATTTTTATTTCCTAATATTCCCTCGTAAAACATATTTCCTAATTGGTGTGATGCTAACTTTGAATTTTGTTTAGATGCTTTTAAATAAAAATACTCAGATTTACAATAATCTATTTCTACGAGCCTTCCCTCAAAATATAAGTTTCCAAGCATTAATTGAGAATATAAATGGCCGTTTTCTGCTGACTCATTCAATAACTCCAAACCTTCTTTAATATTCTTGTGTTCAATGCTTTCTGAGCAATATAAGCTGCCTACCATGCATATGGCATGGATGTTCGAAGACTCAGCAGCCACTTTCAACCAATAAAAACCTTCCTCAGTGTTTTTTTCAATTCCGTTTAACCCTAAAAAATAGTAAAGTCCAACAAGAAACTGCGAGCCTGAATCTCCATTTTTTGCTCTTTCTATTTCAAGTTCTAAGTGTTCATTATCGATACTCAATAAACTAAAGTCAGCCTTACTAAACTTTAACATTGACAGTGAGCATGAAAGTTCCCGCACCTGATATTTTTTTGAAAAAAAACCTCGAGTTTCTATATCTAATTCTATGGGGATATCAATGAAGTGACTATGTATATCATTGTCCTGCATCAATTTTATTCCCATATCTCCATTAGCCATATAAGATGGATAACATAAAGCAGAGTCGATAATGTTTTGACGATTTCCGAGTATTTCTGAAAAAAAATCTTCTTCCGTTAATATTTCACTAAGTGAGTCATCAATATATACAAGTACGCCAAACTTCTCATAATCTAAATCATAGTCTCCAAGTTGTTTTTTATATTCACCTTTGTTCAGTATTTTTTTTGACACGTGATCAATGCAGGTTTCTATTATTTCAAGTGTGTAATTCATATATTTCCCAACCAAGTATTATATTTTCTATAGATTTTTAAATAGTTATTTCGATAAACCAGCATAAAGCTACATGAAATCCATATTCTATCAGTATACATATTCTATCAGTATATAGGGGACAGACCACTATATCTCGATAATTTTCTTCGGCCTACCCGCTTTCCCTTTCGTTACGCGCCTACCCAACGTTCGTGCAATCTCAGCTTGAAAGCGATCATCACCAAGCACAACATTACCATTCGTCGCTTCTCTAATTTTGTTATCAATATTCACGTCAACATGGGCCTTGAATAACGCTCGATAGGACTTTCTTCTTGCCAATTCTTCGCGATCAATTTTTAAATATTGCTCATGTGGCGTCAGTAATTTATTTTTTCTTCCTTCAGCATTTGCGCAATAACTTGACCATCGATATTCACGTGGGTGTACCACCATGTCCGCATAAGATAAAGACTGATCAATATAGCAGATTAATAGTGGTCTGTCCCCTATTACTCGTTTTCGAAAACTCATGAAGCGAGGTATTCCTCGTCGAATGGCGGCAAATGCAGTATTTTCTAATCGGAAACGATGGGCGTTATCTAAAACTATAGCGGTTTCGAAAACGTATTCAAACCATTGGTTCATTGTTGTCATGGGATTAAAGATCCGTTCGGATCAGAAACGTTCACATTGGTTTGATCTAAATCAGTGGGTAAGACTTGCGTGAGGAGCCGTATACGGACCCGTACGTACGGTTCTGTGGGCAGACGGCGCTTCGGCGCCTCTGACCCGATAAAAGAAACCACGCTTTAAAATGTCCTTGTTGATTGGTCTTGTTAGCTTTTAACCACTCCATGCTCGACGATTAATTTCGCAAATTGCTCGCCATCAACCAACTCTATTTTAATACCTTTTTCAGAAAAATATTCTTCGGCTAAAATTGCAGCTTCATCATCAATTTCACCTGTTGTAATTACCATCCCAAATGTAACCGGCTCTACCTCGGCTTCAATTCCGGTTATCAATTGCTTGACTACATCTTTGCCAACGGGTGGTTTAGCTTGCCAATGTTTCGCTTGAATAGCTACTGTCTGTTGAAAACTCCCTGCAACTAAAAACCTAGCAATAATATCAGCTCCAACATCTTTACTTCTTGGTACAACGTAAGCTTCAATCGCTCCTAATTGCAACATCAATGTTTTAATAAGATGCTCAAAACCAAAGCTATCAATACGGCCATTTCTCAACTCATGTAAAGTTTCTTTTACGAGTTTTTGATGTAAATCAATATTAAAAGATGGTTTTAGTTTTTGATCCGCTATTTGTACGCATTCTTCAATTTCTTCAACAAGATCAGAGGCCGAAGCTGTGGTACCTAGTGTTTTCATACGTGATATAAACGCTGCACGGGCAATTGATCTTTTAATTGGTTTTTTTCCATTTAACCATTCAACGTCTCTCCTATATGCAGAATCATCTGAAACCATTGATTCGATGCGCAAAACATCGCTTACTATTCTTGCAACATAGAATGATGCCCCATAAGGGATAACCACTAAATCATCAATTTTCATTTCTTTAATAAAACGCCACATATGACCGGAAGCAGAACCTGCTTTTCTCATATTAGTTTCTTTAGAGTAATACCGATCTGAAATTATTTTCCGAAAAGGTTCCCAAGTAAGATTCTCATCAATTAAACCAAAAGCTTCAGACCATCCAATGATGATCTGATTTGATTCCAATGCCTCCGGTACCTTATCAACTCCACCAGGAAGTATTCTTAAAATATATGCATTTTTTTTATTATTCATAACTTTCCTTAAAAGCTAACGTCATGCATCAGCGGCATTTCACAGTGTGGTTTTTGTGTGCGACAATGAGTGCTAACGAATAGCACACACAAACCACGCTGTGAAATGTCCGTTGTATGCTATTGTTAGCTGTTTTACCACTATGAATTCGAACCAAGCATGGATTTTATTTTTTTAATGTAATTAGAACCGATTCCTAAATTATCTTTACCCTCAAAAGCTATTTCTCCACTGCACCCACCGACCATTCTTTTTGACTGCTTTATTAGATCTATGAGTTCAGATTTGTTTTCTTTGCTATCAGATGTTAGATAACTAGGATGTACAGCCTGTAAACCTGAAGATAAAATCATCAGTTTTTGGTGGGCTGAGTTAAGGTCAATTAATATTAATTTACTCTGTAATCCGTGAAGCTTGCTTAAACCATCTTCGAATTCTAAATAAGCGCTTTTGACAGTTTCAGAACTATCTATGGTTTCTCCATTTTCAATAGCCCATTCGTAAATTGAGAGGGAATGTTCAATTTGTTTTAAAACCTCAATTGCTTCGATATATAAATTAAATCGCTTGTCCCAAGACTGTTGGGTAACAAACTTTCTGTGTGCGAACCAGTATGCAACTAGCCCTCCAATTGCCCCAATAAATATTTTTTCAAAAATTGAATCCATAACTATTTATGATTACACTCCAAAAATTCTTATAACAGCTAACGCCTTGCGTAACCTGACGGCGGAAGCGTGGGTTAATTGTGCTAAAATGAGCTTTAGCGAATGCACAATTAAACCACGCTTTCGACGGTCAGAGTTAACGCATTTGTTAGCTGCCCTTACTTT